>Ga0115559_1002671_pt1 | contig 11268 bp, 11 predicted proteins | sample COGITO_mtgs_1105_3_FD_87281 | JGI IMG/M metagenome (GOLD analysis project Ga0115559, IMG submission 87281) | Pelagic marine microbial communities from North Sea - COGITO_mtgs_110506 | ecosystem: Environmental > Aquatic > Marine > Epipelagic | place: Germany:Helgoland, sampling site Kabeltonne... | reverse complement strand
TGTAATAGACCCATTGTTTCTACGAATATTGGAGATGTAGAATTAATTTTAAAAAACGTAAAAGGCTGTTTTTTAGCAGAAAACACAGTAGAAGACTTTAGTGAAAAAATATTAGAAGCAATAAAATTTGACCAAGCAACAAACGGTAGGGGTCATATTGAACATCTTAAAGATGATGAAATTGCTGAAAAAATAATTTCCATATACTCTCAAATAAAAAAATGATGTCAGTGAAAACTAAAAAACTTTTGGTCTTCTTCGGACACCCAGCTCAATACTTATTCTTTAGAGAAACTATTAGAGTACTTCAGCAAAGAGGAAATAACGTGAAGATTATTATAAAAACTAAAGATGTTCTCGAACACTTAGTGAAATCAGATGGCTTTGAATACACTAATATTTTGAAAAACAAAAGGGGGGAATCCAAATTTTCTATTTTTATAAGTTTACTAAGAAGGAATATCAAATTGATCCCCATCATTATAAAATTCAAACCTGATATAATGATTAGCACGGACGCAACAATAGCACAACTTGGTAAATTATTCCGAGTCCCCAGAATCACAATAACAGAAGATGATTATAAGGTAATTAAGCCTTTGGCAGATCTTTCATATCCACTAACTAATTACATTCTTTGTCCAACGGTTTGCGATGTCGGTCGTTACCAACAAAAAAAAATCGGATATAACGGATACATGAAACTCGCTTACCTTCACCCATCAATTTTTGAATTTAACGCTAAAATATTTTTAAAATATAAATTACCAGAAAAATTTGCTTTAATTCGTTTGGCTCAATTAACAGCTTATCATGATAAAGGAATAAATGGTATATCGACAGCTGTCCTTGACGAGATAATTAAAAAATTAAAATTTAAAAATATAAGCCCAATTATCTCTAGTGAATATGATCTTGATGAAAAATATAAAGACTTTGGTTTGAAAATTGACCCAAGTGATATTCACCACGTTTTACATGAGGCAAGTATCCTAATTTCTGATTCACAAAGTATGAGTGTTGAAGCTTCCATTTTAGGAATACCTTCATTGAGGTATAGTTCATTTACTGGAAAGATATCAGTTCTAGAAGAATTGGAAAATAAATATCAATTAACTTTTGGATTCCAAATAGGTAATGAAAAAGAATTGATTTCGAAACTACATCAAATATTACAAACAGAGAATTTCAAGAAACAATTCGAAATAAAAAAGAACATTATGTTGAACGATAAAATAAATGTGACAAAATTTTTAATTTGGTTTATTGAAGAATTCCCTTTCAGCCCCAAAATATTTTTGTCAAATTCAAAAATTCAAGAAAACTTTAGATAGTTACAAATGTAAACTCGATGTTTTTCTAGCTGAAAATAAAAGACGATTTTTAACACAAACATTAAATCAATTTAAAAACACAAATAATTAAGTATTTATCTGCGATCTAAAGGCAACTTTAGTAATATTTTCATCGTTTAGTTAAAAAAACCTTATCTTTATTATCTACGAATTACACGTTATGAAACAAATTATAATATTATTTCTATTTTTTGCTTTGAATTCTACTTTGGTTAAAGCGCAGGGACCATATGAAACAAGGCTTTTAGATACATATTGTTTTGACTACAATCTCCCAACTCTAAATTCAAGTTTCATAGCATATAAGAAACCATGTGATGGGTACGTCTTCATAGTTGAAAATCAAACAACATTAGACAAAGATTCACTTGTGACTTTCGGAAGTGTTGCTGGTCGAGTAGCAAATTTATCATCTTTCCCAGGTGCAACGATTCAATATGGTACAGAATACAAGGTTGGTGTTAGGACATGGATTGGAACTTCATCCAATTCTAGTGGAATCTATTTTGAGGAATGTTTTATTAATACACCCAGTCTTGAGTCTCAAGTTCAAACTTCGCAATGTGGAACTACACTTGGTGACATTAATTCGCCTGTTTATGCGGACAACTTATCTGGAGCAGAAGCATATACTTTTGAATTGACTAATCAAACAACTTTAGCTGTTGAGGAATTTGAAAAAACGTCAGGAACACTAAGAGCATTTACAATGGCGAACTTCCCTGCTGCATTCATCACTTATGGTACGACATATGAGGTGCGTGTAAAAGTAAAAGTCGATGGAACATATGGCTCGTATGGAACAATGTGTACAATTACGACCCCTTCTATTCCGACTCCTCAAATTCAAACATCTCAATGTAATATAACACTAACTGATATTGAAACTATTATATATGCTGATAATGTTACTGGAGCTGAAGCATATACCTTCGAATTGACCAATCAAACGACTTGAGATGTAGAAGAATTTGAAAAATCAATTGGTACGATTCGCGCTTTCACCTTGGAAGATTTCTCATCTTCAATTGTTGATTATAATACCACTTATGACGTAAGAGTTAAAGTTCAAGTTGATGGCACTCCTGGAGCCTACGGAAGTATCTGTACCATCACTACCCCACCTATACCCTCAACCCAGCTTGAAAATTACTGTAATGAGTCAATACCTTTTATAAATTCCTATTTATTTGCTGAATCTATTGCGGCTGCTGAAGCTTATCGGTTTGAAGTCACAGATGGAACCAACACTACTGTCATTTCACCCAATGCTCCAAATGATTACATTGCGTTGATTCCGGTTGCATGGGCATCCTATTCAGGATCTCCAGCAAGTATTTCTTGGGTTGACTACAATACTACCGTTGATATTAGAGTATCTGCATTTATCGATGGCTCTTGGTCTTCATATGGATCTATTTGTTCAATATCAACACCTTGTGGTTCAAAATTAGAAAACGATGCTTCTGTTAATTATTTATATTATGACCCCATTCTAGCTGAAGTCAGTTCATGTTCAAGCATTGAGGATTATCAATTTAGATATAGAATAGGGTCTTCATCGACCAACTATACTACTGCTTCAATCGGAAATGAAGGAAGTGAAGACCCTTCTGATGTGACTTTTTTCGTATCGGATTTTGGACCTCAATCCAATTTTCCTAGTTCAAACCCATATGGGCATGACTTTAGAGTTTCCACGAGAATTAAATCATCTGGTTCTTGGGGTCCTTGGGGCATAGAAAAAATTGTTACGACTCCTAGTAACCCAACAGTTAAAATAAGAGATGGAGCGTTTCCTGCTGCAGGTGCGTCACAATGTGGTTCGAGTTTTGGAAGTCCTTATGTCATGAGTTCTATTACGACTATATTATACTCCTATAACTTATATGGATTTGCAAGCTATACCTTTGAAGTAACTGAGCTTGATGGCGCGGGATCCGATGTTGAAACCAAATTTTTGACCAGAAGTGCCTCTAATTTTGGTTCGTTATCTAGAGCTTTCTGTCTTACTTATCTTGATGCTACTGGCCCGACTACTCATGATGGATATTGGGCATCTGCATACAACACAACATTTAGGGTTAGAGTTCGTACAAACCTTGGAGATTATGGTGAAGCTTGCTACATTCAAACTCCAGCATCTCCTCCAAGTATTTCTCAAAATACAAGCAATAATGAAGCGGTATCCTCAAAAAATAAATCAAATGGCCTAAACCAGGAAGAACAGAGTATAAATGACGAAACATCAGTTCTTTTTTATCCTAACCCATACAATGACGAAAACTTGAATGTTACTTATTCGCATCATTTTTCTGAATTAAACTCAATAAAATTATTTTCTGCCAGCGGAAAATTATTACATACAACTGTAGATAGATTAGACGCGTTTATAAATCATTCAGTTTTTAAAGAATTGAATTCAGGAATCTATTTTATTTTAATTACCAATTCTGAAGGACAGCAAATAAATTCAAAATTATTTAAACGTTCAAAATAGGTTTATGATTGATTTTTATTTAAATCATCTTAATCTTTCTTCTAGTGACTTACAAAAAGTTAATCTATCCGACGATTTCAAAAACGAAGGGAAAAAGATTATTTACTTAGTTAAACCAATCAACAAATTTTCCTTTTTCCAAAAAAAAATCAAAAAACTGAGGAAGGAAATTAACGACGATCAATATTTAGTTTTTAGGTTCCAAACTCTAAAAGGAAGAATCAGAAGAATTGAAAAAAAAAAACCACGTTTCATCGCAAAAACACAAGTTGGATTAGAGTTTTTCTTTTTTAGACTCATTCCGAGATTGTTTTTTTTTAGGAAAATATATTCCTACCTTTCTAATGAAACTATTCTTATTCTTTCAAAAGCCGAGGGATTAGGAAGAATTGTTTATGGTGGTTTTGATATTGAAAGAGTTGAAAACTCGGTTTCTTACAGCTATGTATTGGCATCTCCCTCAGAAAAAAATCATTCTTCGAAAAAGCCTAGTTTCGGTCCAATTTATGGAATGCCGCGTATCGGCAAAAATGGCAAAATAATTACTGTCTTTAAAATTAGAACCATGCATCCATATTCTGAATTTCTACATGAATATATTTTGAAACAAAATGGATATGGAGAAGAAGGTAAACCAAAAAACGATTTTCGCGTAACAACATGGGGAAGAATACTAAGGAAATATTGGATTGACGAAATACCTCAAATATTCAATGTATTGAAAGGAGAATTAAAATTAGTTGGTTTACGTCCAGTAAGTGAAGTTTACTTTAATGAATTAGGTGAAGAATATAAAAATATGAGAATTAATTACAAGCCTGGATGTATTCCTCCTTATGTAGCGTTAAATAAAAAATCCTCAAAAGAGGAAGTTATTGAGGCTGAATATGAATATATCAAGATGAAGAAATCTAGTCCTTATACAACTGATATTATATTATTCTTTAGAGCATTAACAAATATCATTGCATTTAACAAAAGAGGTACATGAAGAAATTATTTCTATTCTTTTTTACACTTTGTATTTTAACATCATGTGTTAAATACAAAGAGATGACCCTACTCAATGGCGATATTGATAATAAGGGCACTAATTCTCATCAATCTTATGATATGACATTTGAAAAAAATGACATTCTTGAAATCCTATTAATTTCTGAAAATACTGAGGCAACTGAACTGTTTAATTCCAAATTTGAATCAAGACAGTCTATCGTTTCATATATTTCTGGTGTAGCCGCTTCAGGTGGGTTTCTAATAAACAGTGAGGGGACAATTGAACTTCCATACATCGGAGAAATACAAGCTGCTGGTTTAAAAAGGCATGAATTTATAAATCAGTTGACAGAGAAATTATCAGAATACATCATAGATCCAATCATCAAGGTCAATTTATTGAATTTCAAGATTACAATTTTGGGAGAGGTCAGTAAACCAGGGGCGTATAATATTCCTAATGAAAAAATTGATATCATTCAAGCTATTGCGGTTTCAGGGGCATTTACTAATTATAGTAAAAAAAATGAAATTCATTTAATTAGAGAAATTAATGGAGAACGTAAAGAATTTATCATAAACTTAAACGACAAGAGCGTATTTAACTCACCATCATTTTTTTTAAAACAAAATGATATTATATACGTACCACAATTAAAATCAAAAACATTCAGCGTAAATAATCAAATCATTCTTCCTTTTGTTTCATTCGCATCATTGATTCTAACTGCAATTAACTTAATTACAAAATAATGAGATCTCCTCAGGATAATCAAATTGATTTAGATCAAATTATAAAATCAAATTACAGAGCAGTAATTATTAAATATATCTCTTATTGGAAGCTGTTCTTGTTATTAATTATTATCGCCTGTACTTTATCTTTCCTTTATTTAAGATATGCTGTATCGCTATATGAAGCGAAGATTACTATTATGATTAAAGATGATCAAAAAGGCGGAACTGGAATGTCAGAAACATCCGCTTTTGAAGATTTTTCGATTTTTAATAAAGGTCTATTTATTGAAAATGAAAAATCAATATTAAAATCACGACGTTTGATGGCTAATGTTGTTAAAGATTTATCTCTAAGAAATGAATACAAAAGAATTGGCAATTACACTGGATTAAGAAAAGCTGAAGTATATAAAACAAATCCTTTTAAAGTTCAATTTATATATACAGACACCAATCATTTTCTTAAATATAATTACTCGAAAATCTATAGATTAAACAAAAACTCTATTGTTGCAGAGGATTCAGAAGGTAATCAAATTAATAAATATAAATTTGATAAGGTTTATCAAATTGACGATAAAATATCTTTCAAAATCATCAAAACTGATTTTTTTAACGAATCAATACATGGAATATCATTCAGGTTCACACTACTATCAAATGAATCATGTATAGATAAATACATTGGTCTTTTAGAAATAGAACAACCATCGCAGAATTCTACAATACTGAGTTTAAAAATCGTATACAGCTCAAGTACTAAAGCTGTTGATATCTTAAATTCACTAGCAGAAAATTATAATCTCGATGCCATTCAAGACAAGATAAAAGTTTCAGACAACACAGAAAAATTCATAAGTAAGAGAATTAAAGTTTTAGCTGAAGATCTTGGATTCATAGAGGATAGTTTAAAAAAGATAAAAAGCTCTAACGATTTAATTGATTATCAATACGAATCACAGTTTAGATTGGGATTATCGAAAGAAGTAAAATCTAAAAGCTTGGAAGCTTCTACTCATCTTTTGATTAGTCAAATGATGAAAGACCATATTGTAAATAACAACCAAGTTACAGATCTTATCCCTGTTAACTTGGGGACAGAAAATCAAAATATTGACATTGCCATAAAAGAGCATAATAAATTGGTTATTGATCGAATTGAATCATTAAAAACCTCAACTGAAAAAAATAAAAAAGTTATTAATTTAGAATACCGCATTAACGAATTAAAAACTAATATCCTTGCAAGTATCAATAATGTCATAAATACAAAACAAAAAATTTTAAACGAAGTCACTAAAGAAGAAAATGAATTAGATAAATCAATCCGTTCTATCCCTAGCTTTGAAAAACAATTAAGGGTTATAAAAAGACAACAAGAAATCAAAGAAAATTTATATGTATATCTACTACAGAAAAGAGAAGAGGCACTTATTTCTAGAGCTGTGGAGGTTGGAAATGCCAAAATTGTAGATCCAGCATATTCTAATAATGCTGTTGTATGGCCTAATAAATCATTGTTTTATTCTTTTGCATGTTTGATTTCTATATTTCTTGGTGTTATTTACATATATATTCGAGATTTATTTAGAGATAAGGTATATGACAAATCAGATATTGATAAAAAGGACTTCCTTACATCGGTAATATACCTCTAGGAGAAAAGAATAAAAACATTGTAATTTCTAAAGGAAGTAAAACTGCAATTTCTGAGGCATTTAGAACCCTGAGGACTAATATAGACTTTATGAAGGCCCAGGACAATGATTTGGGTAGAACCATATTTATTACCTCATCTGTCGCGAAAGAAGGTAAATCGTTTACTGCGGTTAACTTTTCATTGTCTTTAGCCCTATCAGGAAAGAAAGTTTTATTACTAGGTATGGATCTGAGAGCACCCAAACTTGAAGATTATATGGGTAATGATAGATCTAGAGGTGTTACAAATTACATCGTCGATTCGAAGACAAATTATCAGGATTACATTTATACCACTGAATTAAATAATAATATTGACGTACTGCCTTCAGGCGATATCCCTCCAAATCCATCGGAATTGTTAATGTCAGAAAAGGTTGATTCTTTATTTTTAGAATTAAAGAAGGCCTATGACTACATTATTGTCGATACTGCGCCTGTTGGTATCGTTAGTGATACATTATTGATATCAAAATATGCTGATACTGTTGTTTATGTCGTTAGAGCACATCAACTCCCAAAAAAGATGTTAAATATTGCTCTAGATCTTAAAAATGATAAAAGACTACCAAACATGGCCATACTCCTAAATGGAACATATGGAACAAAAGGATATGGATATGGATATGGATATGGATACGGGTATGGATACGGTTACGGATACACAGGTGATTATTATGGTGATGAACAAAAAACAAAATCGAAATGGAACCCTATTAACTGGTTCAAAAAGAAATAGACACTGGGCAATGATCTGAACCCATAATATCATTATGAATTTCCGCATTGTTTAGCTGATTTAAAAACGGCTTTGACACTAGGAAATAATCTATTCTCCAACCTATGTTTCTTCCTCTTGCCCCTGCCCTGTAACTCCACCAAGAGTATTTCACAGTATCAGGATTAAAAAACCGAAATGCGTCCATTAAACCGTTGTTTTCATAATGATTCATTCCATCAATTTCCTCCTGCATATGACCTGCTGATTTATTGTAATTCGGTTTTGGTCTTGCCAAGTCTATGGATTTATGTGCTACATTAAAATCACCACATACAATAACGGGCTTGTTTTTTTCAAGACTCTTTAGGTAGGAACAAAATGCCTGATCCCATTCCATTCGATATTTCATTCTCAATAATTCACTTCCAGAATTAGGCACGTATACGGTTACTACATAATACTCCACATATTCCGCACATATGACCCGACCTTCATGGTCATGCTCTGAAACTCCCATGCCATAACTTACCTCTATTGGTTTTTGTTTAGACATAATAGCAGTTCCTGAATACCCTTTCTTTTCTGCCTCATTTGCATAAATGTGATAACCATCCAAATCTACTAAAGCTTCTTTGACTTGAGAAACCATTGCCTTCGTTTCTTGTAAACAAATTATATCGGCATCTATAATGCGCATGTCAGAAATAAAATTTTTCTTTACAATTGCACGAATACCATTCACATTAAAGGATATAATTTTCACGAGATTTCAGATTTACATTGCTCTTCGGGTTTTGCACCGCAAAAACTACAGGAGCCTTCTTCATTTTGAAACATCGGATTATTACTCGCACAAGTCCCTGCAAACTTACCATCCTTTTTTAATAAAATCTTAATGGCTATACCAGCGAAGGCTAAAGACAACAAAAGAATTGGAATTAAGATATTCATACTGTAAAATTATTAGTTTTTATCAATAAGCTTTCCCGAATTGTATTCTTTTTTTATTATTTCGGAGGGAATTCCATAATACCACAAATCACCAGTTCCAGATAATTCTACTTTCAGAACCGTACCTTGTGCATTAATTTTAGATATTGTACCTGCTTGTGATATTAGGTCCATTGATTCATTTACATTTAAATCCATCAAGTTTAAAATAAGATTTCCAAAGGTTTCTGAACGAAAGGAAGTGCAATCTCCATGCAAAGTTACATCTGGCCAACCCGCTTCATTCAGACTGTAAATTTCATTGGCACTCAAATGTAAATTCACTGAACCTCCTGATCCTAAAGTCGTTATTTTTAAGTCCTCCAACACCAATACTCCTTGATTGCTTAATTCTTCAGACCCATTAAATACGATTTCATTTAATCCAATAAAATGGATATATACAATAATATCATTATTTCTATACCTAAAAAATTTACAACGGTTTTCATTACTAATAGAAATCTCATTTGATTCATCGGTATCAATCGATATTTGATTCAATAAATTCGATCCACCATACAGACGAATCTTTTGAATTGTATCCTGCACAAGGACAAAACGCATATGTTCACCCAAGATTAATTTATCAAAAGAAGGCAATTCAATCAATAAAGAATCACTTTCTCCAGACCTTTTAAAACAAGATCGCTCATTGGCAGGTTTGCACGAATAAATACCTACTAAAAAAACTATTGAAAGTATCAATAAAGACATGCGCCGAATTGAATAATACGTTTTATTCATTTGATGTGCTTTTTTTGAAATTTAAAAGATATCCAATACCGGCCTCCATGTAATCTGCTTTGGCCCAATGTGTTTTTAGCGTGATATTTGCATACAATCCATTTGTAAATAGATAGCGAAAGCCAATTCTGTGATACAATGGCCCATTTGGCTTGTACCGATCTCTGACATAGGCCCCCATTCCAAAGAAAAAATGAAAATGGTTTAGTGGCAGTATATAGCCTGTGTAAAAACCAAGCTGTAAAATACTGAATTGTGTTTTACTGACTTGGGGCTCAAAGTCAAAAACAGATTGTTTTGAGATAAGATCTAATCCGACTTCGACTCCAACCTTTGGCTGAAAATAGTACCTTCCAAAAACCCCTACCGCAAAAACTGGATATCTCCTAGAACCGTGAGGATTGATTTCTTTTAATGAAAAAACACCTTGAAAACCGTAATAAACTTTTTTAAACTCTTTTATTTGTTCGCGAACTGAACTTTGTCGTTCTTCTAAAACATTTCGAGAATAACCCATAGAAAGATAAGGCATATTAATGCCATAATTCGGTATTTTAAAGGCACAATTACTAAAATGAGTAATATCTAATCCTAAAGAAATCGAACTTCGATCAAAACGATAAAGTGACTTAATCCCCATGACAATCATGGCGTTTAAATGAGAACTAATGGCCATGTTTTTGGGGTTTAAAATTGGGTCGTACACTCTATTCGTATATCCTAACCCAGACCCCAACCTCCAATTAATTTCAAAATGTTTTTTTAAAAGTATAGGAATATCTGCAAAACCATAAAGGGCAGTATATCTTCCCAACACCTCGTTATTACCTACTGAACCAAAGAAGAGTGCCGCGCCTACGGTTGGATAATTAAAATGTCTCGTCCATGATTTACCGTCTTTTAAGCGCTTGTAATAAGATAATTCAGTCGCTAAAGCAGTCTGCTTAGGCAAATGAGACAAAACGCCTCTATGAGCAGCTAGAAACCCTGATTTCAATCGAATATTGAAGCCTTCGCTGATTTGACCACGAAAACCAAATATATTGAAAAATAAAAATAAAGCAATTAGCACATTTTTCACCATTCCAAAGTTAAGCATTCAATGCTATAAATATTACTTTTGTAATCATAATGGATAAAAGACTGGTTGCATTTAAGAGATTATTGGATATAATGGATGATTTACGGGAGAAATGTCCTTGGGATCAAAAACAAACCCTTGAATCTTTGAGAAATCTCACTATAGAGGAAACTTATGAGCTTGCGGATGCAATAACTGCACAGAATTTAAATGAAATAAAAGGAGAGATAGGAGATTTACTTCTTCACATGGTTTTTTATTGTAAAATCGCTAGTGAAAAAAAAGCATTTGACATTGATGATGCTTTAAATACAGTATGTGATAAGCTGATTCATCGACATCCTCATATTTATGGAGATGTCGTAGTTCAAGATGAGGAAGAAGTGAAAAAAAACTGGGAAAAATTAAAACTAAAAGAAGGGAGAAAGTCAGTTCTTGAAGG
>Ga0115559_1002668_pt1 | contig 11268 bp, 8 predicted proteins | sample COGITO_mtgs_1105_3_FD_87281 | JGI IMG/M metagenome (GOLD analysis project Ga0115559, IMG submission 87281) | Pelagic marine microbial communities from North Sea - COGITO_mtgs_110506 | ecosystem: Environmental > Aquatic > Marine > Epipelagic | place: Germany:Helgoland, sampling site Kabeltonne... | reverse complement strand
GAGAAAAATATCATCAAAGCCATCGCCATCCAAGTCGGCTACATTAACACCAAATGCACATGATAATTGGGCTTCAGGGGGAAGTGGTTTGAGTTCGAAGGTATGTTCTTGGTTAATGAATACGGTATGATGGAGGTTTTGTAAGGCTTTTGAGGATTCCGGGGGGTTACTATTCAGTCCCCAATTAGTGGCTACAAAATCAAGGCGTCCATCGTTATTAAAGTCGCCGAAGGTGATCCCATTCCAAAGGCCGGCCTGTGGCGGGATCTGATAATCCGCAGTGGCATCGACAAAGCGAGACCCCGTGTTTTTAAAAATGCGAATGGAGTCGTATTGTAGTGCAAGGATGAGGTCTGGATCGCCATCGTCATCGATGTCACCCAAGGCCGACGCGCTTACAAGGCCAAGGTCTTTGAATGCGGCGCTCCATTTTTCATGCAATTGATACTCTCCTGCTTTGTTGATGAAGATGGAGGAACTGGCGGGCTTGAGGGATTCATTCGGGCGATGTCGTCCGCCTACGAAGAGGTCGAGGTCTCCATCGCCGTCGAGATCGGCTTGTGATAACGGGCCGGTATTAGTTAAGTTCGGTGGTGGGTATTTGTTATGCCGCCAGCCGCTACTTTTTAAGAATGAAAATGGGATAAAGGGAATGACGGGTTGGGGCGGCGATACGTGATCGTTGGATTGTCCGAGGAGAAAGAACATGTCGCCGGATGTGTTTTCTTGAGCGAGGATGGTTGTTTGGGTGGCAAGGGCTTCCACGTTTTTGAGCTTTTTAAACTGAGTTTCCTCATGAATGAGCAAGCTGAGATGGCCCCCAGGTCCGCTGGGAACGAGTAGATCGTCGAAGGCATCTCCATTGATGTCTGCCCAGGAAATGCCCGATCCAAGATTATTCAAAGGGAAAGGTTCCGTTTTTCGCTTGGATAATTTCTTGTTCGTGTTTTGAATATGGTGATGGTCTAGCAGGTTGCTGACATCTTGAAAAAGAGGTTCATTACCTTTGTCCGAAATGTTGGTTACTGGCGGCGTTGTATCGGATTCAACGAAAATGTATTTTCGATTGGGGGACAGATCGTCGTAAGTGGACTGGGTTTGATTGGGCCAATCAATCGTGAGGGAAAGGGGGTGATTGTGATGAGGCACGGCAAAACTGGTGGTGGTTGTCGCGCTCGAGGCATAGATTCCGCCGGAGGTCACTTCGTTTCGTTGGATAAAGGATCCATTCGTAAGGGTGAGGGTTGCTCCGATGGCCTGGGTATTGGATTGAGAGCCGACGAGCCGGATCGAGATTCTGGGGGCACTGCTGTTGTTTTGATAGAGAGTTGGAGGGGAATCGGTATTATTGATGATGACATCGAGATCCCCATCTCCATCAAAATCGGCACTGGCGATCCCCCCAGATGCGTTGGAGGAGGTGAAACCCCATTCATGCGTAACCTCATCAAACTGGAGTTTACCGTTGTTGCGGAAGATTTGATTGTTGAGTAGTCGCTTGGGGTATTCGGATTGATTGCGTAATGATTCGGTTACCGAAAAGGGGCCCTGATCGATTTGTGATTGTTTGAGGCGAGCGTTTGTTTCGGGGTCGGTATAATCGCGGATGGAGCCTCGGGTGATCAGAATGTCTTTGAATCCGTCTAAATCGATATCGATGAAGAGGGATGCCCATGCCCCATCGATTGCTTTTAATCCGGCGAAATATGCGATTTCAGCATAGGTTTGATCTCCCCGGTTAAGGTAAAGAGCGGATTGAGGATACTGTGGGGGATTGCTGTTTGATCGGATGTCGTTTCCTGAATACAATCGGTTTAAGACAATAAAATCATCATATCCATCGTTGTTAAGGTCCGCAAAATTGACGCTCGTTGAGGACAAAGGGATGTGCTTAATGGCATCTTGATCGAGGGGGGAGAAAAAGCCATGTCCGTCATTGATCCATAAACGGTCTGGAGATTCAAAATCATTACAGACGTACAAGTCGGCGTCGCCGTCACCATCGATATCGTGAAAAGCGCCGGACAATCCCCAATCCTGTGGCAAGTCCATGGGTTGACCGGCTTCGTTTTTGAAACGGGAGTTCTCTTCGGGTGGGTTGAAATGCCCTGTTCCATCATTGATGTAGAGGATGTCGTTCAGTCCATTCTCAATGACTTTGTAGGTTGTTTGTCCGTTCGATGTGGTGGGTTGGATCGTGTAACGTTCCGCGAATCGTTTCCCCAGAGGATTGCCCTCTTTCAGTTTGGAGAGTTCACTTTGGAGCAACTGTTCAAATTCGGCAGAGGTCAACCGATCCGCGATAACGGTATTTAAATAACGTGTGGTGTAGAGATCGAGATCCCCGTCGCTATCAATATCGGCGAGGGCGAACGAAGTGACCCCTCCAATCGGCGATTTCTGCCAAGCGATTTTGTCTGATCGTTGAAATTGGCCTTTTCCATTGTTGGTAAAGTAAAGGCATTGATCGTAGAGGCTGCCTAGGAATAGATCGAGATCGCCATCGTTGTCACCATCGGCAAAGGTGGCCGCATTAATGTAATGGTTGGCGAGGGTTAACCCTGCTTCGGGCGTTGCGTCGTTGAACGTCCAGTTTCCCTGATTAATGAAGAGTTTACTGGGGCCTTCGGCACCGCAAAGGAAAACATCGGGAAGTCCGTCGGCGTTCACATCGCCAACGGCAACACCGGCATTCTCGAGATACTGCGTTGTCTTAAAGGAAGTTCGGGATTTCGATCCGGAAAAATCGAGGCCGACAGCCTTGGCATCGATTAGGCTCAAGCCCATTGGTTCGGAAGACTTGAATTCGAGCGGGATGGAAAGGGCCGCTTCGGTGGAGACTGCGATCAGAAGAAAGAGACTCAGATAGAGTCGGAAATCAGTCAAATAATGGCGAAGATGCATGTTGGGTTGAAGCAAATATTCGGGAGCTTACGCATTGAGTATCTTTAGTCTCTATTTTTCTCATTTCAAGAAACATTCACCCTCATTTCCCTGAGGACTCTGTGATCATTTCTGAGGTGCCCTTAATGTTCGAAGGGGAGATCAATCCCAATGCGTTCAATGGAGTCAATGAGACACCGTTCTCGCTACTGAGATTCACTTGCAATAATTATTGACAGGACAGGGATGTTCTGGATTTCTGTGTTAATTAGACTCAGTCTCAATTGATCAAACAGATGAAAACAAAAATAAAGCTATTAAAGATGTTAGGATTTCTCTTGGGCGGCGGTGCGCTGATCGCTCAGGGATTGCCGACGCCGGAAGAAATGTGGACGATCATTCAAAAGCAGCAAGCGCAGATAGAAGCGTTGCAATTAGCTTTGAATCAAACGCAGACGGATGTCGTAACTACTCGGGAAAAGGTGACTGCGGCTGAAGTTGCGGTCCATGAAGTCCGCGAAGAGGTTGCCTTGACGGCGGATGCGTTGGACGCTGGTGCTGGACGTGGCTTCTCGGCGGCGAGCTGGGCGAATAAGACGCAATTGGGTGGTTACGGAGAGCTCCATTTATCGCTACCGGATGGTGGAGAGAATACGCTGGATTATCATCGTTTTGTTCTGTTTGTGAATCATGACTTTTCGGATTCGATTCGTTTAGTCAGTGAATTGGAGCTGGAGCATAGTATTGCCGCTGATGGTGAAGTGGGTGAAGTGGAGTTGGAGCAGGCGTATCTTGAGTTTGATCTATCGGACCGCTCGACGGTGACGGCTGGGCTTTTCTTGATTCCGGTGGGAATTTTGAATGAAACACATGAGCCAACCGCATTTTTTGGGGTTGAGCGTAATCTTGTTGAGAAGCGGATTATTCCGAGCACTTGGTGGGAAGGCGGGGTCAAATACACGTATACGGACGAGAGTGGATTGGCTTTTGATTTGGCGCTTACCTCGGGATTGGATCATGCGGATGGGGTCATTCGTAGTGGCCGAAACAAGGTGGGTGAAGCGATTGCCGAGCAGGTCATGGCGACGGCTCGGGTTCAATACTCGGGAATTCCCGGAGTGAAACTCGGTGCGACGGTCTTGTATCAAAGTGATCTCGACCAATCGACGTACAACGAGCAGACGGAAGCTACATTGGTTGAAATGCATGCGGATATTCGCAAAGGGCCATTTGGATTGCGCGCGTTGTATGCCGAGTGGTTTATGAACGGAACGAGTCTCGCGTCGAATCCGACGGCTGAATCGCAATTTGGTTATTACGTGGAGCCCTCTTATCGCTTTGAGACCGAAGTGGGTGAGTTTGGGTTGTTTGCCCGATTCAGTCACTTTGAATACCAAAAGAGCGCCACGAGTTTCCTTGAGGATGACGTTTGGACCTTCGGGGTTAATTACTGGCCGATTGCGCAAGTCGTCTTGAAGTTGGATTATCAAAAGACGGATAAATCATCGGAGTTGGCAGGTGATTACTGGTTGAATGCGGGAATCGGATACCATTTTTAGATTTGAGAGTTCTATAGGATAGTCTTGTGAGAGTGAGTATCCTAATAGATGCACGTTGGGTGGTGAGAGATTCAACGTTGCGTGATTGACCCAGGGACAACCCCTGGGTTCAGTCACTTACTTGATTTTGAAAAATGGGATGTTAGGCGTTGAACACACATTGATGGGAAGAGAACGAATGCTGCTGATACTCTGTGTATGGGTGGCATCTTTTGCTATGTCCGGGGCGAGTGAGAAGGAATCCGTTTATTTGAATGCGGATGAGTTCTTGGCCGATGCATTTGAGGGAACGGTTCCGGTAAAATCGTTTGTCTGGCTGAAAGGCGATTTAGGAAAATCCGTGGAATCCATTTTGGGTCACCGGTATCCAAAACTGCGCATATCTTACTGGCAACGCGGCAAACGAACGGCGTGGATATTGGAAGAGATTGGGAAAGTGAAGCCCATTACAGTTGGTTTTATTATTTCGGGGGACCGCATGGAAACGATGAACGTGTTAGTGTATCGGGAAAGTCATGGGTGGGAAATTCGCTATCCATTTTTCACCGATCAATTTGAGGCGATTGGACTGGAAACAGAAGGCACTGAACTGGATCGGAGCATTGATGGTATTTCCGGGGCAACCCTGTCCGTAAATGCGGTGACGACGTTAGCCCGAGTGGCCTTGTTGTTGGCTAAGGCTGTTCTGTCTACTGGAACAGAGGGAGTGGTTGCACCGTGATTGGGCCGAAGCAACGTCGTCAACTGTTGAATATCCATCGTTGGGTGGGAACGTTTTGCGCACTCTTTCTGATCTTACTTTCAGTGACCGGTCTTTTATTGAACCATAATGTACGCTTGGGGTTGGATCGATGGATCATCCGGTCGCCCTTTATTTTGAAGCGCTATGGGATGGTTCCCGAAGGCCCTATTGAGTCGATCCGTATGGGGACTCAAATCGTAGGCCGGTTGGATGGGGTTCTCTACGTGAATGCCGTTCCCATTGTGAAAACGGGAGCATTGATCGGAGGGTTTGAGCAGGAAGGTGTTTTAATCATTGGTCATGCCAAAGGTCTCGTATTATTGGAATTGGAAACGGGTGATTTAATTGACGAAATCGAGCTGAAATCCGGGGAGCTTAATGCTTTTGGACGATTGGATTCCGGTCGCGAAGTGTTTAAGGCGGGTGATGTCTTTTATGGGATTGATGTGCATCTATCGGAGTTGGAAGCACTGGAAGGTGATTTGCGTTGGAGTGGTCCTATCAAGTCGGGAGGTACGCTACCGGGGCCAATTGAAGAGGAAATGCTCGTTCATTATGCCGGAGAAGGGATCAGTGTTTATCGGGTGCTCCTTGATGTGCATGCGGGCCGTTTTTTTGGAGTAGGAGGAACGGTGGTCATGGATTTAACTGCGATCAGTGTTTTATATTTAGTCGGGTCGGGGTTACTGGCCTGGCGGGTTGGGGGACGGAAGGGAAAAAGAAAGGATGGGGATGAATCGGCGTCGCTTTCTTGAAATTGCTGCATTTTCTGGGTTGGGAACCGTAACGGGAGATCTCTTTGCTAACCGTGAACGGTTGGTGGAAGGCTGTTGGCGGGGGATTGTGATGGGAACGGAGGGTTCGATTACGTTGTATGCAAATGGCAGGTGTAACTGGGAACGACTTCATCTGATTTGTTTACAAGAGATTCAACGCCTTGAGCGTATCTTTAGTTTGTATGAAGCGCGTTCAGAGATTTCTTGTTTGAATCGAAATGGGCGGCTTTCTCAGGTGTCTCCAGAGTTTTTTGAAGTATTGGAATTGAGTCGCACTGTTTGGACGATGACGAAGGGAGGGTTTAATCCTTCAGTTCAGCCAATGTGGAGTTTGTATCGGGATTTTTATGACAAAAATACCCATTCAAATAACCAAGTTCCTGTATCTGAAATTGAGCAGATCATTCCGAAATGTGATTTTGAGAAAGTTGTTTGGAGTCAAGCTCATCGAACGGTTGCCTTTTCTGAAAAAGGGATGGCCCTGACGTTTAATGGAATCGCCCAAGGCTATATTACGGATCGAATCAGTGATTTATTAAAGGAGGAGGGATTTGAGCATGTTTTAGTTCAGCTGGGGGAGACTCGGGCAATGGGGAGCCATGGTTCGGGTCGCTCTTGGCGAATTCGGTTGAATGATGGACAAGTGGTTTCGCTGGTTGATCGCGCCCTCGCTTCAAGCGGAGGTTATGGGACTCCTTTTAGTGCGAACGGAAAAGTGCATCATCTGCTGAATCCACGAACGGGCGTTTCAGCCAATCGATTCAAGTTGCTTTCCGTTCTGGGAGATCGGGCCGCGTTCGCGGATGCGCTTTCAACTGGATTGTATGTGACGGATCCAGTGTTGTGGCCTGATTTGGTGGATGTTGACGTGATTACGGCTTAGCGCCTCTTTATCTGGACCGAACCCAAGTGATTGATGATCTCTTGGGCTTGGGCGCCATATCCACCGAAAAGATATTCATGATTAAGCAGGTGATAGAGATTGTAGAGTTGAAAACGTTCACGATGTCCTGAGGCTAGTGGAAATATCTTGTGGTATGCTTGATAAAAAGATGGAGAAAAGCCGCCGAAGAGTCGAGTCATTGCAATGTCAGCCTCCCGATCACCGTAGTAAGTTGCCGGATCGAAAAAGACCGGTTTTCCGCCTTTGTCAAAGGCCGCATTACCTGCCCATAAATCGCCGTGAAGCAGAGCAGGGATTGGTTTGTAATTCATAAAAAAGGAGGGAAGCGCCTCGAGTAAGGCATCGGTATTTTGATAGTGAATACCCCTTTTTTTACTGAGCTCAAATTGGTGAATGAGTCGATGCTCACGAAAGAAATCAATCCAATCTGGAGTCAATGGGTTGGGTTGGGGTGATGAGCCGATTACATTATTCTGGCCCCATCCGAAATGTGACTGTGTCGTCTGGTGAAGGGCTGCTAATTGTCTCCCTTGGATAGCGTCGTCTCCAGAGGGGAAAAGCTCGATGTGTTCGAGTACTAGGTATGCGAATTGGGAATCGACACAGGTTGTAATCGGGTGGGGGACTCGTATACTCTTGCTGGCAATGATCTCTTTTAAGGCGAGGGATTCAGATTGAAAGCTTTCAGCTTGATTAGGTTGGGCTGTTTTTACAAAAAATTGAGAATGATCGTTTCCTTCGATAATGAAAGATTGATGGATACAGCCACCGAACTGAGCGATGCTTTTGGCGAAGGTAAAAGAAGGGTTTTCGGCTGTCTTGCGCAAGGCGCGTTCAACTGATTTCCAGTTAGGCATTGCTATGATCCCGAGGATTTAAGGGCATGATTGATAATATGGGTGGAACCTTCCTGAATCAAATCAAGGACATGCTCGAATCCGGCATTTCCGCCGTAGTAGGGGTCGGGGACTTCTTCATCGGGATAGGTTTTGCAGAAGGTACAGAACGGTTTGATTTTGTGATGATATGTTCCCGAAGGATCAAGAGCTTGGACATTGTGTAAGTTTTCATCATCCATGGTTAGGATGAGATCGAAATCAATAAGGTCTTGATGTTTGATTTGGCGCGCTTGCCCTCGCAATGTGATGCCTCTGTTTCGTGCTGCTGCCGTCATTCTGGAATCGGGTGGATTCCCTGAGTGATATCCAATGGTTCCTGCGGAATCACAAACGATCTGTTTCTCCAGATGTTGCGCCTGAATTAGATGATTCAATACGCCTTCGCCGGTAGGGGAACGACAAATGTTTCCCATGCATACGAAGAGAATGCGGTAGGGCTTTTTCATGATAACTATTGTTTGGAAGTGTAAGCCAGTGGGCGAAATCCTCTTTTGCGGGAGGTCAGCGGAATGTGATGAGCGTCATCTTTAATCCATTCAGAATGAGCACACTTGTCGAGGGTTACTTCTTTTGATTGATCCAAAAAATAAGTGGTTGACCGTTTTGAAACGTGACGGTGGAGCATTCCGGGTTGAAGACTATAAATATGCACAATTTCGTAATACTTTTGCGAGGGATAGAGGGAATCAATGATTTTATGGTCAATTTATTCCCCTAGCTTGCTTTGAACTAATCGATGTTTTATGTGTCCTATTTAGTTTTTTATAGATTGAATTACTTAAATACAGGCAGAGGATTACCATAAAAATAACGTAATATAGCTTATATAAGAGTTGCGGTCGATTGATGAAGTTTTAATTCTGTTTGTATGCATAAACAGGGTTTGTCTTTGATATTGGGGAACATCGAAGGACTGAAGCGGTCAAAGAGTCATTCGATTGGAGCGATTCAACGTTTTAGTCTCAAAGCGAAGAGTGATGGTGTATTTAATGAACTGTTGATGGCCTCCTTGATCCAAGCAAAGACATTGGGATCAGCGAAATTGGATACAGCTTTATTTGAAGCGTTGTCTTGGCCAACTACGCTCGATGATTATATTGCCTATTTGAATCATTTTGCAACGTGGGCTCCCCAGCAAAGCGGGGATGTCGCTTGGGAAAAACCGGGGACGGATGAGCATCAGGAAGTGTATGATCGCCTCTGCCATTTTTACTGGCTTATCGACCAGGAAGTGGGGCCGGGAAATTCAATTATTATCGAAAATAGCCATTGGTTTTCGGATTGGCTGGTTGATTATGCTCAGGCATGGGGGAGCTTTTTAAACACGACGGATTCCTTTAATGATGAAATTCTGAAATCATTTATAAAATACGCTCCAGAGTATCGGGTGGAAGATTCCATGATTGGTGGATCTCCTAACAATCCGAGTGGTTGGCTTACCTTCAATCAGTTTTTTGCGCGTGAATTGAATCCCGGATTGAGGCCCATTGTGGCCCCATTGGATAATACGCTGATCGCCTCACCGGCGGATTGCACCTTCAAGGCCACGTATTCAATTGGCCAGGATTCAACCATCGATGATGTTGTTGTTAAAAAGACCCATACCTTTGCGAATATTGAAACGCTGTTAAAGGGCAGTATCTATGAAGATGCTTTTGCGAATGGATCGTTTGCTCATTATTTTTTAGGGCCTTATTCATATCATCGCTTTCACGCGCCTGTTTCAGGAATTGTCCGTGAATGTTACCCGATTCAAGGCTTGGTCTATCTTGATGTGACCCTTTCAGGTAATCAGTTTGAGGCTCCCGATAGTTCTAAAGGAGGTTATGAGTTTGGACAGGCCCGTGGAGTGATTACGATCGATACGACGGATTCTCCTTATGGAAATGTGGGCATCGTTGCGGTTATTCCAGTAGGGATGTGTCAGGTTTCATCGGTCAATATGACGGCTACGATTGGCCGTGAGCTGTTGAAAGGTGATGAGTTTGGCTATTTTCTTTTCGGCGGTTCGGATATCATTGTTCTGTTTCAAGAAGGTGTTCAAGCTCGGATCAATACGGGGTTACACTATCGCCATTATGGAACCGAGATTGCCCGTGGAGATATTATCAGGAATTAATTTCAGAAAATACGGCGTAGAGGAGTTGTCTGGGCGGATAACTCCTCTCTCTTTTTTGAGGAAAGAGTTGGAAGAACCAACGAAAATCAGCATATGTTCATAGGGAATTCGTATCTGAGAGATCATTGCGCTATCATTATGAAAAGCATTGCAACGAATGGAGTAGTCTATTAGCTTTGCTCATAGGATTTTGGGAATCGGCTTATAAGCGTTAATTAAGCGGTATGGACATCAAAATAAACTTAGAGATCATCAAAAAAGCCATCTGGAAGAATGCAGGATTATGTATTTGGCTGATTTCAGTGGCTATGGGGTTGGGAGGTCTCTGGCTTTATAGTATGGATCCAGGTGGATTTGGGGTTGTTTCTCGGGATTGGCCGGAGAATAGCAAAATCGAGTTAAGTCCAGATCGGCTTCAGTTGGTTATGTTTGTGCATCCTCAGTGTTCATGTTCGCGGGCAAGTCTGGGAGAGTTAGCGGTTTTGATGAAACGAAAAGGAGGATTGGTCGATGCCAAAGTGATGTTTATTTGTCCTGCTGACGAAGCATTAACATGGGTTCAGAGTGGCCTTTGGCAAGATGCGATGGATATTCCGGGGGTTCAGGTTTTCGTTGATCATGAGGGACAAGAGGCCGGACTCTTTGGTGCGCAAACTTCGGGTGCAACCATTGTGTATGGAGCGGATGGGACGCTTCTTTTTCATGGTGGAATTACCGCTGCGCGGGGGCATTTTGGCGATAATGTGGGGAGATTAGTGATTGAGCAGCTGGCTGCCGGAGATGACCCTGGGGCGGATGAGACACCAGTGTTTGGGTGTGCGCTCCAAAATAGTGAAGATACCGTACCGTTGGTTAACCCATTAAATTAAATCATAGGAGTTGTGAATGAAGAAAGCAGAGGAACATATTGCCAGCCGAGCAGCTGAATTACTCGAGGACCAAGCACAGCGAATATACCGCAATACGGATCGATTGTTCATCAAGATTATGGCGATTCAATGGGTTGCGGGAATTCTGGCCGCTCTCATTATTTCCCCTCGGGCCTGGGCTGGAAGTTCTTCGAGTGTGCACATGCATGTGTGGGCGGGTATTTTTCTGGGCGGGCTGATCTCTGTGTATCCGATATGGATGGCTTGGAAAAATCCCGGAGGGGTTATGACTCGGCAGGTTATTGCCGTGGCTCAAACCCTAATGTCTGCACTCTTGATTCATTTAACGGGCGGGCGGATTGAAACGCATTTTCATATTTTTGGATCATTGGCGTTTTTGGCTTTTTATCGAGACTGGCGAGTGCTGCTTACGGCAACGATTGTTGTTGCTGCTGATCACTTAGTCCGGGGCATTTATTGGACGGAATCGATATTTGGGGTTCTCAGTGCGCCTATT
>Ga0115559_1002662_pt1 | contig 11284 bp, 8 predicted proteins | sample COGITO_mtgs_1105_3_FD_87281 | JGI IMG/M metagenome (GOLD analysis project Ga0115559, IMG submission 87281) | Pelagic marine microbial communities from North Sea - COGITO_mtgs_110506 | ecosystem: Environmental > Aquatic > Marine > Epipelagic | place: Germany:Helgoland, sampling site Kabeltonne... | reverse complement strand
TGTTACTACATTCAACCGTGCTGTGACGGCGGGTTTTGTCAATGAAGGAGCACAGTCTTAGTCAAACGAAATTCCACCGCTGCCCTTGCCTTGGTCGCACTACTGACTGCGGGCTTAACCCTGGGTGCGTGTTCGTCCACGAGTAGTAGTTCCGAAGACGTGTGGCGGGTTGGTTTGCAGGCGCCTCTGTCAGGAAGCCAGTCGGCGCTGGGCCAAGGCATGCTCCAGGGTGCCCAACTTGCCGCTGCCGATGTCAACGCTGCCGGTGGTGTTCTCGGTCGACAGATTGAAATTATTGCCATTGATGATGCCGGTGATCCAGAGACGGGAGTGTCTGCTGCGAATGCGGCGATCGAACAGGGGCTCAATGGGGTTGTGGGCCCTTACAACTCAAGTGTCGGGCTGCAAACCTTGCCGCTGTACATGACCGCGGGGCTAGTTCCTATTCGGCTAACTTCGGATAACGCAACTGAGGGCATGGGTATCACTTTGCAACCCATGACCAGCCAAATTGCCCCGGTCACAACGGATGCGTTAACGAAGTTCTTCGGAGCTGAGACGGTGGCCATTCTTTTTGATCCCACCCAGGAATACACAAAGACCGCTGCTGCCACGGTGAAAACGCAACTTGAAGCCGCCAACGTGACGGTCACCAGTTACGCAGAGGTTCAGCCGGGCAAGGATCAAGCGACGTATACCTCAGCAGTTACAGCAGCAAATGCTGACACGCCTGATGCAATCTATGCGGCCGTGTACTACCCCGAGGGTGCAAAGATTGCCCAAGCGGTGACTGATCTTGGCACCGGTCAAAATGCGCTGCCCTGCCTGCTCGACTATTCCTCGTACGACACTGGCTATGTGCAAGACGCTGGTGCAACTGCTGCGCAAGCGTGCAATGTAGTGGGTGTACCCGCACCCAGTGACTTTGCGAACTCTGATCCCTATGTTGCGGCCTACACCGCGGAGTTCAACAGTTCGCCAGGTACGTGGAGTCCCTACACCTACGACTCGGTGCGCATCCTGGTCGATACGGTGGCCTCGGTGGGCACTTGGGATACCGCCGCGTTAACAAGCGGTCTCACCTCAATCTCAAACTGGAATGGCTGGACTGGTTCGGTGAGTATCGAGGCTGCCACCGGCAACCGAGTGCCAGCCACAGTGGTTGTGACACAGGTCAACGACGCTGGTGCCTTGCAGGTTGATCCTGCGACCCCAACACCGCTGCGGTGATGGGTAGTACCGGTGGGGATCCTCGATAGGCACGCCTGGTCGAAGATCCCCGAAGTGGGCGCCTCACGAGGTGGTGCGTGATCCCACGACCATAACCGTGCACGGCACTTTTGCTCCATCAACGAGTGCGGTGCATCTGGACGGACGAGGCATCCCTTCGGCACGGTTGTCATTGAAGCCAAAGGACACCGAGCTCCCTTGAGCCACGCTGCCGTTCCAGGCTGCGTTCTTTACTTTCAAGGTGCCCTTGCGCACGCCGCCAACACCGTTCCATGGAGCCGAGATGTCACTGGCCCAAGGCATTCGAACCTGCCAAGACGTCGTAGCCGTAGCTGGTTTTACCTTGACATCGACGGTGCGTCCGCTGCCCCACTCGTTGATGTTCTTCACCACGACCGTGAGCCCGCTGTTTGGTGCCGGGGTCGGTGTCGGAGCGGGTGTCGGGGTTGGTGCCGGGGTTGGTGCCGGGGTTGGTGATGGGGCAGAGGTATCACCGGACATCAAGCTGGTGAGCAGGGCCATCTTGTCGGTGTGCACCGTGCGCCAGTCATCGGTGAGTACGCCGCCGGTGTCCCCAGAGTTGGGGTTCCACGACCAGAAGGTCCAGCTCATGCCACGGTCACCGAGATAGTCGGTGAACTGTCGAATCCAACGACCTTCAACGGTGGTGGGAGAAACGCTTTTGGCACCGAACTCGCCAATGAAAATGGGGGCAATGCCCTCGGTGTGAATGTAGCCGAAGCCCTTCTCCCATCGATCAGCCAAAATCGCGGCCATATTCGGATCGTTGAACCAGGGCTGGTTGAACACTCCGGGACCGTATTCGTGGGGTGAGTAGACAAGGCGGTTGGGGACGTTCAGGCGCACCGGGTTGTTGCGCACACCTTCAAGATTGCCGCCCCACCAGTGCCGGTCCAGTTGCTGTCCGCCAGCTACCGGGCCTTCGATTCCCTCCACGATAATCAACGCATCGGGGTTTTGGGCGAGCACAACATTGCCAGCCCGCTCGGCTGCTCGCCGCCAGTCGGTAGCACCGCCGGTACCCCAGGTGGCTGCACCGTGTGGCTCGTTCTTCAGGTCATATCCCACGACGTGGTCCACATCGCGGTATCGCTGGGCGAGCATGCGCCAGTTGGCGACCCAATCATTCTCGGTGAATCCATTCTGGCCGTACCACAGGCCGTCCATGAACCCATCGTTTGCCTGAGAGTGGTTGTCCAGGATGACCAAGAGTCCTTGCCGACCCGCTTCTGCGATCACGGCATCAAGAACCTGCAGCGGAGTCTTGCCTCGCAGGTCGGCGTTCATGCCATTGCCGTAGGAAATACCGCTGGTCGTGGTTCCACGCATCGCCTCGAGCGAGAACGGAACACGGATCGTGTTGAAGCCCAGATCTGCGATCTGGGCGAGCATGTCTTTGTAGTCGCGGGCCCATAGACCATGCGGTGCCTGGTTCTGTGTTTCCAGCCCAAACCAGTTCACGCCCTGCCACACCACGGTGTCGCCATCGGCATCCACGATCCGATTACCGTCGGTGCGCAGTGGCAGATCGATATCGCCGGCCGGCGTGGTACCCGGAGCGGGAGCCGGTGTCGGTGCTGGCGCAGGGGTGGGTGCTGGCGTAGGGGTGGGATCTGGCGCAGGGGTGGGTGCTGGCGCAGGGGCAGGTGTCGGAGTGGTGGCCAAGCGCGTCGCGCAGTAGCCGAATGATGTGGGGCTGCCGGATTTCACCATGTGGTTCCACGCGGCCCCGCCCACGCTGACGGTGCCATCGGGCTGGTTGGTGCGCACGCCGTCCCAGAGGCTGGAAATATTGATGCCGCTGGGTAGATCGACGCGCCAATGCTTGTCGGTGGTTGATGTCGTTGATACGGCGACATCAGCGCAGTATCCACTGCCCCAGTCGCTGGTCACCGTCGTTTTGGTTGTTACACCCTGGGTCATCCCCGGCATGCCGGGCATCGGGATGGGTTCTGGCGAGGGTGCCGGGGTTGGGGCGGGCGGCACAGCGGAGCCATCGAGGGTGACATCGGAGCAGGAGTAGAAAGCTTCGGTGGAGTCGCTGCGCTGCCACACCGTGTAAATCATGTGCCGGCCGCTGCGTTGGGGCAGATCCATGCGCATGGTGGTGGTGTTCTCAAGCGCACGCGCACCGGTGTCGTGCACGAGTTCGAGGTCATCCCACTTCAAGGGTTTGGTGGGGTCAAATCCTTCCTTGGTGAGGTACACGCGGTAGTAGCGCGTTGCATGAGGTGCGGTGTTCTCCCATGTCATCGTGTAGCGGCCATCGGCATCGGGCGCCAGGTTGGTGGCTTTCCACTGCGTGGACGGAGTGTCGAAGGCGGCGTATTTGCTGCGCCCGGCCGAACACAGTTGACCATCGGGGATGATCGCGCGGTGGTTACCGTTGGCGGCGGGTTGATTCACCTCTGTCCAGTCATATAGCGCCTGTGCATTCGATGCCCACGCATTGGCGCACATCGGCGATGTGCGATCACCGAAGAAGCATTCATAGATGCGCGACGTCGGATTCGCCATCGATCCGTGGGCCTGGGCTGCCGGTGCGACCGCCACGGAGGTGAGCATCGCGCCCACGACCCCGAAAAGAGTTGCCAGAGCTGTGATTCCACGTCGCTTGCTGTGCAAAGATTTCATGAGTCGACTCCAGTGGCGGGTATTTTTGCTACGGCCTGTACTGATGGATCTCATGTTGTCGATTCAATGACCCACGTTGCGTGCTGAGATTTCCTTTCCCAGAGTCCTTTGCAAGTGCCCGGCAAAAGTGTTCGGTTTTCACCGCGAGAGCGGAACAGAGTTCATGTTTCAGGTTCGGTGCTGTCAGGTGACGTTCCCGTCTGAGCCGACCAGGGTGCGTGCAATGCCAGGACTGTAGTCCGGCTGTCCAGGTCGTCCTCGAACGGCACTGCGTGTTCCGGAGTGGACTCATCAGAAGCCGGGGAGGATGTGCGCGGCATCCAATAGAGGCCGGTGTCGTTGGCGATAAACATTGCGCTGATGATTCTTTGCCTGTTGTTCATCAACGTGTCGGCTGATCCAAACCGGATGGCAAGGTGAAGGCGGTTACCTCCAAGGGTTAACCACTACCCCTGGAGGATTCGTGCAACGTGTGCTCCTAACGGTTGAGGGCGCTATCGATCCCCAGCCGTAACTACGTTGTGCACAGGAGAATCGCCGGCTTGTCCTTGCTGGTGATCGTCACGAGTCCATGACTCAGCGGTCTTTGCCTTGCGTCCTGCTTATCGGGCGCTTGGCGCCAAACCTCAGCGCACCCGTGCAAGTCTTGAGGCGCGACCACGATGGTGTATTGACGGCCCACTCGCCGCTGCCCGCGATCCAAGACCGTGGCAGGATGCGATTGATGAAATCCGAGGCACTAGCCGTGAGACTGCGCGAAGGCGTTACCACTGCCACCCCCGAGTGGGCCGGGGTAGCACCTGACATGTGTGTGATGCAGGCGATTGAGATCCCATGACCCACGTTGTCGTTGTCGGTGCTGGACTCGGGGGGCTACGGGCTGCTGAGTTGCTGCGCAAGAGTAACTGTGACGTCACCGTCATTGGTGACGAAAAGCATTTGCCCTACAACCGGCCACCACTGTCTAAGGAGGCGCTCAAGGGTGGTGTTGACGTTGAGAGCCTGCATTTCCGCCGAAAGCGCGAGGATGTTCAATGGCGGCTCGGCGCCCCGGCCACGGCCTGTTCCCTAGCCGAGCGTTGGGTTGAGGTCGGCGACGAACGTGTTGATTTTGATGGACTCGTTATCGCCTCTGGTATTCGCGCCCGACACCTCAATGTTCCCGGCTCCACCCCCACCACGCTACGCACCGCCGATGATGCGATCGCCCTGCGTGATCGACTGACGAATGGGGCATCACTACTCATCGTGGGTGCCGGATTCATCGGCTGCGAAGTAGCTGCCACGGCACGGCAACTGCGCTGCGAGGTCACCGTGACCGCCTTTGACGACTACCCCATGGTGCGAGCGCTAGGCCCTGAGTTGGGTGCAGCCATGCAGGCCGCGCACGAAGCACACGGGGTGCATTTCCACCTCGGCGTCGGGGTCGATGAATTTCACACCGACGGTGTCACCACGAGCGATGGCCAACGACTACACGCAGATGTCGTGCTCGAGGCGGTGGGAAGCGTTCCTAACGTAGAATGGCTGCAGGACAACGACTTAGATCTAACCGATGGAGTGCTCACCGACAATCTGCTGCGCGTCGTTGGCACTGACGCCCCCGCGGTAGCGGTGGGTGATGTGGCCCGATTCCCCAACCCACTTTTTGATGATGTGCCCCGGCGCATTGAACACTGGAACATGCCAACAGAAACAGGTAGACAGGCCGGTCGCACGCTAGCTGATTTGCTCGCAGGTGCCTCAACCACCGAGGTCTTCACCCCGATGCCGGCGTTCTGGTCGGATCAGTACGACATCGGCCTGCAGTCCTACGGGATGCCGGGGCTTGGCGCACCACGACTCGTCGACGGTGCATGGGATGGCGACTGCATCGTGGAGTATCACGACGCAAGCGGGCGACTCGTGGGCGTGGTGGGCGTCAACCGCACCCGTGAACTCATGCCCTACCGCACCAGGATCGGTCTGGAATAGCCCTTCCGGGCGATCAGCGGCAGAGTGTGGACATGCAGGGGGCTGTTGCGGTCGTTGGTTCGGTCCTTATCTTGACCTGGCCCATTGTTGTCATGCTCGTTCGCTCCCTCATCGAAGCGTCTCGATGGAACAGCATCCTGATGGCCCGCGCCTGGATCGGTGCCTGGTTTTCTGGAGTTGGAATCATCATCACCGCCGCCTGGATTATGGTCGTTATCGCGATTCGACTCATCACCGATGCGTTCCTGGCCGATCAGGATTCCGTTGGGGCGATGACCTGGGTTCTGGTGGTCGGCGCCATGGTCATCATGGTGCCCTTCGCTATCCGCCGGCCCAAAGACTACGATCCTTAATCTACATGCGTTCACGTAGTGAGTCATATATTGGCGGCCCGTTGAGTAGTTTTGCCGCAATCATGGCAGTTCCCGCCGCCAAGAGCATGGGAATAACCTGCGACGTGGTGGCGGTCATTTCGATAATCAAGATGATGCCGGTGAGTGGTGCTCGTACGACCGCGGCAAAAAATGTTGACATGCCCACAATGGCAAAGGCTAAGGGTGACAGGTCAAGAGTGGGCATCAGCGAATTCAAAGTTGATGCCACCAGCGAGCCAGCGACAGCCCCCACCACCAGCAGCGGGGCGAAGAGGCCACCTGGTGTTCCCAGGGAGTAGGACAATGGGCCGAGGAAAAACCGCACAATAAAGATGAGCAGCAGGGTACCTAGGGAGTAGGAGCCGACCAGCACGTTTTCATTTAGCGGGCCACCACCGCCGATAAGGAATGGCGCGAACACTCCTAGCAATGCCACCAGGCCGCCTACTGCCCCGGCAATAATCTCCGGAGGGACTCTGCGGATACTCCCTGCAAGGTCGAGGAGCAGCAGTACTGAGCGGTTGTAGACGACACCGAGGGCGCCGAGGGCGAGGCCGAAAAGGGCATACAGGGCGAGATGCCAGTGCGGGCCGGCCGGCAGGTTTGGCACTGAAAAAATTGGGCCTCCACCCACGATCCATCCTGATACCGTCAGTGCCGCAGCGCTAGCCACGAGTGTGGCAACGATTAATCGGGTTCGAAAGGCACGCGCCACCTCTTCGAAAACGAACATGGCACCGCCCAGTGGTGCGCTGAAAGCCACGCCCAACCCTGCACCCGCCAAGGATGCCGTGAGCGTTCGCCGGTCGTGTTGACTCAGCCCGGCTAATCGAGCCGCCTGATTGCCGATGGTTGCACCGATCTGCACCGTGGGGCCTTCCCTACCCAGTGCCAAGCCCGAGCCGATCGCGAGGAGGCCACCGAAAAACTTTGCCGGGATGATGCGCAACGGTGAGACTTCGTCGTCGCCGCGCATATTGGCTTCCACATGTTGCACGCCGCTGCCGGAAGCTTCGGGCACGAAACGAACGATAAGACGTGCCGCGGCCACGGCGATGGCGGCGATCGCCACCGGAATAATCCAACGCGCTGCTGGGTTTTCATCAGCCCAAGCCAACAGGTCAATGCGAAGTTCAAAGGCCTGGTTCAGGAACCACCGAAAGAGCCCACCGAGCAGGCCGGCCAGCACCCCACCAATAGCCGCGACGATGGCCAACCGGATGATGCCCCCGGATGCGCCGTCATCTTCGGGAAACAACGTGACCCGAGGATAAGGCCCGACATGGTAGTCGCTCATGCTGTGTCCTCGTCTTGAGTCTGGCGGCGGCTCTCATGTCAAGGTATATGTGAAACCTCAGGCTAACCGAAGGAAGTGGGGTTGGGGATTCTTTGCCGGACCGGCCCAACGCGCAGCCGGGGCGCTAGTTCCCAAAATTAACGCACAGGTGCACTACCAACCTTGGGTCAGTGTGTCGATCTGCACCTTGAGAAGCCCAAGGCTTCGGTCCTCGCCACGGATGCGAACCTTGATGCCGGAATTTCCGTCCCATTGCGCCCCTGTTGGGGTAAAGGTCACCTGGGTCCAGGTGCCGCGCCGCAGTTGAGTTTCATCTCCGTGCACCCAGGTGCCGTTGGAGTCGCGCATCGACAGACGACCCTGCCATTGGTTGCGGGGGCTATCGGGACTAACGCGGATCCAGACAGCAAGTCGGTTGCCGTTCTCAGCGCTCAGCGAGGTGGCTTTATCAGCCACCGAAACCCGGGCCTTCTGCCCGGGCGCGATACCGGTCTTAACCTCAAGGCTGCGTCGGCCAGAGTGTGCCTTGCGGCTGGCGGACATCTCAGAACGTGAGGTCCACTGCGACACCGCCTTCGGACCGAAACTATAGACGCCACCGTTGAGGGAGAGGTTTTGCATGTGATCACGCACGGCTGCGCCATAGGTGGTGGGTGTGCCGTCGTAGTTGGTCAGCAATGCCGGGCCTGACCTGCAATCTGCCGTACTCCACGACCAGGGTGTGTAGCCCACCCCGGTGCGGTCGGCCCAGTCCATGTACTCAGAGGTGAAGTCGCCCGTGCACGTGTCTTCACCGATCTCGGTGGATACCACCGGATGAGTCTTGGCTACCTCAGCAATCGTTGCATCCCAACAACTTTCAGTATTGCACTCGCTGAAGGAATAAATGTGCACACCGGCCGCCAGATTATTGAGTGGATCCGTTGGCGCGTGTGCGACCCATTCAGAAAGATCCCCACCCCAGTTAAGGCCACTGGCAATGAGAAGGTTCCTGGCCCCGGTGCCACGTACAGCGTTCACGAGGTCTTGCATCCCGGCCGCTTCCCAGCCCTCGGCGGTTGTGCAGCCGTCACGCCAGCAATTCCAGGAAATATCGTGCGGCTCGTTGTACAGGTCGAAGGCCACCGAAGGGTTATCGGCAAAAGTCGCTGCAACAGATGCCCAAAAATCCGGAGAATGATCGGCATCGGCCATGACCTGCTGGCTGTAGGCAATATTTGTGCCCGGTGCATTCCAGTGCAGGTCCAAGATGGCAAGCATGCCGGCGGCATTGATGCGGTCAACGAAATCTGAAATGGCGGTCTGGTAAGCCTGCCCGCTGTACTGGGGGGATACCCCGTTGATGCCAAGCCAGCAGGTTTCGTTCATCGGCACGCGCACCGTGTTGCTGCCCCAGGATTTGATCAGTTCCAGTGTGGTCGCGTCGACGGGGCCGTCAAAGAACCCCCAGCCCTGGGCACAGGCATATTCGGCCCCTGACCTGTTGACCCCGATGAGGCGAATACCGGTGCCGTCGCCGTCGACGAGTCGATTGCCCTGCACCGTGGGGGATGGGCTCTGGGTGGTGTCGGCCTGCGTCGCCGATGTAGTCAGAGACACCAGCGCGAAGGCAAGGGCGGCAGACAATGCAGCGGCAGCGATGTGACGCGGACGAAGTGGAATCACGCGCCAGGATATCGCTCGGCGAAGTGGTGATGCAGCCTGGTTTGTATCCACTCCCAAGCTCCGGGTGCGGTTATCCCTTGCTGCCGCGGGCCTAGCCAGCGGGAATCTAGCCGGCGAGGCAGGCGGCCGCGCCTTGCCGGGCAAGTTTGCGTGCCGAGCACATCGCCACCTGCGGGTAGTACTCGCCCATGACCGCCTCGGCCGCCGCTGGATCGTTGGTGACTTCGATGGAGGTAGCCGACTGTGCAAAAGCTGGGTTGGGCAGCATATTTCGCAGGGCGATGAACTCTTGTGTGGTGCCGTAGCGTGCCGACATCGGTAACCAGGTCATCGCCTTGGATTTGGCTAGACGCTTGTCAATGCGCTTCTTATCAGAGGGGAATGACAGCACCAGCGTCACCTGATTTCCGGCCGCGCCTCGGGTGCTTGGAGTTTGATAGTCGGCCGTGCATCCCACAACCTTGTTCTCGCCTCGACCCACCACGACGGCTGGATACGGGGAGGTATAGACGTAGTTACAAAAAGACCAGTAGCGCAAATCTTTTCCTGCTGGCCACACTTCAGGCGTGGTACCGGATGGTGTTGTAGGCATCGTTGCTCGCATCACCACGACGCGGCCTTTTTGCGGGGTAAACAGCGCACCGATGTAGGCACTGCTCGCGTTAGGGAAGGGGGTGGCCAGTGACTGGACCTTGAACGACTCTAATTCTGGCGGGCAATCGTTTCCACAGTCCGGGATCGGCGGATTTTTGCGGTCGGTGAGCGCCTTAACGAGACTGGCACCGGCTTTGGTTTTGGCGAGCACCTTGCGGTCTGCCTTCGTGCATTGGCTCAATAGCTCTGTGCTGCCGTCCTTGTAATGCAGTGTCACCTCGGGAAGCGGCATCGCGTTGAAGGACCCGGTGGGAACGTAGATGCGCATCATCAGAAAGTTCAGATCGGCTGGAGTGCCCGGAATGAGCGGTTCCACTGCCTGCTGTGGAGACAGCGGCAGCACGTTTTGCCCGGTCTTCGTGTCGGACAGGGTCAGGGTCCACGCGCCACCTGCAGCTGCATCGTTGACCCATGGGTTTATCGAATCAGGATCGGGCGCGATTTCGAAGTCGGTGATTGCTGAGAGCTGGCCACCCGGTGACTTGAACAATTGGGCGTCACCGCCATAGGCCTGTATTGCAAAGTAGCGAGCGTTCGGATACTCACCACTGAGCGTGATTTCATCAACCTCATCAGTGCCATAACCCATAGTCCAGTAGGCGGCGCTGGTGTCGGGATAAAACACATTCGAGTTGGCTAGCGATGTCTCGATCCACCAAGAACACGGCTGGGCATCTGTAGCGGCAAGTGGTGCATCGGCAGCGATCGCCGGGGCCACACCGACCATGGCAGCGGTGGTGAACGTGGCGAGGGCGAGGACAGCAGTTTTCTTCACACCATCATTATGGTTCACAGCCTCATTATGTGGGGACATAGTCATCATCTGGATGTGGGGCTGAGTGAAGCGTTCAGCCATCTTCGGTTTTCACCTAGGTGCTTGTTGATCCATCTCGGCGAGGGTGATGCCTCTGGTTTCTTTCAGCCGAAGCAGCAGTGGCAGTGCGATCAGCGAGGCGACGACGAGAAGTCCGGCTGGTGCTATGGGCGTGTCAAAGACGCTGATCAGCCACGCGGCAACCAAGGGGGCGAAGCCGCCGAGCACGGCCGTGCCCAGGTTGTATCCGGTGGCGAGAGCGGAGTAACGGGCCCGCGACGGAAACTGCTCGCCGATAGCGGCGACCACGGGGCCGCCGTAGAGCATGAGTAGCGACAGCAGCGCGAGACCGGCGAGTACCACGATCCAGACCGGTTCGTTCGTCATCAGCCACAGCAGCGGAAAGCTCAGTACGACGAAACCAATCGAAGCACCGATGAGGGTCGGTTTTCGCCCGACTCGGTCGGAGAGCAGGCCGAAAAAGGGGGTAGCGACCGCATAGACAATGGTCATACCGGTGGTCACCCACAGCGCGGTGTCGCTTTGAATATCGGAATAGGTGTCCAAAATCGTGGGTACGAAGCCCAACACAACGTAGTAAAGAATTCCACCGAAACCGGC
>Ga0115559_1002655_pt1 | contig 11309 bp, 10 predicted proteins | sample COGITO_mtgs_1105_3_FD_87281 | JGI IMG/M metagenome (GOLD analysis project Ga0115559, IMG submission 87281) | Pelagic marine microbial communities from North Sea - COGITO_mtgs_110506 | ecosystem: Environmental > Aquatic > Marine > Epipelagic | place: Germany:Helgoland, sampling site Kabeltonne... | reverse complement strand
TCTTTTAAGAAAGAGTCTATGTTTGACCTAGGAACTACAGATAGAGAAACTTTAGACAAAGCCCCTAAAGTTAGTTTTTAACATATGAAATATGTTGGGTTACAATCTCAAATAAGGAGTAATAATTTAAAATCTACCTTACTGCTTATCGCTTTTCCGTTATTATTATTCGGATTGGTATGGCTCTTCTTTTTTGCTATTAATATGTATTTGGCTGATGAGGATGCTGTGTTTACGATAGATTCAGTAAATACTGGGTTTATTCAAACAATTCCATTTGTAAGTATAGGTGTCGCTATTTGGTTTTTGATCGCTTGGCTTTCACATTCATCTATGATTTCTAAAGCCACAAGTTCTAAACCATTAGAACGCAAGGAAAACAAGAGAGTCTATAATTTGGTGGAGAACCTCTGCATTTCTAGAGGAATGAAAACACCTAAAATATATGTTATTGAAGATGATTCATTAAATGCTTTTGCAAGTGGTTTGAGTGACAAAACTTTTGCAGTAACATTTTCCAGAGGAATTATTGATAAGCTTGAAGATGATGAACTAGAAGCCGTGATTGCGCATGAATTGACACATATTATCAATCGAGATGTTCGGTTGCTTATTGTTTCTATCATATTTGTAGGAATTTTTGCCTTCGTTACCGAAATTGCTTTTCGAAGTATTCTATATGGAGGTGGAAGAGGAAAGAGAAAAAAAGAAGGAGGTGCGATCTTTATTATTCTAGCACTAGGTGTTATTGGTTTGATACTGTCTTCTTTTTTTAAATTTACATTGTCTAGAAAGAGAGAATATTTAGCGGATGCTGGTGCTGCAGAAATGACAAAGAATCCTTTGGCCTTGGCTAGTGCTTTACGTAAAATATCTAAAGACCCTTGGATTGAGGCAGTAAAGAGAGAAGATGTGGCTCAGATGTTTATTGATCACCCAACTAAAAAGGAAGATAAAAAATCAATTGTTACATTCTTTAATGGAATGTTTGCAACACATCCACCAATCAAAGAACGTATCGAAATTTTAGAGCAGTTTTAATAAAAAAAAGCACCCAATTTATGCTGAATTCATTTCAGTATTGAGTGCTTTTTAAGTTTTATATAGGCATGAGTGAGATGCCTAAAAGGCTGTGCCTTTACTTAGATGCAGCATATCTATTTGCTACTTCATTCCAGTTAATTATATTAAAGAATGCATTGATATAGTCTGGACGTCTGTTTTGATAGTTCAAATAGTAGGCATGTTCCCAAACATCAATTCCTAAAATTGGAGTCCCTCCACAAGTAACACCAGGCATTAAAGGATTGTCTTGGTTAGGAGTAGAACATACTTCTACTTTTCCTCCAGGATGAACACATAGCCAAGCCCAACCAGATCCAAACTGAGTTGCAGCTGCATTAGAGAATACATCTTTAAATGCTTCAAAAGAACCAAAAGCAGCATCGATAGCCTCTTTTAAGTCTCCTGATAATTCTCCTTTGTTGTTCGGATTCATTACTGACCAAAACAGAGAGTGGTTGTAAAATCCACCACCATTATTACGAACGGCTCCATTGCTCATGTCTAAGTTTCCTAAGATATCTTCAATCGATTGTCCTTCTAAATCTGTTCCAGCAATTGCTCCGTTTAATTTTGTTGTATATCCGTTGTGATGTTTGCTATGGTGTATTTCCATAGTTCTTGCATCTATATTAGGTTCTAAAGCATCGTATGCATACCCTAATTCTGGTAATTCAAAAGCCATATTGTCTGTTTTAAGGTTAATCTTTCTTTTTAAAGTCTTACAAATTTAACCATTAATAACTGTGTAGACAAGAAAGCTGCTTTGTGATAATTTATACAGGTATAAAAAATAGTTATTCTTTTACTTTTAAATGGGTGAAATTATTTCGCAGCCTTCATAAACTCCTCAGCTTTGGCAACCATGTTTTTGCTTCCGCAAATAAAAGGTACGCGTTGGTGAAGTTCTGTAGGTTCTATGTCCATAATTCTGGTGAATCCATCACTAGCTTTTCCGTTAGCTTGTTCCGCTAAGAATGCCATTGGATTACATTCGTACAATAGGCGTAGTTTTCCGTTTGAGTTTTTAGAACTTTTTGGGTACATGTAGATGCCACCTTTGATCATGTTTCTATGAAAATCAGAAACCAAAGAACCAATATATCTACTAGTATAAGGTCTGTCTCCATCTTCTTCCTGACAGTACTTGATGTAATTTTTAATTCCTTGTGGGAAATGAATATAGTTTCCTTCATTTACAGAATAAATAGTACCATCTTCAGGAAACTCCATATTTGGATGAGATAAATAATAGCTTCCAATAGCTGGGTTCAAGGTAAATCCATTAACCCCATCTCCTGTTGTATATACTAGCATTGTTGAAGTTCCATAAACAATATAACCTGCGGCTACTTGTTGATTTCCTTTTTGTAAGAAATCTTCAAGTTGAACAGGAGTTCCAACTGGAGTTACTCTTCGATACACCGAAAAAATGGTTCCAACAGAAACATTTACATCAATATTTGAAGAACCATCCAAAGGGTCTATTAAAACTACATATTTGTTTTGATGATTCTCATCTTGACTATTAATAGAAATAAAATCATCTTCCTCTTCACTAGCAATTCCACAAACAATATTTCTGTTTGTAAGAGTTTGGATAAATTTCTCATTGGCATATACATCCAATTTTTGCTGATCTTCTCCTTGAATGTTTGTGTCTCCAGCCGCACCAAGAATATCTACTAAACCAGCTTTGTTTACCTCATGATTCACCACTTTAGCGGCTAGTCGAATAGAATTAATAAGTCTTGATAATTCGCCCGAAGTGTATTTAAATGAAGATTGGTTTTCAATTATAAATTCTCCTAGAGTTTGATTTTGGCTAGCCATATTGAGAGTTGTAATTTATAGTACAAAGATGCCATTTTTTTGAACAACTACAACGATTTCGAGTATGATTTTGAAATCGTTTCAATCCATTGGATTATATTTGATTCTTAAATAAAAATCATGAGTTTTACAATTCGATTTGCTACAGAAAAAGATATGATTGCTGTGCATCGGCTAATTACAGAGTTGGCTGTTTATGAGAATGAACCTGAAGCGGTAGAAATTTCCGTTGAAGATTTAGAAAGAGATGGGTTTTCGAAGAATCCAAGGTTTAAAATTTTTGTTGCTGAAGAAGGGTGCGAAATTATTGGAATGGCTTTGTTTTATGAGCGATATTCTACATGGAAAGGAAAAGCAATTCACTTAGAGGATTTAATCGTTACACAATCAAAGCGGAAGTTAGGAGTCGGAAAAGCATTGTATACTGAGTTGATGAAGTATGGTTACGAAAATGGCTACAAAAGAATTGCTTGGGAAGTATTGGATTGGAATAAAAATGCCATTGATTTTTATGAAAGTACAGGCGCAGGTATCTTAGATGGCTGGCAAGTAGTACATATGAGAGAAGAGGGTTTAAAAAAATTCATCAATAAGAATTCATGAAAGTATACAAATTCGGAGGAGCTTCCATAAAAGATGCTGAAGGAATTAAAAATGTTGCTAGAATCATACGACAAGAAGGAGCAGATAATTGTTTGTTGGTTATTTCAGCTATGGGGAAAATGACCAATGCTTTTGAGAAAATTGTTCATTCTTATTGCTACGAAAAAGAAACACTTTTTGAATCGATAGATTTTGTGTCGAAGTTTCATGTTAATATTGTCAATGATCTTTTTAATAAAGGGCATGAGGTAAGAATGAAATTGAGCAAATTACTCCTTGAGTTAAATGATTTTTTAGCTCTAAATCAATCTACAGATTACGATTATTTATATGATCAAATTGTGAGTTTTGGAGAGATGATCTCTACCACAATTGTGAGTGATTATTTTTTAGAAAACAACATTCAAAATACTTGGAGTGATGTACGAGAGTTAATCATAACTGATAGCAGTTACAGAGATGCTAAAGTAGATTGGCAGAAAACTCAGTATGCAATTAATGATAGAATTGATAAAACTACACTAACTATTACTCAAGGTTTTTTAGGAGGAGATTCTAATCAAAACACAACAACATTAGGAAGAGAAGGATCCGATTATACAGCTGGAATTTTTGCCTATTGTCTAGATGCTGATAGTGTAACGATATGGAAAGACGTACAAGGGGTTTTAAATGCTGATCCACGGGTTTTTAAAGGCACTCAATTGTTAGAGCAAATCTCTTATGAAGAAACCATAGAAATGGCTTTTTATGGGGCTTCTGTTATTCACCCTAAAACTATTCAGCCACTACAAAGCAAGGAGATTCCGTTATATGTCCGCTCTTTTAAAGATGTAGATTTGAATGGAACAAAAGTGAGTAGGGGGGTGGCAATTCAACCTCTTACACCTTGTTTTATTGTGAAGGAAAATCAAATATTGATTTCTATTTCTGCATTAGATTTCTCATTCATGGTTGAAGATAATATTAGTCAAATTTTTAAATTATTACACGATCATTTATTAAAAGTAAATCTTATTCAGAATTCAGCCATTAGTTTTTCTGTTTGTATTGATAATAAATTCAATCAATTTGACACATTTTACCAACAATTGGAGTCTTCTTATAAAGTAGAATGTGTAAAAAATGTCAATTTATATACTGTCAGACATTTTACGGATGAATCTTTGAGTCAAATTTATAAAGAAGGAAGCTCCTTGTTAACACAAATTAATAAAGAAACGGCACAAATTGTGATTAAAAAATCTTAGGTTACCATGTCGATTTTTTAACTATGTTTGTAGTTAGGTCAAGTTTTATGTATGGGATTAGTTACGTCTAAAGAAATTGCTAAAGTAATAGGTGCTGATAAGCTTGGTTTTATTGGGACTTTTACTGGTTGGGGTTTGATGAGATTATTGAGAATCTCTACCATGAATAGGATCTATAATAGGCATAAGGAAAAGAAGGATCTTCATTTTCTAAATAGTATTTTAGAGGAGTTTCAAATAGAATTTGAGATTCCTGAAGAAGATTTAAAGAGAATTCCAAAGGACGGGCCTTTTATTACTGTTTCCAATCATCCGTTAGGAGGAATAGATGGGATACTAATCTTAAAATTATTACTTGAACACCGTCCTGATTACAAAACTCTTTCTAATTTTTTGATTCACAGAATTGAACCCTTGAAGCCTCATACATTAGCTGTAAATCCTTTTGAAGACCACAAAGATGTTAAATCTAGTATTGGAGGAATTAAGCAAGCTTTAGGTCATATAAGAGCAGGGAATTCATTAGGTATTTTTCCTGCTGGAGAAGTATCTACTTTTAAAGAAGGCAAGTTAATGGTAGATAAGCCATGGGAAGAAGGGTCTGTTAGGTTAATAAAAAAAGCTAAAGTCCCTATTATTCCAATATACTTTCATGCCAAGAACAGTAAGCTTTTTTATATGCTGTCTAAAATTAGTGGAACTTTAAGGACAGCAAAACTTCCATCAGAATTATTGAATCAAAAAAATAAGGTTATAAAAGTTAGGATTGGAAAACCAATCTCTGTTAAGGATCAAGAAGAATATCAAGACCTTGATGCATTTTCTGAGTATATCAGAAAAAAAACATACATGTTGGCAAATCCTTTTGAAAAAACGCCTCAAAAAATACTTTCCACTCAGAATTTAAAGATTAATACTCCGCCTAAAAAAATCACAACACAAAAAAACATCAATAGCTTTTTAAAAGAAGTGCAATCTCTTAGAGATAATGATAAAAGATTGTTGCAGAGTAAGAACTATGAAGTCTTTTTTGCAACTGCTAAAGAGATACCAAACTTATTACATGAGATAGGAAGGCTTAGAGAAATTACATTTAGAGATGTCGGAGAAGGAACTAATAAATCTATTGATTTAGATTCATTTGATAAGTATTATCATCATATGTTCTTGTGGGACACAAATGCTAATGTTTTGGCAGGTGCTTATCGAATGGGGCTTGGTAAAGATATTTATAAAAAATACGGTATAGAAGGTTTTTATATTCAAACATTGTTTCGTGTTGAGCCTGAATTGTATGGTATGATGGAACAGAGTATAGAAATGGGGAGGGCTTTTATTATTAAAGAATATCAGCAAAAACCAATGCCTTTATTTTTGCTTTGGAAAGGAATAGTGCATGTTACCTTGCGTTATCCAGATCATAAATATTTAATAGGAGGAGTAAGTATTAGTAATCAGTTTTCTGAATTCTCTAAGTCATTGATGATTGAGTTTATGAAATCGCATTATTACGATCCTTACATTGCCCAATATATTCAACCGAAAAAAGAGTATAAAGTCAAATTAAAAGATGCAGATAAAGATTTTGTTTTTGACGCTACAAAAGCAGACATGCAAAAGTTTGATAAAATAATTGATGAAATAGAACCTGGAGCTTTGAGAATTCCGGTTTTAATAAAAAAATATGTAAAGCAAAATGCTAGGCTTGTGGCATTTAATGTAGATCCTAAATTTAATAACTCAGTAGACGGATTGATGTACATCAAAATAGTGGATTTACCAGAAAGTACTGTAAAACCAGTAATGGAAGAATTCCAAGCAGAGTTAGAAAGAAAAGCAAGCGAAATAAATAATAAATAAAATTCACATACTAAAAATAACGGTTTTTAAGTTACATCAGTAGATCCCCTCTTACCAGCCACCTTTTAAAAACGTTAGATATGAAAATCTTTTTCAAGATATTAATGACTGCTCTTGCAGTGATTGTACTGGCTAGTTTTTTACCTGGAATAGATGTAGAAAATAATTACATGACTGCTATTGTTGTAGCGGTAGTAATTTCTCTGCTCAATATGTTCGTTAGACCCTTGCTAATTTTTTTTACTTTACCAGCTACAGTTGTTACTCTCGGATTATTTTTGTTCGTAATTAATGCAGTTATCATTTTGTTAGCAGGAAAACTAGTAGATGGTTTTCATGTATCAGGTTTCTTTACGGCATTAGTGTTTAGTATTCTTCTTTCTATATTCAGATCGTATTTGTTTTCTTTCTTTGAAGACGAAAAAGAAAATAGCTGAAATAGAAGTGTTTAAACTTTGTTGGAATTTAGAAAAGCTGTAATTTTGCACCCAATTTTTTTAAGAATTACAAAGTAAGATGAATATTACAAAAGAAAGTGTTGATGCATTGAATGCAGTTGTAAAAGTAGATATAGTTGCAAACGATTATCAGTCAAAAGTAGAAGAGATTTTAAAAGATTACCGTAAGAAAGCAAATATCCCTGGATTTAGAAAAGGTCAGGTGCCTATGGGAATGGTTAAAAAGCAATATGGGAAGTCTGTAATGATTGATGAAGTAAACAAACTTTTGCAAGAATCATTAAACAAGTTTTTAACTGAAGAAAAATTAGATATTTTAGGAAATCCATTACCTAAAGTAAGTGATGATTTTTCTTGGGATGCTGATACATTATCTTTCGAATTTGAATTAGGTCTTGCTCCTGAGTTTGATGTTGATTTAAAATCAAAAAAGAAAGTAATTCAATACAATATTACTGTTGATGAAGCATTAATTGATAAAGAATTGGAAAATTTGCAATCTCGTTACGGTAAAATGTCTGCTGTTGAGATTGTTGCAGAGAAAACGAATGTTACAGGTACTTTTATAAATGAAGAAAAAGAGATTGACAAGAAGTCTACCATTAACCTTGCAGATATCAAAGGAAAAGCAAACTTAAAGAAGTTTGTTGGAAAGAAAGTTGGAGATGTTCTTGAGCTAAAAACAAAAGGGTTGTTTTCAGATGATCATAAATTAATGGCGGCTACAGGAGTTTCTCATGATGATGCTCATGGTTTAGATATCGTTGTAACATTTACAATTGAAGAGACTACTGAGATTGAATTAGCTGACTTAGATCAAGAGCTGTTCGATAAGTTGTTCCCTGATGGAAGTGTAAAGACAGTAACAGAATTAAGAACGAGAATCAAAGAAGATGCTGAGAAACAGTTTCAACAACAAGCAGATCAACAATTGTTAAATGCTATTACTGAGCACCTAATTGACAATACAAAATTTGATTTACCAGCTGAGTTCTTACAAAAATGGTTGGCAACTGCAGGAGAGAAAGCCTTAACTGAAGATGAGGCTGCTGAAGAATATAACAAGTCTGAGAAAGGATTGCGTTACCAATTAATTCAGGAGAAAATCATTAGAGATAATGAGATTAAGATGGATTATGAAGAATTAAAAGAGTACGCTAAAGGCTTTATTAGAAGTCAAATGGCTCAATTTGGAAATATGAATCCAGAAGATTCTGAGTTAGAAGATATCGCTAACAGAATTCTTTCAAACCAAGAAGAAGCAAAAAGATTACAAGATCAATTACTAAGTCAGAAATTACTTGAATTTTATCAAGGAAATATGGCTTTTAAAACGAAAGATGTTACCTATGAAGACTTCATTAAAGAAGTTTATAAATAAGATAATACAAGTAAATATTTTGAAAACTCCTCTGAATCAGAGGAGTTTTTTTAGCTCAATATTGTAATAAAATTATTCATCAATAGTTAGTATCTTTACATTTATATAATTTTTTAAAAATACATCGATGGATTACGGAAGAGAATTTGAAAAATATGCAACTAGACATCATGGAATCAGCAGTACTTATTACAATCAGTTGATTACTAATATGACTCCAAATATTATTGAAGAACGTCAATTAAATGCAGTAGCAATGGATGTTTTTTCGAGATTGATGATGGATAGAATTATCTTTTTAGGAACAGGAATCAATGATCAAATAGCCAATATCATTCAGGCTCAATTATTGTTTTTAGAAAGCGTAGATTCTGCGAAAGATATTTCTATTTATATCAATTCACCAGGAGGTGGAGTTTATGCAGGATTGGGAATTTATGACACAATGCAATTCATAAAACCAGATGTTGCAACTATTTGTACAGGAATGGCAGCTTCAATGGGAGCCGTATTAATGTGTGCAGGAGAAAAAGGGAAGCGTTCAGCTTTACCGCATTCTAGAATTATGATTCACCAACCTTTAGGAGGAGCACAAGGGCAGGCTTCTGATATTGAAATCACCGCACGCGAGATTTTAAAGTTGAAAGACGAATTGTACCAAATCATTGCTAAGCACTCAGGTCAAACAGTTAAGAAAGTAAATACAGATTCCGATAGAGATTATTGGATGAAAGCAGATGAAGCTAAGGCTTATGGAATGATTGATGAAGTCTTAGTAAGAAAATAAACTTTTAGTTTATAAAATATAAAACAATGGCAAAAGAAGAGAATTTAGAATGTTCATTTTGCGGGCGAAAAAAATCCGAAACGGATTTATTAATTGCTGGTATGGATGCCCATATTTGTGACAAATGTATTGAGCAAGCTCATGGCATTGTTGAAGAAGAAATTGCCGAAGCAAAAACAGGAGACCTATCCAAAGAATTAATTTTAAAGAAACCTTTAGAGATTAAAACTTTTTTAGACCAGTATGTTATTGGTCAAGATGATACCAAAAGAGCAATGGCAGTTGCCGTTTACAATCATTATAAAAGACTTTTACAGTCCAAGAATGATGAAAACGAAGTTGAGATAGAAAAGAGTAATATTATTTTGGTTGGAGAAACGGGGACAGGAAAAACGTTAATCGCTCGTACAATTGCTAAAATGTTAAACGTGCCTTTTTCTATAGTAGATGCAACAGTATTGACTCAGGCAGGTTATGTAGGAGAAGATGTAGAAAGTATTTTGAGTCGCTTGTTGCAAGCTGCAGACTATGATCTAACCAAAGCTGAAAGAGGAATTGTTTTTATTGATGAGATTGATAAAATAGCTCGTAAAGGGGATAACCCTTCAATTACTAGAGATGTTTCTGGAGAAGGAGTTCAACAAGCTTTATTAAAGTTGCTAGAAGGATCTGTGGTAAATGTAGCGCCTAAAGGAGGCAGAAAACATCCTGAGCAAAAATTTATTGAGGTCAATACCAAAGATATATTATTCATTGCTGGAGGTGCTTTTTCTGGAATTGATAAAATGATTAGTAAGCGATTAAATATGCAAGCTGTTGGGTATAGCGCTTCGCTTTCTGAAGATAAAATAGATGAAGACAACTTATTACAATATATTATTCCTACTGATTTAAAATCTTTTGGATTAATTCCTGAAATTATTGGACGTCTTCCCGTTTTAAGTTATATGAATCCTCTAGATGCAGAGACGCTAAGAGCGATTCTTACAGAGCCTAAAAATTCTATTGTTAAACAGTATACAAAACTGTTTTTAATGGATGAGGTTGATTTTACATTTGAAGATGAAGCCTTACAATATATTGTAGATAAAGCTGTAGAGTACAAATTAGGAGCTAGAGGATTAAGATCGTTGTGTGAAGCTATTTTAACCGATGCGATGTTTGATTTACCAAGTACAGATCAAAAAGAGTTTGCGGTAACAAAAGACTACGCAGTTGGTAAACTAACAAAAACAACTCTCAAGAAATTACGAGCTGCATCATAATCTATGATTAGCAGAAGTACCATAGACCGTGTTTTTGAAACTGCTCGAGTAGAGGAGGTTATTGGTGAGTTTGTTCAATTAAAAAAAGCAGGAAGTAATTTTAAAGGATTGAGTCCTTTTACGGATGAAAAGTCACCTTCTTTTATGGTGTCACCGGTAAAACAAATTTGGAAAGACTTCAGTACAGGTAAAGGAGGGAATGCGATTTCATTTTTAATGGAACATGAGCATTATTCTTACCCAGAGGCAATTAGATTTCTTGCCAAAAAATACAGTATAGAAATAGAGGAGACCGTTCAATCTGATGAACAGAAAGAACAGATGAATGAAAGGGAGAGCATGTTTCTTGTCTCTAGCTTTGCTAAAGATTATTTTCACGAAACTTTATTGAATGCAGAGCAAGGGAAGGCTATTGGCCTTAGTTACTTTAAAGAACGCGGATTTAGAGAAGATACAATACAGAAATTTGAATTAGGGTATTGTTTAGATACTTGGGATTCATTTACAAAAGAAGCACTTAAAAAAGGATACGATTTAAAGTATTTAGAAAGCACAGGGCTAACCATTGTTAGAGAAACTAAGCAGTTTGATCGCTTCAAAGGTCGTGTGATGTTTCCTATACATAGCATGTCTGGACGTATTTTAGGATTTGGAGGGCGTACTTTATCTAGTGATAAGAAAACGGCGAAGTATGTTAATTCCCCCGAAAGCGACATTTACCATAAAAGTAAAATTCTATACGGAATTTATCATGCGAAAAAGGAGATTGCAAAGCAAGATAATTGCTTTTTAGTTGAAGGTTATACAGAT
>Ga0115559_1002641_pt1 | contig 11326 bp, 10 predicted proteins | sample COGITO_mtgs_1105_3_FD_87281 | JGI IMG/M metagenome (GOLD analysis project Ga0115559, IMG submission 87281) | Pelagic marine microbial communities from North Sea - COGITO_mtgs_110506 | ecosystem: Environmental > Aquatic > Marine > Epipelagic | place: Germany:Helgoland, sampling site Kabeltonne... | reverse complement strand
TTAGTACCAGACACCCCCTTTAAAACCGCCGATATAAAATCGTTTGATCTGGTAAAAGATGAAACAGTAGATACCTTATTTACCAAACGTTATGAAGTCAGCCTTCCATTATCTTTTTCAGGTGGGGAGTTAATCCATAATATGAATATCTATTACGGTCCAACCTATGATGATATTTTAAGTCAATACGATCGAAATTTAGAAGCGAGTATTCCTTTTGGATGGGGCATTTTTGGTTGGATTAACAAGGCGATTTTTAGTCCGTTATATGCTTGGTTAACAAACTATTTATCCTACGGAATTGCTATTATAGTGATGACTATTATGGTCAAAATACTCTTGTCATTTGTGCAGTACAAGCAATTCTTGTCGCAGGCAAAAATGAGAATCCTAAAACCTGAACTTGATGCCATTCGTGAGAAATACAAGAACAACAAAATGAAGGCACAACAAGAAACCTTAGCCGTTCAAAACAAGGCTGGTGCAAGCCCACTGAGTGGTTGTTTGCCAGGAATGTTGCAAATGCCCGTATTTTATGCCTTGTTTATGTTTTTTCCAATCGCCTTTGAATTGCGTCAAAAATCCTTTTTATGGGTCGATGATTTAAGTTCATATGACTCCATTGCAGAGTTGCCGTTTAACATTCCTTTTTATGGCGATCACATTAGTTTGTTTCCTATTTTAGCGTCTATTGCCATCTTTTTCTATATGAAGATGACAACCGGACAACAAATGGCAACACAACCCACACAAGAAGGTATGCCAGACATGGGTAAGATGATGAAATATATGATCTACCTTTCTCCAGTCATTATGTTGATTTTCTTTAATAATTATGCGTCTGGATTGAGTTTGTATTATTTTGTTTCCAACCTTATTAGTATCGGAATCATGTTAGTTATCAAAAACTACATTATTGATGAAGACAAAGTTTTGGCTAAAATTCAAGTCAGTAAGGCAAAACCAAAAAAACAAAACCGTTTTCAGAAAAAAATGGCGGAGATTATGGCACAAGCAGAGGCACAAAAAGAAGCTCAGCAAAAACGTAAGAAATAGAACCGTTTAGACCCTGAAATACTTGCCCGCCATAGGTGTGCTGAAGGTGAGGATGACAATCGATTCAGTTGTTGCAGAATAGTCAGGTATAAATGGATTTGAATTCCGATGAACTAGTTTCTTCTATTCCGACTAAGTATTTTATATTCTTCGTAGCATTCGCTAATAGCATCTAGTATTTGCAAGTCATTAGCAGATCTTATGAAGTCCATGGAGTAGTTACATTCACTGATTAGAAGATCTAAATCAATTTTATCAACTTGTAGTAAAGCGATTAACATTTCTCTGTCAAAACGTGAAGCGAGTAAATCTCGAATCTCATCCTGCTTTTTCATTTCTCTGAGCTTTCGCATTTCGCGCGGCTTTTTGCCAAAAATATTATGTAAAAAATCTGCAGGATTAAAAATCGCTCCCAAAACTTTAGTCACCATACTTGGCGATCGAGAGCTGGATTCATAACCACTATTAAGCCCTGAAATGCTGTAGCGAACATTTTTTTGAATTGGAACCTGTTTAATATCAACTTCTAAGTAGCCTGTAAGTTTTAACTTATTAACATTCACTTCTTCAAGAGCTAAGGCGAGTTCTGTAAGCTCAATAGTTGTAGAAGTACCATATTTAATCCAATCATTACTCACTTTGACTTTGATGGATTTGTACCCTAAATAGGAGAGGTGCAGGGTGTCATTGGCTTTCGCACGAATTTCAAACTGCCCTTCAGTGTTGGTCGTTGTTCCAATCACCTGATTTAGGTTTACAATATTCACACTTTCCATGGCTGCTAAGGTCTCTGAACTTACAATCTTGCCTTTGACCGTATTGTAAATTTGAGCCATTCCAAAAAATGGAAAAATTAAAACTATTAAAAGTGTGAAATATGATTTCATTAATTCGATTAAGGATATAAAAATAGTAAACAAATACTACACTCATATTGTCAATCCAAAATTTGACTAAAAATTAACAAAGTTGTTTACTTTCTACGATTTTTTCTTGGTCTTGAAAAATCGCCTCCACCACTCGGTTTAAAATCTGATGAACGTCTCGGCGATCTTCCAGAAGCATTGTTGTCGCTTCTGCGTCCTCTATCAGATTTAAATCCGGATCCTTTAGAACGGTTCTGACGTCCTTTTCCGCGACCACCATAGCCACCTCCACCGGATCGACGTCCGCCACCCCCACCACGGTTGCGATCGCGACTCTTTTTCTCTGTGATTTCAACGTTGATAAAACGTCCGTCTTGTTTAAAGTCTGTAAAAAACTCTAAGACTTTATCTTTGTGAGCAACATCCGTATTAAAGAAGGCAAAACTGTCTTTAACATCAACTTTATAAACATCATCTTGACTCAGTTGTAAGGTGTCTCTAAGAAAATCCTTTAATTTCATCCAATCGTATCCATCTTTATTCCCAATATTAATAAAGAATCGCGTTGAGTTGTCATCTGCACGATAGTTATCTTCGGAATGGCTTCCTGATTGTGATTTTAAATCTTTCGATTTTTTATAATAATTAAAGAATCGTGTAAATTCAGCTGAAAAGAATTTTTTAATCAATTCGTCTTTTGAAACATCTTCAAATAAATTATTAATATCATTCAAGTACGGCTCAATTTCCTGATTAATTTCTGTATCATGAATTTTATTTGCGAGTGCTTTTAGCTGAACTTCACAAATTTCCATTCCGCTAGGCACTTCTTTTTTGATGAATTCTTTTTGAATAATTCGTTCGATACTTTTAATTTTTCGAACTTCACTTTTAGAAACAATCACCATAGAAATTCCAGATTTTCCTGCACGCCCAGTTCGTCCACTTCGGTGGGTATAGGTTTCTATTTCATCTGGTAATTGGTAGTTAATAACATGTGTAATGTCATCAACATCAATTCCACGAGCGGCAACATCGGTTGCAACGAGCATTTGAATTTGCTTAGCTCTAAATGATTTCATCACTACATCACGCTGATTTTGACTTAAATCGCCATGCAGTGCTCCTGCACTGTATCCATCTTCAATAAGCTGTTCTGCTACTTTCTGAGTGTCTCTTTTTGTTCTACAAAATATCACAGAAAAGATTTCTGGATTGGCATCAGCTAACCGTTTTAATGCTTGGTAACGATCGCGTGCGCCTACGAGGAAATACTCGTGAGATACATTTTTGCTCCCCATGTTTTTATGACCAACCGTTACTTCCAAAGGACTGTCCATAAATTTTTTAGCAATTATGGACACTTCTTTTGGCATGGTAGCCGAAAAGAGCCATGTGCTTTTTTCTTGCGGGGTATATGATAAAATCTCAGTAATATCTTCAAAGAACCCCATGTTTAGCATCTCATCAGCTTCATCCAAAACAGCATATTCAATTTCAGAGATATCAACCAACCTTCGATTGATCATGTCTTTCATTCTTCCTGGAGTCGCTACAATAATTTGTGCTCCTCTTTTAACTTGCTTTGCTTGATCTGTAATGCTTGCACCACCATAAATAGCGGTCACATTGAGTCCTTTACAGTGCTTGCCATACAATTTCATTTCGTTGGTAATCTGTAAACAAAGTTCTCTAGTCGGAGATAATATAAGACCTTGAGTTGTACGACTGTTGATGTCGATTTTTTGCAGCATTGGAAAACCAAAGGCGGCTGTTTTACCAGTTCCTGTTTGTGCCAAAGCAACAAGGTCGCTCTCTTGATCTAATAAAAGGGGAATCGTTTTTTCTTGTACTTCACTTGGGGTTTCAAAACCTAAGTCTGTAATGGCTTGAACTAGATGATCTTCTAGTCCAAGTTGTTTGAATGCATTCATTTTGTTAATTTAGTATTCGATAAATTTCTAAGTGTTACTTAGAGGGGTATCGAACATACCTAAACCAAACTCTTTGTAACACATCCTCACCCTGAGGAATTTCAAGCGGCAAAGATAGTACTAATTAATTTAATGGGTTATAAAGTATGTGACTAGCTTTGAAACGGCTTTTCCTCGGTGTCCAATTCGATTTTTTTCGTCCAAAGAAATTTCAGCAAAGGTCTTTTCAAAACTCTTAGGTTGAAATATGGGATCGTAGCCAAATCCTTCCGTTCCTGTTTTGCTTTTAGTGATTTCTCCCTCACAAATCCCTTCAAAAGTTATAAATTCTCCTTGAAAGTGCATCGCAATGACCGTTTTGAACCGTGCGGATCGATTGTCTTTTGAGGCTAATTCAGACAATAATAAGTTCATGTTATCGTCTGCATTACGCTGAGGACCGGCATAGCGTGCAGAATACACACCCGGTGCCCCATCTAAAGCCATGACTTCCAATCCTGTGTCATCGGCAAAACAATCAAGTCCATAATGCGTTTTAATATAATCTGCTTTCTGAATGGCATTACCTTCAATAGTATCTTGGGTTTCGGGAATGTCTTCCACGCATCCAATTTCTTCGAGACTTACTAGCTTTATGTGGGAGGGAAGGAGGGCTTGGACTTCTTTAATTTTATTGGAGTTATTAGTAGCGAATACAATATTCATAGTATATAGGATTTATTAACGGTGATGATAGGGTTCATTTTTCAAAATCGTAAATCCTCTATAGAGTTGCTCAATTACAAAGAGACGCACCATTTGATGTGAAAATGTCATTTTTGAAAGTGCTAAGGATCCAACAGCTTTTTTGTAAAGGGCTTCCGAAAATCCATAAGGCCCTCCAATAACGAATACCAGTTGTTTGATTCCTGAATTCATTTGTTTTTGAAGAAAGCTAGAAAACCCGATAGAATCCATTTCTTTACCATTTTCGTCCAACAGGATTAATCGGTCTGTGGATGTGATTTTATCTAAAATTAATTTACCCTCGGCTTCTTTTTGTAGTTTTTCAGATAAATTTTTACTGTTTTTAAGGTCAGGAATGATTTCAAACGAAAACCGAACATAATGAGACAATCGATTTTGATAGGTAGAAATAAGCCGATCCAGCTGTGGAGAATCTGTTTTTCCTATGGCTATGAGTTTAATTTGCATGTCCCAAAAATAATTTTTTTTAAATAAGCTTTTAGAATAGTGAACGTTTTTGCGCTACAATTCATATTTTAGCTACAAAGTTACAAACATGATTACGAACGAACAATTTAAAAACGAAGTACAAATAATAATAGCCAACGCAATCCGTGAAGATGTAGGAGATGGAGATTACAGTTCTTTAGCATGTATTCCTTCAGATGCTTTCGGAAAAGCGAAGTTATTAATCAAGGATAATGGTGTCATCGCTGGGGTTAATTTTGCCAAACAAGTGTTTCATTATGTAGATCCTGAGCTGAATATAGAATTACTTATCAACGATGGAGAAGAAGTTAAATTTGGTGATATTGCTTTTTATGTAGAAGGATCTAAACAATCCATTCTCAAAGCGGAACGTATTGTCCTAAATGCGATGCAACGTATGAGTGCAATTGCTACTAAAACCCATTCTTATGTTGAAATTTTAAAAGGAACGAACACCAAAATATTAGATACACGTAAAACTACTCCAGGATTCAGAGCCTTAGAAAAATGGGCTGTGGCCATTGGAGGAGGAGTAAATCATCGTTTTGCATTGTATGATATGATTATGTTGAAAGATAATCATATTGATTTTGCAGGAGGAATTACCAAAGCAATTTCAACGACAAAAGACTATTTGAAAAAACATGATTTGGATCTTCAAATCGTAGTTGAAGCCCGTGATTTGGATGAAATTGAAGAGATTTTAGAGAATAAAGGTGTCCATCGGATTTTAATTGATAATTTTAATTATACAGATACACAAAAAGCAATTAAACTTATTGGAGATCAATGTCAAACAGAATCTTCTGGAGGTATCGACGAAGTCACCCTTCGATTTTATGCAGAATGCGGGGTAAATTATATTTCTTGTGGAGCTTTGACCCATTCTGTTTCCAATATGGATTTAAGTCTCAAGGCGGTTAAATGAGTCAATCGATTGAAAATAAATTAGATAAAATTCCAATTGTAAGTTGGATTGCAAATCTTTTAAAGCGTGTCAATCTTCCTGGATTTAATGGTTTTACTGTATATGACCTGTTGGAAATGTATGTGATTGGGATTTTTAAAGGTGCACTTACAACACGCGCCAGTGCCATTGCGTTTAGTTTTTTTACAGCGATATTTCCTTTTTTGTTATTTATTATTATCCTAATTCCATACATTCCTGTTGCTAATTTTCAGGTTGATTTTTTAGGATTTTTGGATTCTTTTTTACCTCCACAAACCTCGGATTTTTTTAATCAAAATATTTTTGAAAACATCAACAATAGAAGCACAGGAGGGTTGCTTTCAACCGTGTTTTTAGTCTCTATGTTTTTGATGGCCAATGGTGTAAATGCTGTGTTTTCAGGATTCGAAAACTCCTACCACCAACAACTCAATCGCAATTTTGTGAAACAATATTTTTATGCTTTTGGAGTCGCTATCATTCTTGTTATTCTATTGATACTAACAGTTATTGGGTTTGGCTATGCTCAAATTTATTTGATTCATCCCATTGTCGAAAGGTTTGGGTCAGGCGATTCTAGCAACGAACTTTTTTGGATTACACAAGCTAAGTATTTCTTTTTTATACTTATGATCTATCTCAGTATGGCCAGTCTTTATTACTTTGGAACTAAAGATGGAAAATTATCGAGTTTCTTCTCAGTAGGTGCTTTGTTTACGACTTTGTTGATTATTTTAAGCTCTTTTCTTTTTGGTCTGTATATAGAGAACTTTTCTACCTACAATGAGTTATATGGATCAATAGGGGCCTTATTAATTCTTTTATTTTACTTTTGGTTGAATGCCAATATTATCCTACTTGGTCATGAATTAAATTCGTCTCTTCAACTTCTAAAGAAACAATGCACGCCATAGATGTTTTTTTTATCGATGTTATTTTACCGCTTTCATTAGAGCGTAATTTCACCTATGCCATTACCAAAGCGGAAGTAGATTTTATTAAAAAAGGGGTGAGAGTCGCTGTCCCTTTTGGGAAAAATAAAGTTTACACTGGGATTGTTTATAACATTCACCACAATGCCCCTACAGCTTATGAAGCGAAGTCGATACACAGTATATTAGATGAATTTCCTGTGATTAACCCATTTCAGTTTAAATTATGGGAGTGGATGTCCAGTTATTATTTGTGTAGCATGGGAGAAATTATGCGTGCTGCAATGCCCAATGCGTTTTTATTGGAAAGTGAAACGATTATTTCCCTAAATCCTTCTGCAAAATTTGAAACAAATGCCCTAAAGGATGATGAGTACCTTGTAATTGAAGCACTGCAACAACAAACCAGTTTAAAAGTTGATGAAATCAATGCGATTATAGATCGAAAAAATTCGTTTCCAGTTTTAAAACGTTTGTTAAATCACAAAGTGATTGCTTTAGAACAGGAACTGACTGAAAAATACAAACCAAAATTAATTCGGTGTGTTCGTTTACATCCCAATTATCAGCATGAAAACGCTTTACAAGAACTTATTGAAGCACTCAAAAATGCGTCAAATCAACGCAACATTGTTCTAAGTTATTTTAATTTGGCAACCCATACGAAACAGATTAAGGTAGCCGATCTTAAGATCAAAAGCAACGCAACTTCCACTCAAATTAAACTATTAATTGACAAAGAAGTTTTTGAAGAATATCATTACCAAACCGATCGCATTCAATTTCAAGATTCAGAAGATAATGCTTCAATAACACTTAATTCTTATCAAAAAACTGCTTTAGAGGATATCGAAAATTTGTTTGAAACACAAAATATCGTATTACTTCATGGAGTCACATCTTCAGGAAAAACCGAGATTTATGTCAAGAAAATAGAATCGATTTTAGCTGAAGGTAAGCAAGCTTTGTATTTAGTTCCTGAAATTGCGTTGACATCTCAGTTGGTACAGCGTTTGCAAAAGTATTTCGGTAACCAAATTGCAGTGTACCATTCGCGCTATTCCCAAAATGAACGAGTTGAGGTTTGGAACCATGTTCTAAATCAGTCCGAAAATGCTCGGGTTGTCATTGGAGCACGATCCTCTGTTTTTCTTCCTTTTAATAATCTAGGACTCATTATTGTGGATGAGGAACACGAACAATCCTATAAGCAGTTTGATCCTTCGCCTCGCTACCATGCAAGAGATACAGCGATTGTTTTAGCAGCTTTATTTAAAGCGAAAACGCTTTTGGGTTCAGCCACTCCGAGTATAGAAAGTTTTCACAATGCGACCAAAATAAAAAAATATGGGTATGTAGCACTCAATAAGCGTTTCAATAATGTACTGATGCCAGAAATTGAGCTGGTAGATTTGACAGATAAATACAAGCGAAAACGAATGACGGGGCATTTTAGTGACCGATTAATTACGGAGATAAAAGAGGCTTTAGAGACCGATTCTCAAGTTATTTTATTTCAAAATAGACGAGGGTATTCTCCAGTCGTTTCCTGTAATACTTGTGGACACACCCCAGAGTGTCCAAACTGTGATGTAAGTTTAACGTATCACCAATACAAAAATCAACTCCGTTGTCATTATTGCAGTCATACCATGGCAATGCAACAGTTTTGTGGGGCGTGTGGAGGCGTAGAAATTGACAGTAAAGGGTTTGGAACGGAGCAAATTCAACAAGAAATTGAATTGTTATTTCCAGAAGCTAAAGTGGCGCGTATGGATTTGGATACCACCCGAGGAAAATATAGTTACGATCGAATCATTTCAAGCTTTGAAAATAAAGAGGTTGATATTTTAGTAGGTACTCAAATGGTTACCAAGGGTTTAGATTTTAGACATGTAAAGTTGGTAGGAGTTTTGAATGCCGATCAATTGATTAATTTTCCTGATTTTAGAGCACATGAGCGGAGTTTTCAATTATTGCAACAAGTTGCAGGGCGCGCGGGTCGAACTGACACAAGGGGCAAGGTGGTTGTTCAAACCTATAATCCATATCACACCATTCTTCAGCAAGTATCTATAAACGATTATGAGTCCATGTTTGTCGAACAACTTGAAGATCGTCGTATCTATAAGTATCCACCGTTTTGTCGAATCATCAAATTAACGATTAAACACAAAGATTATAATAAAGTAAATGAGGGTTCTGACTGGTTGGCAATTCGATTGAGACATGTATTTAAAGACAATGTGTTAGGACCAGAATTTCCTGTAGTTTCGAGGATACGGAATCAATATCATAAAAATATTCTTCTAAAAATACCCCAAAACCAATCGCTTGTAAAAACGAAGTCAGTTCTTCAGAAAATTAAAATGAGTTTTTCTAGTACGAAAGATTATAGAGCAGCACGCTTGCTTATTAATGTAGATAACTACTAACTCACAATTACATCTAATGCTTTACTTAATTGTGTCTTTCGAGTTCTACTTAGTGGGAGTTTCATTTTTTCAATCTCGACGTGTTTGCTATCGTAACGCTCCACCTTTTTCAGGTTGATTATATAAGATTTATGGATTCTTAAAAAGAGTCCTTTCGGAAGCTCATTTTCAAAGGCTTTCATGGTTGAAAGAATGACGAAGCTTTTGTTATTAGTAATCAATTTTACGTAGTCACCGAGTGCCTCAATCCATTTGATTTGGTTGATATATATTTTTCGTTTTTTAAGATTACTTTTCACAAAAATATGTTCTCCATCAAAATCTTGGAAGTTTTCTTTCATTTTTGCGTCCAATACAGTTTTGCTAATGGCCTCGCTAAAACGTTTTTTAGAAACGGGTTTTGATAAGTAATCGATCACATTATATTCAAATGCTTTAAACGCATGAGAAGTATCTTCACTAGTTATAATAAAGTAAGGAACTTTGTATTCGGGATTAGAGTTGTAGCTGTCTAAGAGTTCAAATCCATCAGAAACAGAAAGGTTAATTTCCAATATAATAAGGTCAACGTTATTTGTGAGCAGGAATTTTTTTGCTTCATTTATAGACGTAAATTTCTCTATCAAATTAAGAGATGGGTGGTTATTGATTAGCCTCAAAGAATCTAACCGTTGATTGGAATTATCGTCAATAATAATACAGTTTAAAATCATCGGGGATTGGTTAAAAAAGTTTATATAGTCTCCAAAAATACAAAAAAAAATCGTTTAAACCCAAAAAAATCCGATTAACGATTAAAATTACAGTGTTAAATAATGTAATATTATGTTGTTCAAACAATAATTAATACTTATTTTTGCAGCCATTAAAAAACAAATAATTATAAATTTATGAATCATTACGAAACTGTTTTCATCTTGAATCCCGTTTTATCTGACACTCAGATAAAGGAAACAGTAAAGAAATACGAGGACTTACTCGTTTCTAAAGGAGCAAAGATGGTATCGAAAGAAGATTGGGGGCTAAAGAAATTAGCATATCCAATCCAAAACAAAAAAAGTGGCTTTTACCACTTATTTGAATTTACAGCACCTGGAGAGGCTATTGGTCCTTTAGAAGTAGAATTTAGACGTGACGAGCGTTTTATGCGTTATCTAACGGTTAGTTTAGACAAGCATGCGATCTCATGGGCTGAAAGAAGAAGAGTTAAACTTAAAGAAAAAGCGTAATTATGTCTATAGAACAACAAGCCAAAGGAAAAAAAGATGGTGAAATAAGATATTTAACGCCTTTAAATATTGACACCAACAAAGCTAAAAAATACTGTCGTTTCAAAAAATCAGGTATCAAGTATATCGATTATAAAGATCCAGACTTCTTATTAAAATTCGTAAACGAACAAGGTAAGTTATTGCCAAGACGTTTAACAGGAACCTCTTTAAAGTATCAAAGAAAAGTGTCTGTTGCTGTAAAAAGAGCAAGACATTTAGCATTGATGCCTTATGTAGCCGATTTAATGAAATAAAACTATTATAACTATGGAACTTATATTAAAACATGACGTAGAAGGATTGGGGTTTAAAGACGATGTTGTAACAGTTAAAAACGGTTATGGTAGAAATTTTTTAATTCCTGGTGGTAAAGCCATTCTTGCTACGATTTCTGCTAAAAAAGTATTAGCAGAAAACTTAAAGCAACGTGCGTTCAAAGAGAAAAAAATTGTCGATGAAGCACAAGCAATTGCCGAAGCGTTAAAAACTTTAGAAATTAAAATACCTGCTAAAGTAGGTAGTGGAGATAAATTATTTGGATCCGTTAATAATATTGATCTCGCAGCAGCTATTGAAAAAGAAGGCCATTCAATTGATAAAAAATACATCAATGTTACAGGTGGTAACGTAAAACGCCTTGGTAAATACAATGCTATTATTCGTCTTCA
>Ga0115559_1002640_pt1 | contig 11329 bp, 6 predicted proteins | sample COGITO_mtgs_1105_3_FD_87281 | JGI IMG/M metagenome (GOLD analysis project Ga0115559, IMG submission 87281) | Pelagic marine microbial communities from North Sea - COGITO_mtgs_110506 | ecosystem: Environmental > Aquatic > Marine > Epipelagic | place: Germany:Helgoland, sampling site Kabeltonne... | reverse complement strand
CCTACTCACACGGTAGTGAATACCCCTGGAACAAATTGGTACGAGGGTTTGAAATTAGCTGTTCGAGCCTATAAGGTTTACCTTAATGGAATAGATGGAATTTGGGTTAAGTTTCAAGATATTGGGATGCCTGCCGCGCTTGATTTATTTGAAAAAATGATCCAGAAATACATTTCAGAAGGGTTAAATGATGACTCTAAAAATTTAACTAGATCTGACTTTAATTCAGAATTTGCTATCAATGACATTCTTAATACTAAGGCTAGTTTTACTGCGCTAGATACTGATTTAGTTAATGTTGATGGGGTAGAATACACGGTGATAAATGTTAACATATTGGGTTTAGGTTCTGATCATTCTGTCTTCTTTAACTCAACAGGCGATACTGTAAAGATCTTCGTTTGTGAGAAGGGTAATTTTAAGACAGAACAAATAATAGACGCACCATGAGAGATACAGATACATTTAATAGGGAGATATTTGAGATTGAGCAGTCTTCAACGATATGTTTATATGAAATAAACTTAAGAGATAAGGGTGAGTACTTGTTTCATGCGGGAGAAAATGGATACCATAATGAGATTATATTTAACGAAAAGAGGTATGAGTATTTCCCAATAAAGGTAGAAGGTTTTGAAATGCATGGAGACGGAAGATTGCCTAGGCCAAAAATGACTTTCTCTAATCATCAGGGGGCGATATCTATTAGGCTTAATACCTTTAATGATTTCATTAACTACAAGGTAACCAGAATAAAAACATTTATAAAATATTTGGATGCAAAGAATTTTCCTAATGAGGTTAACCCGCATGCAGATCCGGATCCAGATGTTTCATTTTCTGAGGATGTATTTTTTGTCAACGAAAAGACTAATGAAAACGACAAGACGATTGAGTTTGAGTTGGTTTCTTTATTGGAGCTTCAGAACGCTCAGATACCATCTAGGACTATGTACTCTAATTATTGTGGTTGGCAATACAGGTCCAATATAGGTTGCAAATATAAAGGAAAACCTATAGCAAGCGCTAAGAATAAGAAATTTTTAGAAACCGGGTATGATGGACCAGCTATTGGTAGCGAGTCTTACTTCGAGTATGAAAATGAAGAATTCGCGGTAAAGAACGAAGAAGGGCCAGCTTATGATAAATGGGACATTAGCGTCACTTACAGTAAAGGAGATGTGGTTTCAGTTTCTCACTTTGGTTCGGATGAAGATATAGAGCCAATTGATATTTACGTATGCATAAAAGAAGATACTAGATCTAATCCAGAGATGGATACAGAACGTTGGGTTTTAGATGATTGCGATAAAACATTATGTGGCTGCAGGTTAAGATTCTCCAAAGAATCCTTGGAATCCGGAGGAGGCATTAGGGGTTCATCGGACGAAGAACATACCGAACTAGAAAAAGGGCTTCCTTTTGGAGGTTTTCCGGGAATAGACCCTTATGAATTTAAATAAATACGAGGCCGATATTTGCAGTCATGCAAAAAGCAGACCAGATGAAGAGGTTTGTGGTGTGGTTATTTTAAATAGAGACTTAACAGTTTCAATCAAAAGACTAAGCAACGAAAGCAGTGACCCTAAAAATTGCTTTTTTATATCTCCAGGAAAGTTTATAAAGTTGAAAACGACCTCAAATATAATAGGGATATATCACTCGCACCCATGCTCATCGGAAGCTCCGTCTGCGCAGGATATTTTAGTGTCAGAAGAAATAGGTTTGCCTTATTTAATATACAGTTTAAAAACTGAAAGTTTTTTTCTCTACTATCCTGAGTCTTATCAGCCAGTATCAATTATTGGTAGACCTTATGTTAAGGGGTTTTACGAATGCACTTGTTTGTTGAAGGATTATTTCTTAATGAACTTAAGTATAAATATAACTAAATGGAACAAGAATTACTGGCTACCTAGTTGTAATGAAGAAGCTAATAAATTATTAAAAAAGATTATGAGTAAAAACTTAATAGCTCAAGAAACTAAAACCATTAAAACTCACGACGTAATTATTTTTCAAATCAAGGAAAGGGGAAGAAGGCATGTGGGCGTATACACAGGGGGGGATGATTTTGTTCATCAATGTGGAAATAGTATTTCTAGAACGCAAACATTGGATGATAAGTGGCAATCAAGGATAAAAGAAATTTACAGACACCCTTCGTTGGTGTAAATATATACAGGTAAATTTATGAAAAACATATACATACATGGAGAGCTTGGGGTTAAATTTGGCAAGAAATGGACCCTGGATGTAAGAACCCCTTCTGAAGCTATAAGGGCTATATTTTCAAACGATCCAGAAATAGAGAAATATATTTACGAAAGAGAAAGTAAGGGGATATATTATGGGATAAAAAAGCAAGGCAGCCAAGTATTTACAACAATCAAGGAGAGCGCACTACAAACAGATAAAGATTTTCACATATTCCCGCAAGCACATGGAGGTTCCGGATTTGTATTCAGCTTAGTTTCTATGGCTGTAACCACGGCAGCTAGCATGTACGTCAGTAAAAAAATGGCCGAAGCCATGGAGAGAGATGATGAAACAATAGCTACTCAAACTGAATCTTTTTTATACGAAGGTTCAAGCAATAGATACAAACAGGGAGCTGTAGTTCCTGTTGGTTATGGTAATTTGAAGGTGGGTTCAAGCGTTATAAGTTCTTGTGTTATAAATTACGATTATAATTCTGAGTTTCAAAAAATAAACATTTTTCAAGACGGCCTTTATAGTTTGATGCCCAATTACCATAAGTATTACGATCTTCAACTTGGGCCGTTATACTCTTCGTTTGCTTTGAATTTATTTGATGGAAGTAGTCGTTCTAGGTTTGTTGATCCAGCGTATCAATATATAGTTGAGCTAGATGCGAGCATAGAATTCGGATCAAATGATGGGCTTTATGGTGGGTTTGAGCCTATAAGTTCTCAGAGAGAAAGGTTTACATCATTGCCAGCAAAAAAAGGTAATGCCATAGGTGGATATTATTACTATACATATAATTTTTTTAAAGGGATAACGCCTTCTTTTTTAGAAAAGATTAATACTAGTGGTGGAAACTGGTGGGCAGATACTAAATTCATTGAAATTGAAGGTCTTAGGGGTGCAGTTAAAGAGTCTGACGCTATATTGAGCTCTATTGTATGCCTTCAAAGCTTACCGGTAGTGATCGAAGATGAAACTGAAAAAATATTCTACCCGATATCATTTGCTAGCCAAGATCTAGAATATCTAAAAGCAGACAAGGAACGGGATCGACGAGGCCAATTCCCTATTGAAGTAGGAGAAAGATGGAGGCAGGGTAAAAAAGAGAACGGAGTGGGGTGGTTTAAGTTAGAGTCTGCATCTATAAGTAAAACTGTAGATTTAATATGCGAAGGGCCCATAGAAGGCTTCTCAAGTAAAGAGGGCGAACCAATACCTTTTAGCGCAATACCTCAAGATCCAAAAGGAGAAATTGCTCCATCTAGGAATAATAGTGATGATTATCTAAGGGGGGTTTTTCTCGACGGAGTCGCTGTGAAGGAAGTTAATAGAGATACAAATCTTGATGGCTATAATATAAATGAGTTTGATATAGATGTAGGTAGGGATGACGATAATAACATTGGCTCTGACGATCAAAATTTATTAGAGCCCCAATACCTTTTTACAGCACATACTGTTGATATAGGTAAACAATTATTTGGACCAAGAACTATAAACTGGTCGGACCATTCAAGCTTATTGCAGGTCGAGCCGTTTGCGATAAATTCTTTGTATTCAAGGAATGAATATGTTTCTTTTGAAGGTAATATATACTTTGTTAGTGTACCACTTGATGAACTTTACGAAAGTGGTGGTGATTATCAATACGATGAGGATCCAGGTAATAATTCAATAATACACACAAAGGGGGAAGAAGAGGGGGCTTTGCCTGTTTTCTATAGAGCTAGTGCCGCAATGGATGATTACAAATTATTTATTGGAGAAGATACGTTCCAGGATTTAAAGGAAGCTCGATATAAAGAGGGAGACAAGGTAAGGTCAAAAAAATCAGACGGAAATATGGGGTATTATGAAATGGGTCTAGATTCTCATAAATTTTTAGGAATTTACGATGAAACAGTAAATTACGGAGACAAGCAGGGTTACATATTGATGCAAGAGTCGATACAAGGTGGACCGAATTCTAATGCGCCAATATTCTTGATAACTGGAGATGGTGCCAAAGTCGGGGATCCATTACAAAGCATTGCGAGTGGCATATCAATGAGGGTAGATGAATTTAATGATAGAACCTTGGATCCAGTTTATATGTTGTCGAATTACCAAGATATTGATGGGGTTAATGAAGCTGGACAAGTGGTAGTTGAATCGATAGACTACACAATACAACCCCCAGTCTCAAGCACAGAAGCAACGATAGATTTTCCACAATCTATCGTTTCAGAAGTTGACATAGAACCTGGAGGGCCAATAGACATAAGAGATGAACTTTGGGAAAAAATAACAATTACATCGCCATTGGACATAAAGAGAGGAGAAGAAGACATTACCGATGAAGTTGGAATATTTTTAGCAAGGACTAGTAGTGAGTTAGATAGTTTACTAGAGAAGCGTTTTTCTGAAGAAAATTATATAGCTCATACGGTTATAAATCCCTTGGTTGAAGAGTGTTATGTCTCTTTACAGGTTGACGAGCTCGGTTATATTTATCAAGGAGATGAGGTTGAGGTAGAGTATAAGATAGGTAAACTTTGGACGTTTCTTTTATTGGCTATGGGGATTTACCAAATATTTAAGGCAACGCAAGAATCAGCCTCTTCTGTGACGTATGGAATCGGGGTCGGAGCTATGGAAACTACATTTTCTCTTAGCGCCCCTCCAACTGGGACCCCTCAGGGCGGTGCTATAGCAGGAATAACTTCTGGTGTATGGGCGGCTAGAGCAACAAGTCATACAGCTGGAGCTGTAGCTGCAGGAGTTTTAGGTGGAGTATTAACTGTAATACTATCGTTCGTGCTTGCTAGTCATAGATTTAGTGTAGGAACTAAGATAGAAAACTCTGGAGAATTGTGGCCCAATAAGGCTAGGTTTAGAATAAAATACGGAAATGAAGGAGAGGAGAATTACGAAACAGACATTTTTATCTATGGAGTTGCAACTTCACCATACAGAAAAGATGTTAAAATATATTTCCCACCAAACCCAAACCAAAGAGATAGAATGGTTAAGGTTTACAAGTTAAACAGAGAAAGAAACCCCGTACAAGAGGGCGAACAAGCAGCCAGGTACAAAGAGTCAATGTCTCTCGCCTCTATAACAGAAATAACCCCAGCCGTCATGAGCTATCCGAATTCGGTAGTTATAGGTACGCGGGTTAACTCAAAAGATATGCCTTCTATACCAACCAGGGAATACAACTTAAGGCTTAAAAAAATGAAAGTGCCGTCTAATTACGACACTGAAACTAGAACTTACGATGGAAACTGGGATGGAGTATTTAAAGATGAAGACTACTGGACTGATAATCCGGCTTGGTGCTTGTATGATTTAATATCAAATAAGAGATTTGGAATCGGCCGATTTGGAATAAAGGAAGAAAATATAGACAAATGGACAATATACAGAATGTCTAAGTATTGTGACGAATTAGTTGCTAGTGGTTATAGCTCAAAATATAAAAAAAGAAACTTCACATCAATTACTCCCGAAGAAGGGGAAGAAGATGAGAACGAAATTTTCATAAGTGAAGATGTTAATCTTTTAGAATTTAAAATAGAATTTAACCATATAGGTAAAAAACTTGCTATATTTCACGAGGATGGAAGCTATGAATCTATAAGAATAATCGACTTCATTAGAGATGGTAAAAAATTAAAACTTGAAAGTAAGCCTAGGTTTCCTGCTTTTTTATGCGCTTGTGAGATAGATTATCCAATACTTGAGCCAAGGTATACCTTAAATGCTTTTTTAATGAACAAGCAAAATGCATTCAAATTGATAAATGAATTTGCACTAATATTTAGGTCTTTTGCTTATTGGTCTGGCGGGGCTATAAATTTCTTCCAGGACCAAAAGAAGGATGCAGTCATGTTATTTTCCAATAACAATATATCAAAAGATGGATTCAGCTATTCAAGCACCCCCAAAACCTCAAGAACAAATTCATGCAACATAAGATACCTAGACAGACATAATAACTATAGATCAAAAATAGAGCATTCAGAAGATAGAAATGCAATAAATAAAAACAACATAATAGAGCAAACGATTGATGGTTTTGGGATAACATCGCAATCTCAAGCAAAGAGGGCGTCTGAATTCGTTATTAAGTCTGCGAATTTAGAAACAGAGATTCTTTCCTTTACCACTAGTATGCCTGGGTCTTACTTAAGACCTGGAGATGTCATAGATGTAGTAGATAACAAGCGGACGATAGGTAGGTTTGCTGGCAAGGTTATAGACATAAAAGTTCACCCAAGGGGGAAGATGGCAGAGCTGACATTAGACTATCCAATAAATACAATAATTGACAATTACGACAAGAAGACTTGGAAAAATATTTGCCTTTACCAACCCACGGGAAATGAAACAATAGAGTCTTTAAATTCTTTAGGAAAAGTAAAAGATCAAAAAATAGAAGATATGAGAATTTCTCAAATCGGAAATTATTTAATATACGACATATCTGAAGATAATAAAAAAATAAAACTCTATAATGATTGCTATTCTTTCGTTGAGGGTGATTTTAGCTGGACAGAGGCCACTAGGCACGCAGAGGCTAGCTCTGGAAAGCTTGCGACTATTGAAAATAAAGATGATCAAATTTTAATGAGAGCCAATCTTCCAAATGACGCCGTAGCTTGGCTAGGCGGGTACAATAGAGAAGAGCCTGCGCCTGAAAAACTGATATGGCATAACGCTAGCGAATGTGGGGATGGAGATATAACTTATAAAGATTGGGCTCCAGGATATCCTAGATTCTCAGACCCAATAGAAAAAGAAGAAGATGAAAGTGAAGATGAAACAAGCGTTCTTGTGACTGATTTGAATGATCACTTAATATCGGCCGACCCAAATATAGAAAATCAACTAGGTAATTATATAGCTACCAGTGGTACAATAGATAAAAAGAATCACGGGGAATGGATTCATATGTCTGGCTCTATAAGAAATAATTACATGCTCGAGAAAGATAGCGACGATTCTTTAGAAAAAATAGTAGACTCAGCGGGCACTTCTTTTGTGATAGAGGATTCTACTAACTTAGCGCTAAGGAGTCAGTATAAAATATTAAATATAGCTGAAGAGTCTAACGGTGTTTTTAAAATACAGGCAATGCAATATAATAAAAGTAAATTTGATAACATCGAGAAGTCTAATTCAATAACTAAGCCTACCGGGCCTATTATTATTTAATAAGTCCAAGTAATACTTTAGAGTCTTTAACAGAGATGTCGTCCCATTCCTTCCAGGACTCTATGCTTTTGTTCTGGTAGATTCCCTGGACCTTGTCCTGCCAGCACTTTTTTATAAATGGCTTAAAATCCTCAAAGGATTCGATAGATAGGATTGCTTTTGCTCTGTTTTTTAAAGTAGTTACAGGGCTAAATGGATCACTTTTCTTAGACGAATCTTGATGGCTGACAGCGTTTGGATTTGATTTGTCCATCTCATCGTCTCCTACAATATGCACGTTTAGGAAATTCCTAACACACCTAACAAACGACCTATTGCAAGCTATAGTCTCTAGGAATTTAGTTGCAAAGCTGCTTGTGTTTTTTGTGCTAGCATTAGCCATATCCTCAAAAGAAACTGCAGCGCCCCCGGTTTCGTAGTTTGGGGTAAAAACAGTATTACAGGTTACGGCTACATGGTCGTCTTCGCATTTATCCATAGTGTAGGAAACGCTAGTAAAACCTCTAAGTCTAGCAAGCTCTTTGATTCCGCTAAGTTTTATTAATAATTGATTATCTTTTAATCCTTCTATGGATCTAGGCATATCTTTATTTCTAGCTTGGAACCAAAGCTTATTCGGGAATAAGTGCTCTTCTTTAATCATAGCTCTCCAGTTGACCGAACCGTCTTCGTTGAACTGGTATTGTATATTTCTTAGTAATCCGTTTTCGTCTCTATTAAATTTTTCTGGACCTTCGAGGTTATTAATCTCACTGGCTTCTGTTTTTTGGATTGGTTCTTTTTTTGCTTTTACCATGATTGTATATATTGAAGTGTTCTACCTCTTCCCAGAAGTCTTCGTTGTCGATGATTTTAAGTTTTTTTTGTTTACTTTCGATTCCGGCTTTCCAGGACGCTTTACTTGGGTATTCTTTATTTTTTGAGATTAAGACTTTATTGCTTTCGTAGTATGTATTATTACATACTTCTTTGCAGAAGTCAAGATCTTTCTTTTTATTGCAGGAGTATTTCTCCACAACCCAGTCAAAAAACTTAAACCTTATCTTGGAGAGCATTTCTTCGTTCCTGCATATAAGTGAAAATTTTATACCTATTTTCTTTAAAGCTAATAAGTAATCTTCACTGAAGTTGTCAATTTCCAGAAAAATAGTCATACCTACTATGTTGGACTTAAAGGCGTTTATGTAGTTTATGTTTAAGGGCTTGTCCGTCATTAGGTTGATCTTGCGCTGAAAGCAAGATACCATGCCTTCGTTTGTTATACCGTAATCACACCTTACGTTTATTATTGATTTTGCAGAAAACTCTTTTGGTAGCTCTGCGTCCGGAATAATCTCTATTATCTTATTTGAATAATATCTTCCTATATTTAAGGTCTTATATGTGTCAAGATTGTGTTTTGAGCCTAGTAAATCTAAAGCTGATCGAGATATGATTTCTGGTTCTATTGAGTCTATAGTTTTAGGGTTCTCTGACGAACTGTAGCTAGGTTTCACATCAACTAAATCTGGCTGAATGCATTTAAACCCTGAGTTAACGTGCCATATTGGGCCAGAGTTCTCTGGGAGGAAATTAGAAAACAAAGAAACGCAAGGAGTATCCACGGCAGAAGAAATATGAGCACCAATGCCATCAGAGCACATATGCAAGGATGAGTTTTCTATTATGTAAAAAAGATTTTTAAAACTTGTAGCGCCCCTAAGGTCTAGGTCTGCGAATTCACATTTTGGGTCATCTTTGAGGCCGACTTGGACTATTTTGTATTCTCGGCAGTTGTTATTAATTAAACTTAAAACTATACCCCAAAATGAATAATTCTTAGACTGATCTTTGCTTGTTGTTTGTAATGTTATGTATTTTTCGGCAGCTATCGGGAAGAAATGGCTACAAATTTTAGGCCTACCAATCCTGACACCAAGGGACTTTGCATATTCTTCGGCTGTATGACTCATAGGTTTCTCATTAGTTCGAATTGATTAAGGTCTTTCCCATTGTGGGTATAGTTTATTGAGTTGTGGGTTCCCAATTGAGGGAAGAATGCAATATCAAAATAACCTTCGTGCTCCCCCCTGCCTTCAAGAAAAAACAAACTGTCGAGGTCCTTGCTGTATTCTATGGTTCGGTATACGGATGGGTTATCTTCTATTAGATCAAAGAACTTAGGTTGGGTTATTATATATATATTGTGATTGGGGTATAATGATTTTAAATTATCAATTAAGGAATTAATTAATAAAACACCGCTGGCTTCAAAGGGGCAAACTATGGCAATCCTATTATTAGCCCCCTCTGTACCTAGGGCTTTTAGGAGGTTGCTCTTCTTGAAGAAGTCACTGTTCTCCTTGTTTGCTACAGACTTAAAATATGACAGTATCTCTGGTCTTGTTTTGCCTTTAGATATTTCCTTAATCCAGTACTTGTAACCATCGTCAGTATCAACATCAACATCAACCATTAGGATATTTTTATAAATATCAATCAACCAGTCTTTGTCTGACTCTATGTCAATGGGTGTGTAATCAGGGTTCCTCTCTTTTTCTGTAAAATCAAAATCCCACGAGGTTTCTGGCATTGAATTTATTATTTCTTCCAAATTAGATCCAACAACATCGCAGGAGAAATTATCCACAACAAAGCGTCTTCCAGTTTTACCCATTTTGCTCTTTTCTTTTGGTGTCATTTTAAAAACCTTCTCGAGGTTCTCTGATATGCTAGACGGAAGAGTGCTGGCTTTAATAAACTGAGTTCCTGGTTCCCTGTACTCAGCCCAATCTAGTGGTAGGGAGCCTGTCTCAATAGAAGATGTATCTTCTCCGCAGCTATAATTAGTAACAAGAGTAATTAGTTCTACAAGCTTAGCCTCTTGAATGGGTATTTCCTGACCTCCTGAGGTAAATGGATGACAGTAGACATCTAAGAGGTTGTATATCTCATTGAGTTGTTTCTCGGAAACGCCAGACTGAACATTAGTTGTGTTTTGGGTTTTTTCTGAACCGCAATACCGGCAATCTTTTTCCTGCCCAGTGAAAGGTTTTATTTCGTACTGCTTACAAGATGAGCAAAAATATGTTGTTAGTATTCTTTTATTGTCTATCTTCTTTTCTTTAATTAACCTCGGTATGTCCCACCCCTCACCCCAGTGCGTGTGAAGTAAAAGCTTACCGTTAGAGCTTGGGTTGTTTTTGATAAAGCTAGAGAATCCGTCCAGCAAATTAGGAACACTCTTCCTGAGCTGATTTCTAAAAACAAATCCAACCAGGAATGATTCGTCTTGTATTGAGAATCCGCGCCTAAGTTCAAGCTTGAGGTCTTGCTCTATTTTGAAAAAGTTTTTAGAGTCTACACTGCCCCTTAATGTCTTAACGTGACTGTGCCCCAACTCTTTTAAACCTCTTTCTGCAAAACTAGCCCAGACGTAGAAATTTTTTATAAAAGGCGCTGCGCTTACAGCCATGGGTAGTATTGGTTCTGAGTCGAGAGTGGTCCATACCATGCAGTTTATTTTATTCCACCATTTTCTTTTCCAGTAATTGTCAAATCCCCATATATCCTCTGCACCTATATACACATCAGGCTTGAACTCTTTTATTAGCTCATCTATTGTTTCTGATCCGTACCCAGCAGATCTCGCAAGGCTTGGTTCTTTATTTATTTGTTGTAATTTAAGTTTATCATCAGGAAGTGTGCCGACGCATTTCCAAGGCATCTTGGATAAACTAGGGTGCGACCTAGACATCCCGTTGCACGCCTCAATGATTTCATACTTACCAGTACTGTATAAGTAACATAATATATTTTTACAATTCTTGCCGAAGCCAGTAAAAGCCTTACTGTGATTGCTATGAAATAAAATCTTCTTCATTAAATCGGGCAATCTTCTTCAGTGTTGGAATATTTAGATTTAGAAAACGATTCAATG
>Ga0115559_1002638_pt1 | contig 11334 bp, 10 predicted proteins | sample COGITO_mtgs_1105_3_FD_87281 | JGI IMG/M metagenome (GOLD analysis project Ga0115559, IMG submission 87281) | Pelagic marine microbial communities from North Sea - COGITO_mtgs_110506 | ecosystem: Environmental > Aquatic > Marine > Epipelagic | place: Germany:Helgoland, sampling site Kabeltonne... | reverse complement strand
TTGTGAAAAGCGTAGGGGCTGCTTCTCTGTCCAAAACTGATCGCCGATAGAGCTGAGTTCAGCTGAGGACGGCGCACATCAGCGATACGGGACTCCGTTGGGGCAGCGACAACACGGCTGCCAAAATCACAAATCCTCATGCGCGGCAGTATAACTTGAATTGCAGGGGTACCTCTGGAATGAAAAATTATCCAGATGGGGACGAAGTGAAAATGATCCTATCTACGGACCAGTAGGGCCACGGAGTGGGCCGCGATCCCTTGGCCCCGACCGAGGTCGCCGATTTTTTCGTTGGTGGTCGCTTTGAGACCAATTTCGGTTGGTTCAACTTGGAGAACTTGGGCTAAATTGGTTTTCATCGTCTCGAGGTATGGTGCTATTTTGGGTTCTTCAGCGATCAGAGTGATGTCGACATTTCCGATTTCGTAGTCTCGGAGATCGGCTTCGTGGACGGCGCGTTCCACGATGAGGAGGGAATTCATGTCTTTACATGCAGGGTCATTGTTGGGAAAGAAATGACCGATGTCGGGTAGTCCGAGAGCCCCGAAGATAGCATCGGCTAAAGCATGGGAGAGGACATCGGCATCGGAATGGCCATCAAGGCCTCGTGGATGCGGAATCTGGAGCCCGGCTAGAATGAGTTTACGGCCTTGAGCGAAGGGATGAATGTCGTAGCCGAGGCCCACGCGGAAGGGTAATTTCGAGGATGTGCTCATTGGTTTGTATGTGTAGCGTTCAGGAGAAATTCGATCCAGGCAAGATCGTCTGGATGAGTGATTTTAGGATTCGGGTGTTTGGGTTCGTAAAGGGCGATGGGATGATGGATTGCGGCTAGCGCTGCGGTGTCATCGGTAATGAGGGCATCCCGGTTCTTATAAGCTTTGAGAATAAGGTCCCGTTGAAAGACCTGTGGGGTTTCCATCGATCGAAGTTCTGAACGTGGGAGATCCGTTAGATGAAAGGCAGTGGAATCGTCGCTCGGGGCAATCTTTTTAATCGTATCGGTTACGGTTCGGGCGAGCGTCGCGGCTCCATGTTGGGCGGCGAGGGCCCCGACGTCCCGAATGGATTGTGGCGTAATTAATGGCCGGGCACAGTCGTGGATGAAGACAAGTTGAGTATTGGCTTTAAGGTGATCCAAGGCGGCGGCGACTGAGAGGTGACGTTCCGTTCCTCCTTGAATCCATTGAGTGGGCAAGGAGGTTCGGTTTCCTAGTAAATAGCGGATTGCGTCTTTCTGCGCATCGCTACGGATCACAATGATGCAGTCTGAAATCATCCGGCTCTCGATAAAGGCATCGATGACCCGGAGGAAGGCGCATTTGCCTGCGATGGGCACGAGGTTTTTGTCGACAACGGAAGTTCCCATCCGCCGGTTGTTCCCGCCACAGAGTATGATTGCAGTGTTATTCATTTTCGGGAAAACTTTGACGAATACTTCTTCTATGGCAATGACTTCAAGACCGATGATGACTCCACATGTAACTGACTGGGTTGAGCACTGTCCGGCGAAGATCAATCTTCGGCTTTCAGTGTTGGGCAGACGGGTCGATGGATACCATGATTTACGGTCGATTGTTGCCCAGATTGGGCTTGAAGACCACTTGGAGATCCATTGGTCGGATCAATGGACGGAAGATGAATTCGAGTGCTCGGTCGAGGGGCTGACGGAAAATCCGACCGAGAATTTGGTCATGCGAGCGTTGAAGGCCTTTCGTGGGCAATACCCGTTTTCCGGAGGGGTCCGCGTTTATTTGGACAAAAAAATCCCAGTGGGAGCCGGATTGGGAGGCGGGAGTAGTGATGCGGCAGGGATGCTGCGTGGGTTACAGGTCATGTGGGGCAATCCCTTGGGTGGAGATGTAATCGGGGCACTCGCCACTCAATTGGGGGCGGATGTTCCTTTGTTTTTGAACGAAGGGTTTTCGTTGATGAGCGGGATTGGCGATGTTTTGGAGCCGGCCGAAGGCATTCGAGACTGGGTGAAGGCTTATCGGATTGCGGTGATTAAACCATGGTGGAGCGTGAATACGGCGTGGGCCTATCGATCGATGGCCGAAATGAAAGCATATTCGCCGGAGGAGCGCTTGGAGGATATCGAGAAATTACGGAAAAAAGGCGATTTAAGCGGTTTTTTGAAGAATGATTTCAGGCAGGTTGTCGATGCTCGATATCCGACGAATACGTTGCTGTATGCTGGTTTGAACGCGCGAGCGACGGTCTTTGCCGAGATGAGTGGGAGTGGGAGTGCGGGCTTTGCTTTGTTTGAAAGTGAAAGCGATTGGGATTTTATCCGCAGAGAAGTGATGTATTGTTGGGGGGCGAAGGCACAATGCGAAGAAGTCGCTTTTATCTAATTTCCTTGCCATGAAGAATCTACGCATCTTTGTTGCGGCTTTTTATTGGCCAAATCATTTTCTGATTCTATAACCCTATTGATATTGGAAACCAGTGATTCAAATGAAATCATCCTGAAAGGGATTCCAGCCTCTCCCGGTGTGGTGAGAGGGCGTTCTTGTGTGGTCGTATTACACGACTTGGATGTGCCTAAACGGAAGGTGCCGGTTGCGGAGCGGGAAAATGAAGTATCCCGTTTTGAGCAGTGTCTGATGGAGACCCGTCGCCAAATCAGTGTGATTCGAGCGGAGGTTGCGGAAAAACTGAGTGATGAAGAAGCAGGGATTTTTGATGCGCACCAAATGGTCTTGGAAGATCGGGCGTTGATTGAGGAAACGGTTACGGAAGTCCTGAATAGCGGATTAAATATCGAATTCTGCTTTAAAACGATATCGGATCGCTACATTGATGCGTTTTCCCGAATCGATGACGACTATATCAAGGAACGGGCGGCGGATATCCGGGACGTTTCTCGTCGAGTGTTGTCCAACCTAATGGGGAAGACGGTTTCCGGCTTGGAAACATTACGGGGCGATAGCATTTTGATCGCCGATGATTTGGTTCCCTCGGACACGGTTAGCTTGGACCGGGGGAAAGTGGCTGGTATCGTCACGGAGTTCGGTGGTCGGACGAGCCATTCGGTGATTATGGCCCGTTCTTTGGGGATTCCCTGTGTGGTTGGGGTTCCAGAGCTGCTCAACCAAATTGCGGCGGATGAGCCTGTTTTGATCGATGGATACGAAGGGATGGTAATTATTCGTCCATCCCTTGCAACGCTGGACAAATACGATCAGATCGAAATGCAACGGGCGACGATCGAAGCGCGTTTTAAAAAGGAAAAGGATTTAGAGACCGAAACGATGGATGGGAAGGTGCTTAAATTGCATTTGAACATTGATGGTTCCGAAACCGCTGAATTTTTGAAATTTTCCGGGGGAACAGGAGTGGGACTGTTTCGAACCGAAATGCTCTTTATGGGGCCAAAGGGCTATCCAGATGAAGCGTCTCAATATCATTCTTATAAACGAATTGTCGAAGCGATGGCCCCGTATCCGGTGACGATTCGAACATTGGATTTGGGAGGGGATAAAAATCCGCATTCCAGTTTGTGGAATTATCAGGAAGCGAATCCGTTTATGGGATTCCGTGCGATCCGCTTTTGTTTGGATAATCCAGATGTCTTTAAAACTCAATTGCGGGCGATATTACGGTCAAGCGCCCATGGTACCGTCAAGGTCATGTATCCGATGATCTCGAGCTGCGAGGAGATGATTGCGGCAAACAAGCTCTTGGAAGAATGTAAGGATCAGTTGCGTTCCGAGCAGGTCGCATTTGATGAAGGCATTGAATGTGGTTGTATGATTGAGGTTCCCAGTGCTGCGGTCATTGCCGATTTATTGGCAGAGCATGCCGATTTTTTCAGTATTGGAACCAATGACCTTGTGCAGTATTTGTTGGCGGTGGATCGGGTTAATGATCGCATCTCGCATCTTTATGACCCGAATCAGCCATCAGTCATGCGTACGGTGAACTTTATCATCAAAGCAGGGCATCGCAAAGGAAAGCCCGTGAGCGTGTGTGGTGAAATGGCGGGAGAGCCGATTTATGCGGTGCTTCTCTTGGGAATGGGGGTGGATGAACTCAGTTTGTCGGCAGGAACCATTCCTGAGCTCAAATATTTGATTCGTCATCTTGATTTCAGTGAACTCTGTAAGCTTTCCGAACGCGTGCTTCGTATGACGAGGAGCGCGGATGTGGCCCTTGTATTGAAAGAGTTCTATGATGAACACATGCAGGTTTAAGCGAAGGCATTTTAAAAGTCTGTAATCGTGTGAGGTCGTGCTATCGAAGATGGGTGTGAATAAAATGCGGGGTAAAATCGAATGGGCGTGACTGATTATGGAACAACGAATCGCGAATAAGCATGTGAGTGGTCATGATGACCCTGTTGTTGGTGCGTGGGATCCTCGCATTTGCGGGACAGGCACTGGACCCTCCAAAACTGTGTTGTAATTCAATGAATGTCTTGATCGGATAAAGACTAGGGTGAACATGATCATGGCACTTAAGGCCAAACCGATTTCAGACGGTTCGGGAACAGCTGTCGTATATTGAAAGGATGCGGTCAGTTGGTAAGCATTTGAAAATGTGCTATCGGGGTATTCGTCAAATGAATTGGTCGAATAGCGCTGGCTGTTGACAGTATCGACACTGGAGAGTCCCGTACCGATATCAAAAGTAGCGGTGTCGAGACTTCGGTAAAAAGTATCGGTGTTACCAACCGTAACCGCTCCGATTAGATACTGGGCATTGGCTTCCAAAACGACTTGTTCTTCTCCCGTCAGTTCTACATAACGGAATCCATCAAGATAGGGCGAATCAACCGCTACGGTTTTTCGAACAACAGCTGTATCCTGAGTGGCACTAATCGTTTTCCAAATCAATATCTCATGAGTGCCATTGAGATTAGTTCCAGATCCATCCGTGTCCGCATAGCCGAGATGGGTGACTAAAATATCCGCATCCCCAACGACGAAAGTATTACCCCGTAAAGGGTTTCCTGTCCCTGTGGTACTGGTTCCGGAAAAGTTTCCGATCATAACTGCGCCATAGCTAGAGATTGCAAAAAAACCGGATAAGAAAAAAAGAATCGATATATTCATGATGAATTTAAGGAAAGGGGTTAAAAGAAATACACACAATGAACGCCTAGCTGAATAGGTATTAAAATCGGCCTTTGAAATCGAAGTCAATCCAAAGATCGCCACCGTTTATGGCTGTGAGGAGTGCACACCCGTCGAATATGCTATCCCAAATGCTCCGTTGGGATTTTTAAGAAAATCCCAACGGGTGGGCCGTTTGTGGCTTAGCTAAAGATAGGTTCTTTTTTACGGATAAAGTATCGTCCGGCAACGAGGAGTAAGAGGAGCAGGACGATGTAGTAGCGGGGGAACCATGCGAGGGCATCGATAAAGGCGTGATCCTGAAGGGCATCGAGTGGGGTTTCGGCGGGGTATCCTTTTTTAATCGCGGCGATGGCGAGAATATAGGCAATGCTCGCGATCGACATGCCGAGATTGAGGGCAAGGCCTTTGAAGCTAAGGACGGTGGCGCGTTGAGAGGAATCAACCTCGCGGTTGATGTAGGTGCTCTGAAGAAAACCAACCGCTGAAAAAATCATGATTACAGGGAAGACAAAAAGAACGCCGAGGTAGGGGATGGCCGATTGAATGCCGTAGAGTCCGAAGAGCAGTAATGCTGAAAGGATGCATAGGTTACGGAAGGGGGATTGTTGTGTGGCGAGGTATTTGGAAAATTTTGCGGTTAAGAAACCGAGGAGCGCAAAGGAGGCACTGAGAAAACCAAAGGCGAATTCGGGGATTTTGATTTGGCGATAATACTCACTGCCAAGGATCACGAACTGTCGAGCGGTGCTGTCGAGAATGAGGCCACCTAGAATGACAAAGAGGACAAAGCGCTGGTCGAGAATCCATTTCCCGGCCTCGAAGATGCGGAGGAACGATTCATTGAGGCGTGCGAGGGAAAAGGGCTCGTGATCGCGGAGGGACGGCGGCTCGGTCATGCCAAGGGCCGATTTGAGCACGTAGAGCGCATGACAGAAAGTTAAGGCGATCGGAAGACGGATGAGGAAGTTGGCCGCGGGTGTTTTATCTTCGATTCCGAGCAAAGCGAAGGCTTTAGCGAAGAGGGAATGATCGTAGACGAGTGAGCCTACGATCATGGCAAAAGCCATCATGATGGAGAGACGTTTGCCCACACGTTCAAGGACTTCGGGCCATTTTGATTCGAGTCCCTCTCCTTTGAGTGATTCAAAGGCGAGTGCTTCGTCGGCTCCGCTGACGGCGGCTTCGGCTAGGCCACTGGCAATGCGATTGACGGCAAATAAAGAGATGGTGAGGAGGCCGCCATTGATTGGCGCAATCAAGAGAACGGCCATTTCGATGCACATGAGAACGGCACCAGTGACAAGGAGGTTTTTACGTCCGATGATATCGGCTAAGGCACCTGAAGGGACCTCGGCCAAGGCGATGGTGATGGCCCAAAGGATATTGAGTGCGGCGAAGCTTTCGAGGGAAAGGCCATAGTCGAGAAAGAGAACGGTGAAGATGGAGTAGTAATACCGTGCATTGAAGAAAACACGAAAGCGGATGAAGCGTTGGATATTGGGGATGCGGAAGGGATCCATCGAAGCCGCGCTTGGGAGATTCACTGTGGAGCATCACCGGAGAACATTTCTCCTTGGGACGTTCGGTTGCCAAGGGTCTGGTCTTCTGGATGAAGATGGCGGGGAGGCATGCCGACCCGGCGGGTCAGGGTTTGCTCACTTTCGGCGACGATCCGCTCACAGATTTTACGCACCTGTGTGGTTAACCACATGTAGGTATCGCTCTTTTCGCGAAAATCGGCGCGGCCAAAATGGTCGACGCGCCCGGATTCGCGCAACTCGTCATTTTGGGCAAATTCTTTCTCATTTTTCGGTTCATAGACCGCGTAGGTGCGTCCGCCACTTTTGCGAACGACGGAAAAGACGGGGACATCGGAAGGGCCGTCGGCGATGTAGATCATGTTGTTGATGGGGACCCGCCGGTCGGACAGCGCGATTTTTGAATTCACATCAATTGAGTCGATTTTGTTGGTGCCCTTATTGATTTCAAAAATATACCGCGTCTTGGCCGTATTATCGACGAGTTGGCCAATTTGAGAGACCTCACTGTCGAGTGCGTTCTGGATTTCGAATTCTTTTTGACGATTAAAGTCGGGAGGGAAGGGATTTTCGATCAATTCGCACCCATAAATCGTTTCGACGAGCGGGGCGATGGCCGAGCCCCGGATCATTTCGGCCAAACCGGTGGAAATAATGTAGTGTTCCAGTTTGATTTCAAAGCGCGAATAGGCCGGATTTTTTGCGACGAGGTCTTTGAGGGTTTGAAAAAAGAGAGGGAGCCCTTGGTAGAACTCGAGTTGAGCGCCCAGCTGGCGAAGGAGGGCATTGTTGAGGTGAGGGAACTTTCCGGCGCGGACGTAAGTGAGGATATGATTGAGGTATGCGATGTCAGGAGCAAGCCGTTGGCCCTGTTTTTTATAGAGCTCGGAGAGGGCATTGACCTCGTTCCAGAATTTCTGCTCATCAATGCCGTAGTGTTTGAAGATGGGCCACTGCATGTAGCCATTGATGAGGGTTTTATCAAAATCCCAGATGCAGGCGACGATGTTTTGGCGGTGTAAAGTATCCTCGGGCATGTTTATTTTAAAATGGGTTAAACGAAATCCGCTTGCATTTGGAAAGAGGGCGGCGTCGAATGGCGTATTCCAATCAATAGGCGAAATCTCGCATCTTGAAAGCAAAATTCCGAAATAGACCTTATGCCAAAACTTCCTGATTTAGAGCCATTCAAATTGCGCGTCAACGAATTGGACGAGCAAATGGGTAAACCCGACTTCTTTAGTGATGGGCGACGGGCGGCCAATGTTTCCCGCGAGCATCAGAAATTGTCCAATTTGATTGCTCAGGGAAATCGATTTGAAGAATTGGAATTGGCGTTGAAGGAAAATCGGGAAATGCAGCGTGACAGTTCACTAGAGGCGGAGTTACGTCAAATGGCCGAAGAGGAGATTCCTGAAATTGAGGCCGAGCTGGAGACGCTCTATGGTGAGATCCTCAAAGGGATGATTCCGCCGGACCTCAGTGATTCCCGCAATACGATCATTGAAATTCGGGCGGGAACGGGCGGCGATGAAGCGGCACTTTTTGCCGGAGACCTTTTTCGGATGTATACCCGTTTTACGGAAGTTCAGGGTTGGAAAATTGAATTATTGGGAGCGAGTGAATCGGAGGCTGGGGGCTACAAAGAAGTCAGTTTTCTGGTCACGGGCGAAGAAGTTTACAAGCGCTTGAAGTATGAGAGTGGTGTTCATCGGGTTCAACGGGTTCCCGATACCGAGGCGAGTGGACGTATCCATACCTCGGCGGCGACGGTCGCGGTGTTGCCGGAGGCTGAGGAGGTTGATATTGACGTCGATCCGAGTGACTTGGAAATCACGGTGGCCCGGGCGAGTGGCCCTGGTGGACAGGGAGTGAACACGACGGACTCTGCGGTGCAGATTTTGTATAAACCAACCGGAATGATTGTGAAGTGCGCGGACGAGCGTTCTCAGTTGAAGAATAAGGCAAAGGCGATGAAAGTCTTGCTCTCGCGATTGCTCGAAGCCAAAGAGCGGGAAGAAAATGAGAAATATGCGGCTACGCGGAAGAATCAAGTGGGAACGGGTGATCGCTCGGAGCGGATTCGAACCTATAATTTTCCTCAAGGCCGAATCAGTGATCACCGGATTAATTTAACGCTCTATAACTTGGCTGAAGTTCTCGAAGGGGATTTGGATGGAATTATCGTTCCATTGCAAGAAGCTGATATGAAGAGTCGGATTGAAGCTGTGTTGGGAGAGTCCTAAGAGACGATGACTCCAACGGTACTGGAAATACTCAATAAGACCGAATCCTATTTTGAAAAGGCTGGGGTGGAAAAGCCTCGGTTGGATGCGGAATGGCTGTTGGCTCATGTCCTCAAATGCGGACGGCTCCAACTCTATTTACAATTTGACCGGCCCTTGGAGTCGGAGATTCTCGATGCGCTTCGACCGCTGGTCAAACGTCGGGCTCAGCGCGAACCACTCCAGCACCTCTTGGGCACGATGGACTTTGCGGGACTGACGGTGAAAACGGATTGCCGAGCCTTGGTTCCACGCCCGGAAACGGACGATTGGATCAGTGCATTGATTGAGAGCGCGAAAGAAAATCCGCCGCAAGCGATTATTGATCTCGGGACTGGATCCGGGGTGATCGCCCTGAGCTTGGCCCAGGCCTTTCCAGAGGCCAAGGTCGTTGGTGTCGATCAATCGAGCGAAGCGCTTGCGCTGGCTCAAGAGAATGCGCTCAGTAATGGGTTAGTGGATCGCGTTGAATGGCGAGTGAGTGATTGGTTTAGTGCCTGTGGTGATGAATGCTACGACTGGATTATGAGCAATCCCCCTTACCTAACAGAGGAGGAATGGGAAACGGCCGAGCCGGAGGTGAAAACCTTTGATCCACGAGAAGCGCTGGTCAGTGCAAACGAAGGCCTTGCGGATCTCTTGATTATTTTGGAAGCGTCCATCTCGCACTTGAAAGCAGGAGGCTTTTTGATGATGGAAACGGGGATTGCGCAGCATGGACGTTTAACCGTTGAAGCCGAGCAACTCGGCTATACTCGAAGTGAATCCATTACCGACCTCTCCGGGCGCCCACGGGTTTTCAAAGCATGGAAGTGAAGCGGATCGGTTTCACTTTAAAGTGAAAAATGTTTTTTTGAAAAACGGCAAAAGTCTTCTTTCTTGATGTTGGAAGGATTTGGGATTTGAACGACAGATCACGAGGATACAAAAGTGAGGGTTTAAAGCGGTCTCGATGGTGGTGGTCCATGGGGCGGTGACCCTCCAATAGTGGGAATTACTTGAGATTATTGAGTTGATTCTGGGGAGTGATGTTGATGAGGGCGATCCTGGGTTGTTTTCGAATACGGCTTCGTTCTTCGCTTGCCCGTTGTGGGTGAATGATCATTTTGATTGATATGAGTGAAAGATCGAAGGACTCAGAGGGTTTACGGTTGAATGCGAATGCGTGTGCATCGGCTTGTGGGCTACCGTCGCATGTTGATTTGAGTAGTGGTGATTATCCGGTGCAACGGACGGATGGGGAATGGCGGGAGCGATTGACGGAATTGCAATATACGGTGGCCCGTAAACAGGGGACGGAGCGTCCCTTTTCAAATCCTTACCATGATCATAAATGCGTGGGGCTTTACCGTTGTATTGGTTGTGAAACGCCTCTGTTCAGTAGTACGGATAAATTCGATTCGGGGACAGGCTGGCCTAGCTTCTATCAGTCGATCGATCAACGGACGCTTGGCGAAACGCGGGACGAGACTTATGGGATGGTTCGGGTCGAGGTGCACTGTAATGTCTGTGGCTCGCACCAAGGGCATGTTTTTCCCGATGGGCCGAAGCCAACGGGACTTCGCTACTGTATCAATTCGGCGTCGTTAAACTTTGAGGCAGTCGAGACGGAAGCGGCGATTAAAAGCCGAATTGAGGCGTGGTATCAGGATGTTGGGACTGGTGAGTGATTCGGGGTGTCTCTGGGACTGGAGCCGTGCTTAGCTTGAGGATGGTCCGTTGGAGTGGGCACTCTTCGGGAGTGCAGGAGGTTCCTTGGCGGTATGATTGTAGGAGGCGTTTGGATTCTTTAGCGAGCATACGGCGGACCTCGCGTCGGGCCCCTTTTTCGCGGGGAATGTGCATGTGATCGTAAGCTGTTGTTTGGTGGCGAAGCCAGGCAATGGTCGCTGCTTCGGCGCGCTCTTCGATCGGGATACGTTTGGTCCGGGCGACGGTGCCACTCCCCACGGGGGTGGCATGGGCGCTGATTAATTGGGCCAAGCGGTCGGCGAGTTCACGGTAGCGAGGATGAAAGTTGAGGTAGTTGCGCAGTGTTTGGGTGAAGTCTTCGGTGTAGATCTCTTCCTGTTGAGCCCGTCGCTGGCGACCGCGTTCTAGTTTTATTGCGTAGGCCGGATCTGCGCGTTCGCTGTTGAGAGCTCGGCGAAGGGCTTGGATGCGCGCAGCGGGAGCCCATATGCCGTGGGAGAATGTTTTGCGGCCCTTCTTTTCTTTGACCGTCCAGGAGGGGCCATCTTTTTTAATCCGGCGACTTAAGGCGGCATCGCCCGGAGGCAGGAGTTCCCAGTCCTGAGGGACTGCGCGGATGTCCCCGGATGGGGTTATGACATGGCGTGGCTTCGAGAACGGGCGAACGTCGAGGGATTCGTGCATGAATTGAAAACAGAAACGGCAATGCGGAAAGGGAACGGTTGTAACCCGAAG
>Ga0115559_1002637_pt1 | contig 11334 bp, 7 predicted proteins | sample COGITO_mtgs_1105_3_FD_87281 | JGI IMG/M metagenome (GOLD analysis project Ga0115559, IMG submission 87281) | Pelagic marine microbial communities from North Sea - COGITO_mtgs_110506 | ecosystem: Environmental > Aquatic > Marine > Epipelagic | place: Germany:Helgoland, sampling site Kabeltonne... | reverse complement strand
CGTTCCAAGACCCTGCCTTCGTCGAGGACAAGAATCAGATCGGCATCGCGCACCGTGGAGACCCTGTGCGAGACAATAATGGAGGTGCGCCCCTTCATGATGCGCTGCAAATTGCCCAGAATAATGGCTTCCGTTTCGGTGTCCACTGCGCTCAGACAATCGTCAAAAATGAGGATGCGCGGTTTGCGCAAAATGGCGCGTGCGATTGAAATGCGCTGTTTTTGTCCTCCGCTCAAGTTGACGCCGCGCTCGCCCAGTAGCGTCTCGTAGCCCTTTGGAAATGCCACAATGTTATCGTGGACATAGGCGTCTTGGGCGGCTTGTTCAATGTCGCGAGGCTCAGCGTCATCTACGCCAAAGGCAATGTTCGAGGCGATGGTGTCCGAGAAGAGAAAGACATCTTGAGGCACATATCCAATGGCTGCCCTGAGGCTCGGGAGGTGGAGATTGGAGAGGGGATGGCCATCGACCTCCACCACACCGTCTGTTGGGTCATAGAGCCGGGCCACGAGTTGAGCCAGGGTGGTCTTTCCACTCCCTGTTCGGCCAATGATCGCCAGCGTCTTTCCGGGTTCAAGGTCAAAGTCGACTCCGTCCAAGGCGCGGATTCCCGAGTCGGGATAGGTGAGTCCTACACCCTTAAAAGTGATGCGGCCTTGGATGTCAGAAGGGGCATCTGCGGTGTTGACGATCTCGGGAACAACATCCAGGAAGGCGTTGATGCGCGCTTGGCTCGCAGCGGCTTTTTGAACCAAAGACGTCACCCATCCTACTGAAGCAAAGGGCCAAGTAAGCAGGTTGACGTAGAAGACAAATTGAAAGATGTGGCCCAGTTGCAAGTCTCCTGAGAACACGCGCAGCCCGCCTACATAAATGGTCAAAATCGTACTCAGTCCCACCAGCATCACAATGATGGGCATGAACATCGCGTCCACCTTTACCAGGTCCAGGGTCCGGAATTTGTACTCATCAGCAGCCTTTTGGAAGCGCTCATAGGCCCGCTCTTCACGCCGGTGAGCCGCCAAGATTCGGATGCCAGAAAAGTCCTGTTGCACCTTGGCGCTCAGGAGGCTTTGTTGCTGTTGAACAGCATCGCTCTTGCGGTGAATGCGCGCGCTAATCTTGTACACCCCGAAACTCATTAAGGGCAAAGGGGCCAAAGAGCAGAGCGTTAGCGTCACATCAATTCGGAGCATGACCCCAACGGTCAAGAACATCATGGTGACCAAAGTCAGTCCGTACATCACGGCAGGCCCTAGGTACATCCTGACTTTGGAGACATCCTCCGATATGCGGTTCATCAAATCACCCGTGGCATTTTGCTTGTAAAACGCGGCGGGGAGCCTCTGGTACTGGTCGTAAATCGCCTCCTTTAAATCGTATTCGATGAGGCGGCTCATGACAATGATGGTTTGACGCGTCATGAAAGAGAACATCCCTTTCATGAGGTAGGCCAACATGTAAAGGATGGCTTGTAGTCCTGCGATGAACGACACGAACCGAATGAGTTCTCCTCGGGTTTGAGGCTTGCTGAGAAGGTCTTTGCCCCTGCCTGTCCATCGCGCCAAAGTGGTCAGGGTTGGAGGGGCTTTCAGGGGTTCGGAAGCAAAGACGTCCTCTGCACTTCGGCCTTCATCCAAAGGGGAGAGGAATCCCGAGTAGGCCTCCTCCAAAAGGTTGATGCCTTCGCCGATGACAACGGGGGCAAACACGGAAAAGGCGTTGGTCAAGAAGACAAACAGAAAACCCAACGCCAACCTGCCGCGGTACTTCCAAAAGAAAGGGTTGAGTGCCGCGAGTGTGCCCATGAAGCGAAGTTAGAACTTGAAGTTCCAGGTAACCGAAGGTAAAATCGGAAACAAGCTGATTTGATAGGCCTGAATGTCTAAGGTGCCTTCTTCAATGGCCCCCTCATTTCCAAAGTAGATGAAGTAGGGGTTGAGTCTGTTGTAGACGTTGTACACTGAGAACACCCATTGGCCGTATCGTTTTTTGCCCTTCTTAGGTCGCGGCGTGTGCGTGGCGCCAATGTCTGCGCGATGGTAGGCGGGCATTCTGAAACCATTTCGAGGACCATAGACGTCGAGCAAGTTGCCGTCCACGAAGTACCGCTGTGAGGGCACGGTAATGGCATTGCCCGTACCATAGATAAAGGTGCCCCCCAACTTCCAGCGGTCATCGATGGTCCACTCTATGATCGCACTCAGATCGTGTCGGCGGTCGTAGCGGGCGGGGAAGGGGTTGCCGTTGTTCAAGTCTGCAAACAGTCGGTCGGTTTTGCTCCAAGTGTAGCCGAGCCAACCCGTCCAGACCCCGCGCTTGCGTTTGACGAACAGTTCCATGCCGTAACTCGTTCCCGAGCCGAACACAAGGTTGTTGTCGACGTTGTTGCGGATGTTGTCGTCAGGCTGGCTGCCTTCGGCGTAGGCTACGAGGTTGGACAGCCATTTGTGATAGACTTCCACAGAGGCCTCTATGTTCCGGTCGGCCCCAAAGTCACGGAACCAACCTGCGCTGACCTGGGTGCCTTCTTGGGGTTCAACCACGTCAGAACTGGGGAGCCAGATGTCTCCAGGAAGCGAAGTAGGGGAGAGGGAAGCCAAATGGATGTACTGCAGATTTCGACCGATTCCCGCCTTAAAAGAACTGCGGGGGCCTGTGGTCAAACGCATCGACAAACGGGGTTCCCAACCGCCGTGGGTTGCGACCAAATCACCTTTGTTGTAGCGGATTTCTGCCGGTGCTGTGCTGGCGCTGAGCGGATCTGTTGCAGAAGGCGGGACATAGCGTGTGAATGGCCCTGTTTGGATGAATCCACTCCAGCGCAAACCCGCTTGAAGCCTCAACGCATCTGTGACGTCGAATTCATCTTCGAGGTAGGCGGATATTTCGTGACTGCGCGTGCGGACGGCCTCACCAAGGTCAAAGTCTACCCCGTTCGATGTGGCGTAAAACTCGGTGGGCAAGAAGGTGTGAAAGGTGTATTCTATGCCCGCCCGGATGGTGTGTCTGGGGTTGGGGTAGAAGGTCAGCCTTGACTTGATGCCACGGTCGTCTATGCCGCTCCTGAATCCAAAAGTGAAACTGTCTTGCTGCGCCTCAAAGGCAAATTCGTAATCGCTGTAAGTCGCCGTTGTGGTGATGAAGGCCTTGTCGTTGATGAGGTGGTTCCACCGGGCGGTGAGCGTGGAATTGCCCCAAGGAATCCGGCTCCCAAAGTCTGCGGACTTTGACCTGAAATCAAAGACATCACGACCGAAATAACCGCTCAAATAGAACTGATCACGGCGAGAGGCCCGCCAGTTGACCTTGGCATTGAGGTCGTAGAAATAGTAGCCAGACCCCGCAAATGCACTCTCTGGATTTACGAACGGCCGCGTCAGAACGTCGATGTAAGTCCTTCGGCCACTGATGATGTAGCTGATGGTGTCTTCTTTGATGGGACCTTCTAAGGTCAATCTGGAACTGATGAGGCCCAAGCCTCCACTGAGGGTCGTATTGCGGGCATTGCCCTCCTTTAGGCCGATGTCCAATACCGAACTCACTCGGCCACCATAGCGCGCAGGCATGGTGCCTTTGGTCACCTCGATGTCCTTCACAGCATCGGGGTTGAACACACTAAAGAACCCAAACAAGTGAGAAGCGTTGTAGACCACGGCATCGTCCACCAGTACCAGGTTTTGGTCTGGTCCTCCGCCGCGCACATAGAAACCGCTGTTGCCTTCACCGGCGCTTTGGATACCGGGCAAAAACTGTATGACCTTGAGTACATCGACCTCTCCGAGCAAGGCAGGAAGCGATTTGATGGTTTCGACGCCCACTGCAGCCTTCCCCATATCTGTGCTCTGGGTGTGGGCTGTGCGGTCGGCTTCAACCTCTGCCGCAGCCATGGCGACGACCGAAGGGCTCAGTTCAACGTCAACCGTCGTGTTTTCTTGAAGGGTGACACTTTTCTTAAAGGGCGTGTAACCAATGAACGACCACGTCAAATCATAACGCCCTTCGGGCAGTGACAGGCTGTAGAAGCCATAAATGTTGGTCGCCGTTCCCGTTGTGGTCCCGTCCACTGTGACGGTCGCTCCAAGGATATATTCCCCGGTGGATTGGTCTACAACCCGTCCATTGACCGTGGTTGTTTGCGCTTGTATCCCTCCGAAGCACGCAAAAAGCGTCAAAAACAGAGGCCATCGAAGGGAGAATGTGGGCTGAAACATGCAGGAAATTCAAAGGTAGAACCACCGAAAGCCGTTGAGGTTTAACTTTTCGCCGAAACCTTTTAGGGCACCGCATGCACGTGATGAATTTTGATTCGAATGACCGCCAAGTGAACCTGCTTTTGCGCTGGTTTTTTTGGGGGGTCGCCCCTCTGGTGTTGGTGTCGTGCAACAGTGAGGATCCCTCTTCCAATGTGACGCTATTCACCTACAATGCGTCAGATGGGATTCGCTCCTTAGATCCGGGTAAAGCCACTGATTTGGAGTCCATGTGGGTGGTGGACCAACTCTATGAGGGATTGTTGGAATTGGATGCTGAGTTGCAAGTTCAGCCTGCCTTGGCTGAATCATGGAGCGTGTCGGACGATGGGTTGATCTATGCTTTTCGCTTGCGGTCTAATGCCAGGTTTCACAATGGCAAGCGGGTCACAGCTGCGGACGTGGCTGCGAGTTTTGACCGATTGCGGGATGCGCAAGAGGCCTTGCCAGGAAGGTGGGTGTTGGGCGACCTCAAGGACGATGGCATTCAAACCATCCGTGACGACAGCCTTCAGTTGCACTTGAGCCGACCCCAACCGGTTTTTCCAGGGTTGCTGGCCACGCCGCAAGCCAGTGTTGTATTCCAGGGTGGACGGGTCGGCGAGCCAGACACGGATGACCTGGGCAGTGGCCCCTTCATGCTCCAAGGGTGGATTCCAGAAACCGCCATGGTCTTGCACCGACATCCTCAATACTGGATGCGCGATTCGACCGGGGGCCACTTGCCTTATCTGGATGGCCTTAGGATTGAATTCAACCGTGAGCCAGGCGCTGAATTTTTGGGTTTTAGGCAGGGGCATTATGATTTTGTCTCTGCTTTGGATCCTGAATGGGTCAAGGCATTAAAGGGCGAGGACGGGACTTGGAAGCCTGAGTGGAGTGGCAAGTTTGAGGTACACCAAGTGCCCTATCTCAAGACAGACTACATCGGGTTTTTAGTGGATTCAACAGCGGCAGCGGCAGCAGGATTTCCGCCGCTGGGCGCGGCGCTAAGAAGGTCCATGAGCATGTTGCTGGACCGTGGTGCTTTGGTGCGTGAGCTAAGGGCTGATGAGGCGGTGCCAGCCCAAGGTTTTGTGCCGCCTGGCATGCCGGGGTTCGGAAAAGGACAGCGCAGCATCAGCTCGGATTTACAGTGGCAGCCAAAATTGGCGGACAGCATTCTGGCCGCTTTGGGGATTGGCGCAGAGCCTCCGCTGCGCCGATTTTATGCAGGAACGCTGGGCACCAAGCCCGACATGGCGGACCTCGCCGGAGCTTTACAGCACATTTGGGCCCGCCATGGCATCGATGTAGACATCGACATTGCGCCAAGCGCCATCGACGCCGAGCGTGTGGCACGCAGTCAAGTGCCCTTGTTCCGCAAGTCATGGTTGGCGGACTATCCCGACGCTGAGAATTTTCTTGGGTTGTTCATGCCGGATCGGTGGTGTCCCAACGGTCCCAACTATACCCATTACGCCAATGCCGAAGTGACCGCACTGCTCGCACAAGCGGCTGCCATGGTTCCAGGAAAGGAGCGAGAGTCCCTGTTGCGCAGGGCAGAGTCGCAGGTTATGCAGGACATGCCCGTGATTCCATTGTGGCATGACCAAGTCGTGCATTTGGTCTCTCGCGACTGGGAAGGTTGGCAGGTAAGTCCGACCAATAGACTGGACCTGCGGCACGTCAGACCATCCGTTCACGCGCAGCCCTAACTTGTTCGCCAATGCTAAAGATTGACACCCACACCCACATCATGCCCAAGCAGCTGCCCGACTGGAGCGCTAAGCTGGGATATGGGTCCTTCATTCATTTGGAGCACCATCGGGAAGGGGCCGCGCGCATGATGCAGGGGGATCGGTTCTTCAGGGAGGTGATGGCCAATTGCTGGGATCCCGTTGTCCGAATCGATGAATATGCCAAGTCCGGGGTTCAGGTTCAAGTGGTGTGCACGATTCCGGTGTTGTTCGCTTACTGGGCAAAGCCAGAGGATACAGCGGACATCGCGCGCTACCTCAACGACGACCTGGTCCGCACCATTCAAGACCACCCAAAGCACTATGTCGGGCTGGCGACTCTGCCCATGCAAGATGTCGACTTGAGCATACAAGAGCTTGAACGCTGCGCCAAGCTGGGCTTTGCTGGTATTCAAATCGGGTCCAACATCAATGGATACAACCTCTCCGAGCCCCGCTTCAACGATCTCTGGGCAGCCTGTGAACGGCTGGGCATGGCCGTGATGATCCATCCGTGGGACATGATGGGCAAGGAGATGATGACCAAATACTGGCTCCCATGGCTGGTCGGAATGCCTGCAGAAACGTCCCGTGCAGCTTGTTCCATGATATTCGCGGGTGTCTTTGACCGTTACCCAAATTTGCGTGTCATGTTCAGCCATGAGTCTGGAGCATTTCTGGCCACATTGGGTCGGATTGAGCACGGCTGGAGGTGCAGGCCTGATTTGGTCGCGGTAGACAACCCAAACAGTCCGCGTGAATACCTCGGGAAGTTTTGGGTAGACAGCATTACCCACGATGCGCGTCTCATGGAATATGTGCTGGAAATGCAGGGGGCAGATCGCATTGTCATGGGCTCAGATTACCCATTCCCGCTGGGCGACCTTGAGTTTGGGCGTTACATCGAGACCGACATGAACCTCACAGAGGAACAGCACAAGGCTATTTTTCATGGGGCGGCGCTGGAGTGGCTAAACTTGAGTGAGCAGCAGTTCTTATGATACGAGCCCCTCATTACACAGCATCTGAAATCGATGTTTCGCGCAACTGTTCAGGGCATTTTCCCGTTGTCTAACCGATGGCGTCCTCAGAGGAACTCATAGGTCTAATCGAAGAATGCAAGGGGCAAAATCCCGCGGCACAGCGCAAGCTGTATGCCCGTTTTAGCGGCCAGTTGTTTGCCACTGCCATCCGACATACCAATTGCAGAGAGGATGCAGAGGATGTGCTGCAAGACAGCTTTGTCAAAATTTTTAAGCACATCAAGAGTTACCGCCAAGACTACTCTTTTGAAGGTTGGATGCGGCGCATTGTGGTCAACACGGCCATTACCCATTACCGCAAGAATCTGAAGCACAGTCACCACCAGGACATTTCGGAATTCCCAGCGACACCCCGGGATCTAGAAAATTTCAGTGACCCTGAATTCACTGCAGAGGAGTTGCAGCTGGCCATCGCTCAGTTGCCCTTAGGGTACCGAACCGTCTTTTGCATGTATGTCATTGAAGGGTTCAAACACAATGAGATTGCCGAGAAGTTGGACATCGATGTCAACACATCGAAGAGCCAATTGAGCAGGGCGAGAAAATATTTACAACGGGTTCTTGCAACCCTTTCGGCCCGCGCGCAGTCTACATCAAGCCAAGCAGCCGGAATAGCCGGAACAGCATCATGAAGGAGAACAACTTCCATACCAACATGACGGACGCGGACTTTGATGCCCGCTGTCGCGCCATGCTCGAATCCAGCCAAGTGACAGCTCCCGAGCCTAGGGCAGACCTGTTCGCGGATGCGGCCCCCAAAGGAGCGGGCATGCGTTGGGTCAAATGGGGAACCGCCGCCATCTTTTTGGCAGGCTCAACTCTTTGGTTGGCAAGTTCAAATACAGAAGGCGAGCCTGACCATTCTTCTCTTGAGAAGGTGGAGGAGGTATCCACTAAAGCTCAAGAACCCGAGGTGGCTCAGGCGGCCGCAGAGGCGGCATCTGCCCAGAATGCCATCGGTGCCGCTGCTTCTGCAGGGAGTGAAGCCACAGAGGCGGCAGAAGTTTTGGCGCACCCTTCCCCGGCTTCCATCGAGGGGTCTGAGACTTCGTCTATTTCGAATGCCGCTGTTGTATCCGAAGTGCCAGCAAAAGATGTTGGATCTGCCGAGGCTTCATTGCTTGAAGCGGCTCCAAAGTCCGGTACTTCCGATCCAGCCTCAACCGATGCGGGACAGGTTGCGGAGACGCCCACCGTCTCTCTAGAAATCAATATGAACGATGAAGTTCATATCGACGCTACAGAAGCCCTGCCTTCAGAGGGTCTGACGCCAGCATCGGAGGGAGGTGTAGAGGCGGAAGTGGTGCCAGAAGAGACGTCCAAAAGCAGTCCAAAACTCAAATTGCCCTTAACGCTTCCTTCGGGGGGCGGGAAGCGCTGAGTCTCGTGCGCGGCACCCTGCGATTCACAACCTTAGGAAGGGAGATGGGCTGTGCCTGTTCATCCCCTTTCATCCTGCGTTGCCTTTCCTCAAATGCAGCCGCATTGCTGCTGTTGTTGTTTTCTCCAGTACAGGCAGATGCAAGTCGTGAGTGCCATAGGGATACCATTACCATTGACGGTGCTCCTTTAGAACTTCAACTCGAGGTTTCTCAGGCGCCCGACGCTGTGGAGGAGTCAAAAAAGAAGGTCCAAAATCTGTCGCGCAGGGGTCCATCGGTCACACTGGGCATGGGGACAGGTGTGACTGGGCAGTCGAACAGCGTTCTAGGGTCCCCTGTCTCACGGTTTGTAAACAATGGAGCACGTCCTATACTGGATGTCCACGCCGGTTTAGAATGGAGCACGAAACGGCGGTTTTTGCGGTGTGAAGCGTCCGTTTCTGTGTGGGACAATGTGTCGTTCGACGCAGCCGTGCTCAATGACAGCATTTACAAATTGGAGTCCAGTGGCCCAGGAGAATTGCAGCAACTCATTCGGTTTACATACCCCGATTTGGGACTGGAGCTCGATACATTGCCTATACCACTTTTGACTCACCGCGTGCAATCGGCATCCATCGGGTTGGGCTTTGGCGGCTTGATTGGAAAAAGGCATGCGCGGAACCAACGGTGCCGGTGGTGGGGGAGTGTTTTGGGCAGTTGGATGCAATCCAAAAGAGGTGGCAGTGAAGTGAACAGGGTCATCTTGGGATCATTGCCATCCCCATCAAACGTCCAATCCGACGAGAGAAATGACTGGGAACCAACGGATTTGTGGTCTCTTGGAATGCGCCTAGGGGCGTCCGTTCCCCTCGGTCGAGAAGGTTGGGAAGGTCTTTTCTTGGGGTGCTGGTCTGGAGGCTTGGCGCCTCGATGGATGCTCGGTTTGGGTGTCCAAAAGCGCTGGGTTAACAGGCGTTGACACCTTTTGGCAACCTGTGAAACAACATTTTTCGCCCTCGTTGCGTCTTCTATATGTAAGTGCAAGCGCACTACAGACACAGCGAAGATTTGGTTCAAGTTGTTTTGGTTAAGGTGAAGGAGCTCCGAACGCGGGGCTCCTTCTCGTTTAAACTGGCCTCGATTGGTTAATTTGCAGCCATGGATCAGGAATTTGGAGGCGTGAACCGAAGCCAAGTCGCAGGGTATGCCCTGTTATTGGTAATGTGGTGCGCCCAAGGATTCAGTGCAAGCGCACAATTGACCAATCCCGGTTTTGAAACCTCTACGGCATTGCCATCAGCACCTGGCATGTGGCACTTGCTTCCAGGCTGGAACAATGCCCTGAGCGGCCTCTCTTCACCGGATTTCTTCCACATTGACGGTACCTTGGGAGGGGACTTGCCCGAGACTCCAGTGGCCATGGTCAGTCCATACGAAGGCCGGGGCATCGCAGGACTCGCCGTGATCAAAAGAAATGGAGCGGGTCAGCCCTTGTCCAGAGAGTATCTCGTCCAAAGCTTTGCCCAGCCCTTAATTGTGGGCCAGCATTACCGTTTGAGTTTTGCCTTTACCAACGGCGAGCCCATTTCGACCTCTTGGTCGGGTTTGTCTGTGAATGGTTTGGGGGTGGCATTGAGTACCGAACAGCCGTCACAATTTGGCGATGGCGTTCTGGACTTGCCTCCTGTTTTTGCCTTCTCTTATGCGAGGTACGATGAAGATTGGAGCGAAGTCAGCGTGACCTTCCAAGCAGATGCCCCGCACCAGTTTATGACCGTAGGGGTTTTTCTTCCCGACGATGACGTCGAAGCCGCCATCAGTTCAGGCGAAAACCCCAGCTTGGCGTACTACTTTTTTGATGCCTTTGAATTGGACCCCGTCCCTCCTCCGGGAGACCCGAGTCCGTCGCAAGACCAAGTCAAGGGGCCGGAACCCACACCAGGGTATGACGAGGCTGAATTTGGCACGTTTGTGCCCAATGCGTTCTCTCCAAATGGAGATGGTTTGAACGATGTGTTCAGTCCTCGAGTAGGGTCTATACTCCCCGTGTCTTTCAAGGTGTATTCGCGTTGGGGAGGATTGGTGGCAGACTTAGATCCGGGCCAACCTGTCTGGGATGGAAAGGATGCGAATGGTCATTTGCTAGAACCGGGCATGTACATCTGGATGCTCGAGTGGCCTAGAAACACCCCGAAGGAGGTCCGGAATCAGCAAGGCGCCGTCTTGCTGTTGGACTGAGGATTTTCACCGTCTGGAAAGACAGGCCACAACGCACAGCTTTTGGCGCACGCTCCACATTATTCTTTGATCGAAGGATTGCCCCATGATCACATCGTAAGGTGTTGGTGGGAAGAAAGAATGCCGCCATTGTCTGCTACTGTCACATGGCCCGAACGTCCTTCGGCCCATGGATTTGATGCCAAACGCGATGCCGTTGGTCAGAAGGTGCACTTCGGTCCGCTCTTGGCTCAGGTTATTGGAGAACAGTACGCCAAGTCCTCATTGGTCCATCCTCATCGGCTAGAAGATTTAGCAGATCCACAATCTCGGTCGGTGACAACGGGACATCAATTGTGCCTGGCCGGTGGGCCTGCTTTTACCTTCCACAAAATTCAAACCGCCATCACCTTGGCGCACAGGCTCCAAGAGCGTTGGGGTACCCCCGTGGTGCCTGTCTTTTGGTTGGCTTCAGAGGACCATGATTTTGAAGAGGTGAGCAGCCTCTGGGATGGCACGCATTGGCAAACGTGGTCTCCCCAAGTGGCACCGGGCGGCCCCGTGGGCAGGATGTCATCAGAAGGATTGACAGAAGAACTGAAGAAGTGGGGGGACGCAGCAGGGTTGAGCGCCTCAATCATGGATGGCCTCAAGCTCCTGCCAAACAGCACCTTGTCGCAAGCGATGCGGCATTGGGTGCATGCCATGTTTGGCCCTCATCAGGTGGTGGTGATAGACG
>Ga0115559_1002628_pt1 | contig 11351 bp, 11 predicted proteins | sample COGITO_mtgs_1105_3_FD_87281 | JGI IMG/M metagenome (GOLD analysis project Ga0115559, IMG submission 87281) | Pelagic marine microbial communities from North Sea - COGITO_mtgs_110506 | ecosystem: Environmental > Aquatic > Marine > Epipelagic | place: Germany:Helgoland, sampling site Kabeltonne... | reverse complement strand
ATTACTGTTTTAATGGTTGGAATAATGATAAAGACGGATTCGAAGATACATTCTCGGAGTGTATCGATAAGTGTTCAAAATACGAGGTGGAGTAAATTATGAATTATAATAACAATGAAACAAAAGTAGTTTACGATGACAAGTGTATCATCACACAAGAAGTAAAGATGATAGATGTCGAGGGCGAAATACTAGAATATAAGCACAAAGAATACATGAAAGTAGTGATTGGCAAATCTGTTGCTCTCAAACTTTTCTATGAGCCATCATGTGATAGATACATAGGAGAAAAAAGTAAAATGCCTTTCGTTACAAAGGGGCCCCGCCGATTAAAATAATTCATCTCTCAAAGAACAAAATAAATCATTGACTTCTACGATGATTAATATATTATATACACTATGTCACTATTAGATAAACTAAAAAAATCCTCCCGCACAGCGGGATGCGCAATATTGTCAGAATCAAAACTCTTCGGTGTGAAGAAACTGACAAAAACACCAGTGCCGATGATCAACACGGCGCTTTCTGGTTCGGTCGATGGAGGCCTAGCATCAGGTCTCACAGTTTTGGCTGGACCTTCAAAGCACTTCAAAACATCCTTTGCACTTCTTATGGCTGGTGCATATCTAAAGGAATATGATGATGCGGTTCTCATGTTCTATGATTCAGAATTTGGTTCACCCCAAGCATACTTTGAATCTTTTGGAATTGATACATCTCGTGTTCTACATACCCCAGTCACAAACATTGAAGAATTGAAGTTTGATTTAGTTCACCAATTAAATGAGATATCACGTGATGATAAGGTAATTGTAATCATTGATTCGATCGGCAATATTGCATCTAAGAAAGAAGTTGAAGATGCCGAGAATATGAAGTCTGTTGCAGATATGACTCGTGCTAAGGCACTCAAGGGTTTATTCCGAATGATTACACCTAAACTTACTCTGAATGATATTCCACTATTGGCTATCAATCATACCTATCAGACTCAAGAGATGTTTTCAAAGGCTGTGGTATCGGGCGGAACAGGCGTGATGTATTCTGCTGATAATGTTTGGATCGTTGGCCGCCGTCAAGAAAAGACTGGGACCGAAGTGACAGGTTACAACTTCGTTATCAACATTGAGAAATCAAGGTTTGTAAAAGAGAAATCCAAGATTCCTATCTCTGTCACATGGGAAGGTGGAATTGAAAAATGGTCAGGTCTCACAGAGGTTGCCATTGATGGCGGATATGTTGTCAAACCAAAGAATGGTTGGTATAAGGCAATGAATCCTGCAGATGGTAGTGAACTTTCTGGCAATGTTCGTATGAAAGATACATTGAATAAGGAATTTTGGGATGTCATTTTTGATGCGACTGATTTCAAGGAATATATCGAAAAGAAATTTAAGGTTGCAACAATGGCAATGATCGCACCAGATGAATTGTCTGAAATCGATATAGAGGATGAAGTTGATGGATAATTTACCTACATATAAACTGGTCGAAAAGCAAGGCGTCGATTTCTATGGCTTTCAAATCACCGAAGGCGAATATGAAGGTGTCGTCTATTACTACGGCGAAGTAAAAATTGAAGAAGATGCTGAAGCAGATAATGCTACATTAAACTTCAATTATCAGATTGACAATGGGAATGAACAGTATAGTATAAAGGAATTGGAAGATTCCATCAAATTCAATAATTTGATGGGCGATATATTGACATCAGTTTTAGATAAAGAAGAATATGGCGAAGAACCTACAGAAGATAATACTTAGTAATTTATTACACAATGAACAATTCACACGCAAAGCATTGCCACATATCAAGGTTACTTACTTTGAAGATGAATACGTTCCTGTATATAAACTAATATTATCATTCATTGGTTCTTACAATAAACTGCCAAATTCTTCTGCATTAGAGATTGAATTTCAACAGTCAGAAGATATAACAAGAAGGGATGCGAATGATGTTGTTACCCTCATTAAGAGCCTCGAGGAAAAAGACGAGGTTGATGAAGAATGGTTGACTGATTCCACAGAGAAATGGTGCAAGGATCGTGCCGTATATCTCGCTATAATGGAATCAATTCAAATCATTGATGGTAAATCGCAGAAGAGAACCGAGGGCGCCATACCAGAGATTCTCTCCGATGCCCTCGGTGTTTCATTCGATTCGAATGTTGGACATGATTACATTGAGAATGCACAAGAAAGATTTGACTTCTATCACATTAAAGAAGAAAAGTTTGCCTTCGATCTCGAAAAATTCAATGAGATCACAAAGGGCGGTGTTAGTAGAAAAACATTGAACATCATCTTAGCAGGAACAGGGGTTGGTAAATCATTGGCTATGTGTCATTTTGCTTCGGCCGCTCTTTCTCAAGGTCAGAATGTTCTCTATATCACTCTTGAGATGGCAGAGGAAAAGATCGCAGAGAGAATTGATGCAAATCTTTTCGATATTGACATCAAAGATATTGAGAACATGCCTAAGAAAACCTTTGATAACAAGGTACAAAAGATTCAGTCAAAGACTAATGGCAAATTGATCATCAAAGAATATCCTACTGCCGCGGCCCACACGGGTCATTTCCGTGCACTACTAGATGAATTGAAACTAAAGAAAGACTTCAAGCCCGATGTAATCTATATCGATTATCTTAACATTGCCGCTTCTGCTCGTATGAAAGGACTTGGTGGTTCGATCAATTCGTATTCTTATATCAAAGCAATTGCCGAGGAACTTCGTGGTCTTGCCGTAGAATTCAATGTTCCAATCTGGTCAGCAACACAGGTAACTCGCACAGGATTCGGAAATACAGATGTTGAGATTACAGATACATCTGAATCATTCGGACTTCCTGCCACTGCCGATTTGATGGTTGCTCTGATTTCAACCGAGCAACTTGAGGGTATGAATCAATTGATGGTTAAACAACTCAAGAACAGATATAATGATCCAACCCAGAACAAGAGATTTATTGTTGGAATTGATCGGGCAAAGATGAGATTATATGATGTAGAAGACTCAGCACAGACACTCTCTAATGAGACTCAATCTCAGCAGACAGGATCAGATTATTCATCATTCAAGATATAATCTTGACATATCATCACCATCCAGATATAATATTATACATATATGATTGATATTGAGGTTATAGGCGGAACAAAGAAACTCAGAGAAGATATTGAAGATGCAGCCTTCTTCTTCTTGAAAAGGTTGTTACCTAGGATAAAAAATATTGAGATCAATATTGCCTTAAAAAGAGGTCTGAAAGATAAAGAAGGTCTATATGGCGACTGTATTTGGGAAGATAGGAATCATAGACCCCGAGTATTCACGATAAGAATGGATTCAGCTGTCGAACAAGATATGATTATGGATACTCTTGCGCACGAGATGGTTCATGTGAAACAGTATGCAAGGGGCGAATTAGTTGATCTAGTCAGATGCGCTGGATTCAGTCGTTGGAAAGGTAAAATGATATCTTGGAAATCTTCTCAAGAGCCTTGGGAAAAAGAGCCATGGAAACGTTCTAAAGTATTATATGAAGAATGGAAATCTTATAAATAGATGAGACACCTTCATTTAATTTATGGGAACGATGCTATCATTTAGAGATTACAAAGAATTTTCAGATATAATTGTCGAAGCAACCGTGAGCGCCGGCAAATATGGGCCGGGCTCACTTTTTACTTTAAAGACAGATAAAATATCTGCCTTCGAAAATAAGGTAGGGAATAAATTAAAATTACCCCCAAGCCCCGTCTTTAGTAAATTAGACCCCGCTAATATACCAAGTGATGCTCTAATTTTTGGAGATAACACTAAACAACTCCGTGCTGCATTTGAGATTCTCGATGCACCAGATGGAAAATCAGTAGGCTCATTTGCTTGGTATGAAAAAGCAGTTGATAGCTATTTCAATGGTTTAAAATTAGGCTCAGATATTAATTGGGGCAAAGATACTCCCACACTTGAAACCGTTCAAGCAATTGGTGTATATTATAAAGATGTAGAAGCAGACGCAGCCGATCGCCCAAAGGTCATTGCCAATATAAAAAGTATCTTGAGTAATGGTCAAGACTGGGATTCAAAGGGCAAATCAAATCTTATCTCTAAGTTTGACACAATGACATCAAAGAATTTTGCTGAAATGATTGGTCTTATAGCAGGAATGGGAGACTTCATGCCTCTTGTAAATTTCAAGCCAAACATCATCCACGGTAGAATCAATGATTATTATGCAGCAGAAGAACAGAATGACAATGTTGCCATAACGGGTGTTAAGGCTAATACAGCAGATATGATCATCTCGTCCGCCGACGCGAGTAAAACAATTGAGGCAATGAAAACAGATACATTCACATTTGATAAAAAGGGTGTTATTACTGGAAAAAATAGTAAGATCAATCTGATTCAAGTTTCATTAAAGAAGTCCGCGGACAAAGCCCAGTTAGGTAAGGTAACAGCATATATCATTCAGAAATATGGGTTGCCGTCATATGATGATTATTTCACAGATATCGTTAGTGAATCTTTTCAGATGAATGAAGGAGTGTTCGATATTTTTAAGACAGCCGCCGAAAAGATAAAAGGGTTATATTTAAAAGTAGCAAAATCGATACAAAATTTTGCGTTAAAGATAACTAGTAGATTTAAGAAAGCAGCCAAATCAGAAAAGAAGGCTGTATTCGCCAAATATCAGAAATTATTCGGTTTAGATAAAGCGGACATGTTGATGATGGAGCAATACATCGAAGGTGATAAATTTCTCATTGAAAAGAAAGACGTGGGAAATCTTAATAGTAAACTTGAGAAGATCAGTATTTCTAATGCAAATAAACTAGTCAAAGAAGTTCAAAATAAGAGAAGTGGTGTTGTAAACCTTTATAATACAAAAGACTATCTTATCTATAAGACCGGTGCAGAGATAACAAACTTTAAAACATCTAAGGAAATCAACATTGATATAGTTTCTAAACTATTATCAAACTCCTATTCATTGTCCTCAGTCCAATCAATCATCGGCACAACAAACACAGACGAGATATTAAGTTCTGTAATTGATATGCACAAGGAGGTTTACTTCGGTAAAACATCTCTTCCGATGTATAAAGTGTATGGCAAATCGAAGGGCAAATCATATGAATATCTTGGAGCAGCCGCAGACTATGTTGAAAAGAAAAAGGCTAAATTAAAAGATATTCAATTCCCTATCTCGGGCATCCGACTCAATACACAAGATAAAAAATATCTAAATATTGACTTATATGTTGTTAGCGATATTGAAGATAATCAAATTTATTACACGGCATTCCGAACAGGTACAAACGCATCAGGTAGATTTTCATTTAACTTTGAAGGAACTAAAAAGATATCTCACGATAAATTTATCAAATTCTTAAAATAATATGACAATATATCCATTAGGTCTAATTTCTATCGCGAACGGTGTGGAAAACGCAACCACATTAGGTAACGCAACTCACATTTATGTAGTAGAAAAAAATAATGCTGAAGCAATCATCACTATTACTGATGGAGAAGGAACAACGAAAGCTTCTTTTGGATTAGCTGGAAAAGATGCTCTAACTTTCCGAAAAGAATCGACTGATAAAATTTATTCAAATACCGAAAATACGCATTTCACGAAAATAGGATACGCAAACTAATGGGACAATTGGAAGCAGCATTTAGATTTCACAGAGAGAATCAGATTCCTCTGGCACATAATATCTTTCGACCACATTCAGATAATTATTATAAGTTATTTGAACATGCTAGACAACTACAAGAGATTTACAAACCCTTGAGTGAATTTGATGAATATCTTATGTCAACAGACATCGGTAAGTTTGGTCTCTACGAAGGTGAAGAAGTTCCACTTGATCATCCATTCATTAATGAAGCAGAATATAAAGGCGACGATGTAGAATTGAATAAACCTAAAAGAGGTGGAAAGAAGAAATTTTACGTATATGTGAAGAATGATAAGGGTAATGTAATCAAGGTTCAATTCGGAGATACATCAGGTCTTAAAGCTAAGATTGATGATCCCGAAGCAAGAAAATCTTTCGTGGCTAGACACCAATGCCATTTAAAGAAAGATAAAACAAAACCAGGCTACTGGTCATGCAATCTTCCTCGATATGCATCAGAACTTGGCTTACAAGGTGGAGGCAACTTTTTTTGGTAATATGAGTAAACCATATACAGATAAAATAAAAGGTAATACAAAGATTCGTACATTTGAATCAGCCATTGAATCAGATGAATTAGTTTGGCACCGCGACCGAGAAAATAGAATCATCACTGTCTTAGAAGGTAAAGGATGGTTCTTTCAAATGGATAATGAAATACCAAAGGAGATGCGTGCTGGTGATATCCTTGAAGTAAAAAAGATGGATTACCATAGACTATACAAATCAGGCACGACAACACTTAAAATTTCAATTGAAGAAAAACACATGCAATCATTTAAAGAATTTATCGAAGCAAAATCCGAGAAAGAACTTGATATCAAAGACCTTGAACAGATGATCAAGAGACCCGACCCATCACGATTTAAGCAATATGGTGGAAAGGCAAAGTATGTTATGATGCTTAAAAGCAAATTAACCAAACTGAAAGAAGAAAATATGGAAGAAGCAACATATCCAATCGATATCAAAGATTGGCAATTCTCTCATGGAGCCAAGGAACCCAAAGACAAAGGCAACTGGTTATTTGATTACGAAGCATCCATTGCTTCTGGTGGATCGATTGGATTACAAAAAGATACTTTCGTTGCAAAGGCAAGATCAACATATAAAGATGCCGCCAAGCAACTATTCAAGTTCTTAAAAAAAGAATTAAATGTAAAACCTTCAGGTGTCAGAATTAAACTTGTTCCATAATGAAAACATTTAAACAGTATATATTAGAAAATAAGTCGGGCAAGAATACCCACATGACACACATCGAAGATCGTGTGATATATGGTGGTGTTAAAGGCGCTAGAGAAGCCATCTTTGCTTTAAGATCGATGAGAGATATGTTAGCTGGTAACTCCAGTAGTTCTCATGATGTAACTGTTAAATGGGATGGCGCGCCAGCCGTCTTCGCAGGGATCGACCCTTCTGATGGAAAATTCTTTGTTGCTAAAAAAGGAATCTTTAATAAAGAACCTAAGGTTTATAAATCTGAAGCAGATGTCAAGGCTGATACATCAGGTGATCTTGCTGATAAATTAATAATTGCATACAATGAATTAAAGAAATTAGGAATCAAGGGTGTTATTCAAGGTGATATAATGTTTACCTCTGGAGATGTTGCCAAAGAATCCATCGAAGGACAATCTTATTACACATTCCAACCCAACACAATTGTTTATTCCGTTCCTGTGGATTCTAATCTCGGTAAGCAGATAGCAAAAGCAAAGATTGGTGTGGTCTTCCATACAACATACACAGGAAAAGACTTTGAATCAATGAAAGCATCCTTTAAGGTTGATATGGCTAAGTTGAATAAGACCGACTCTGTTTGGTTTCAAGATGCTGAATATAATGATGTGAGTGGCAAGGCTACTTTCACCGCGGCAGATACCTTAGAAGTTAATAAGGCCCTAACAGATGCTGGCAAGATATTTCAAAAGATTGCAGGTTCGACTCTTCGCCAGATTGAAAAGAATCAATCTCTTGCACAACAATTCGAAACATTTAATAATACACTAGTTCGTAAAGGAGAAAGAATCGCATCTCCTACAAAACACGTCAATGATCTGATCACCTGGTTCAAGGGCAAATTCGAAAAGGAAAGATTACAAAGAAAATCACCAAAGGGCAAAGAAGGTGTTGATAAGAAAGAGCAAGAACTCATGAGTTTCTTCTCATCGAAAAATAGAAAGAACCTTGAACTTGTATTTGAACTCCAAAACGCCATCGTAGATGCCAAGTTGATTATTATAAATAAACTTGATAAGGTGAAACAGATGAAAACATTTGTTCGCACTAAGAGTGGATTTAAGGTTACAGGATCAGAAGGGTTTGTTGCTATCGATAAGACAAGCAACGGCGCGGTAAAACTGGTTGATAGACTTGAATTCTCTACGAATAATTTTAGTAAAGATGTAATTAAAGGATGGGAACGATAACATGAACGATAAATATAACTTTAAAGACTTAACAGTGGTTGATTATACCAATGCGTCAGGGACAGATTATGACCCCGACGGTATTCTTGCTTATCAAGCGCAGAAGAGAAAGCGGACTTTAGAATCTATAAACATAAAAGGATTTAAGCAATTCAGAGAAGAGAAAATAAAAGCTGCTGTATTTACCTTTGGACGATTCAATCCGCCCACCACAGGCCACGAAAAACTCTTGATCAAGGTTGCTTCGCTTGCTATCGGTAATGATTATAGAATTTTTGTATCACAATCAGATGATGAGAAAAAGAACCCTCTTAAATATAAAGAGAAGGTTCAATTGATGAGGAAGATATTCCCTAAGTTTGGGCGTAACATTGTTCTAGATAATAAGATCAAGAATGCAATTGATGCTCTGGTTTATCTATATGATCAAGGATACACAAAAGCAACCATGGTTGTAGGTGCCGATAGAATCTCAGATTTTAAGAAATTACTAACCAAGTATAATGGCGTCAAAGCCCGCCACGGTTTCTATGATTTTCCAGATGGAATCTCGATTGTATCTGCGGGCGAACGAGACCCAGATGCAGATGATGTTTCGGGCATGTCTGCTTCTAAGATGAGAGCAGCAGCAATCGAAGGTGATTTCAAATCATTTGCAAACGGCTTGCCGAAATCTTATGGCGACAAATTAGCGGTTTTCAATCTTCTTCGAAAGAGAATGGGATTGAAAGAGATGACAAGTTTTCGCAAACACATCGAATTAAAGAAGACTGATATTAGAGAAAGATATATCGCAGAAGATGTTTTCCTAGTGGGCGACAAATTCCTCACAACGCGTGGCGAGATGCACTCTGTTGTAGAAAGATGCACAAATTTTATTCTCGGCTCCGACGATAATAAATATTTCCTTGATAAAATCATTGAGGTAAAACAAGATAAAGATATTAAAGATCGTAAAGGTTCTCAACCATCTAAGTATTTTGCAAAAGATGCTGATGGTGATGAGATGGCTAAATCTACAAAACAAAAGAGAGCAGCACATTTTAAGAAAGGTGCATCTAAGGATGATGATGATGCTTCTGCTTATGAGCCAGCCCCGGGTGATGCGACTGCCAAAACAAAGCAATCACAACATACCAAAAAGTTTAAAGATATGTTTGGCGAGAAGGCTGAATACTTTTCTATGCCAGAACTCAAGAAGCAGTTGAAAAAGGAATATGGATCAAAGTCATCCTCCCTCAAAATTGTAAAGATTAAGGGCGGTTTATCGATCCAAACACCATCTGGTCAAGAACTAGAAAGATATAATAATGTTCCTAAACTAGGTTACACACTTGTTGAAGATAAAAATTCTGTGATAGATACTGAAGATAATGTAGAAGAAGGTGTGAATGATCCAGCTATCTTCAAAGCCGTTTTCCTAGCAGGTGGACCTGGATCTGGCAAATCATTCACCGTTGGTCAAACAGGATTGAATGCTCTTGGTCTTAAACTAGTTAATTCCGATCCTGCTTTTGAAAAAGCAATCAAGAAAGCAGGTGGAGTGATGGAACCCGATTTTATCTTCTCACCAAAAGGACAAGAGATAAGAAAAGGAGCAAAAGCACTCACTGGCAAACAGCTGGATATCTATGTCTCTGGTCGCCTCGGATTAATCATTGATGGAACAGGAAAAGATTTTAGTAAGATTAAAAATCAAGCAGAAAATCTCAAGGCTATAGGCTACGATGTTGCTATGATCTTTGTTAATACAGACCTTGAGACCGCGGTCAAACGAGATCAAGAAAGAAAGAGAACACTCGGCGCAAAAGAGGTAGAAGCTATGTGGCAAGATGTTCAAAAGAATATCGGTAAATTCCAAGCATTATTCAGAGATCAATTTATCATTGTGGATAATTCAATCGGCTCAAATTGGAAAAGCGCAACAACTGATGCTTATAAGAAGATGAAGAAGTTTGCTGATCAGAAGCCGAGATCGAAGATTGCCCAAGATTGGATTAAAAGTCAATATACTAAATCAGAAGGTAAAATGAAAGAGTCTGCGGATTTTGTAAAAGGTGAAGCTGATTCATACATAAATGAAAAAAAATCTACCACAATTGAAGAAGCTAAATCAATCCTTTTAAAAGAAGATACAAAGAAAGGTCTTCAGAAGAAAGCAGATAAAACTGGCATCCCATATGGTATTCTTAAACAAGTATTTGACCGCGGTGTAGCCGCTTGGAAAACAGGTCATCGCCCTGGCACAACCGCAACTCAATGGGGCTATGCAAGAGTAAATTCTTTCGCAACTAAGAGTAAAGGCACTTGGGATGGAGCAGATAAAGATTTAGCAGCAAAGGTTAGTGGATGATACAATTTAACGAATATTTAAGCTTCGGCACAAAACACACATCTTATAAATACAAGAAGAATACCCCAGGGCAAAAAACTATAATGAAAAGAGAAAAATTTATACCTAAAAACATAATCGATGAAGATGTCCCTGCCTTTATGGGGGCTCTCGCACAGGCTGCTAAAGCAGGCAAGAAAGACTTTAAATTCGGAGATAAGACATATAAGGTCAAGTTGAAGAAAGATGTGGCCGATAAGATTACCAAGAACATGGGCGAATCAAAGGATTTTGAACCCCACATGATGTATGATCCCAAGACGGGCAAAGAATATAAGGCTGAAAAGCCAGAAGATCATATGAAAATGAAGAAAATGGGTTATTCACATGAGAAGCCAGAAATGAAATCTGAAGCCACAACATCTGATTATATGAGACTATCAGATAAAGAGCTAGATGAGCTTCTTAAAATTTTTAAAAATGTCGGGCGATCAACTTCTAAAACTGTGATGAAGGCATTAAGTCTAGAAAAGAAAAGAAGATTAACTAAGGAAGATAAAAAACAAAAAATGATTAATGATAAGAAGACATTATCCGTGGCCGAAGCTGTAAAGAAAGTTCTAAAAAGAAAAGAAGAAAGCAATGCATTTACCGCCGCGGCGGCTGAAGCTAAACTCGCAGGCAAGAAAGAATTTGAATTTGAGGGCAAGAAATATCCAGTCAAGATCAAAGATGATGTTGCTAAAAAGATTACAGAAGTTAATGCAGATTATCAACTCTATCATCCCACATTTACAGCCGCTGCTAAGGCTGCCTCAGATCTTGCTAAGAAGAAAGGCTTTGAGGTTGATGAAGATGATTGGTTCAACCAAGTTTCAACTGGACCT
>Ga0115559_1002619_pt1 | contig 11366 bp, 7 predicted proteins | sample COGITO_mtgs_1105_3_FD_87281 | JGI IMG/M metagenome (GOLD analysis project Ga0115559, IMG submission 87281) | Pelagic marine microbial communities from North Sea - COGITO_mtgs_110506 | ecosystem: Environmental > Aquatic > Marine > Epipelagic | place: Germany:Helgoland, sampling site Kabeltonne... | reverse complement strand
ATTAACCTGTGGTGCCGACCTTTGACCCCTCAGCCCTCATGAATACGTCAAAATTAATCAAAATAACCCCGAATAGGGAAAGACGGGCTAGCCCCTGACGCTGGCCCTTCGTTTTTTTCGTGCTGATAAGGGCGACAACGACAGGCCATAGATTATTGGGCTTCTCGAAGGGCGTAGAGAATTCCGGATGAAGAGCCTACGATGAGTGAATCTCCAGCGATAATAGGAGGAGTCGATAGATTCATGGGGGCGGAAGTCCAGGCGATCTCACCCGTACCGAGGTGTATCGCTTGAAGGGGGCTTCCTGCTATCCGTAGAGCGACAAAGATATACTCACCCCAGATGAGTGGTTTTTGGTCTTTGGTTTCGATATCTCTTTGCCATCGGATAAGGCCTGTTTCTGGAACGATGGAGCATAGCCCTCTTAAATTGGAGACAATGAGATGATTAAAGTCTCTATTTTGGGTTAAGGCATAGCCGGTGGTGGGGAAGTCTTGATTGAGGGAGAGTGCCCATAGGGTTTCTCCAGAGACCGGATTTAGGGCCCTGAGGTCTACCGGGTCGGCTCCATTGGAGGTGTAGAGGCGCGCGGGGCCCGCTTGTATGTCGAAATCGATGACCCCGAAATTAGAGTAAACACCTGCAAAATTAATATCTTCAGGGAAGGCGACCCATTCAGTGGCACCGTCGGAGGCATCGTGGCTGATAAAACGAGGAGATGTTCCACCGGGGGTCCCTCCAAGGATTGACTCAAAGGCAAAGAGGGGTGTGTGGATGGCCATTTGGGTTTGCGTATCCCAGACGGGCTCTCCGGTGTGAGCGTTTAGAGCGGCGAGTCTGTGGATGCTTCGGAATGCTTCCGGCCTTGAGTAGGTGAAGTAGAGACGGCCAGCGGCAAATATGGGGTTAGAGAATCCTTGTTGATTGAGTTGGGGTTCGTGGTATTCCCAGATGAGTTCTCCGCTCTCTGCGTTGAAGCAGAGTAGATGGCTGTTTTCTTGTGAGAAGGCTAGGCATCCTGGCCCGTCTTTATCCAAACGGAAGAGGGTTGCTGAGGTTCTAATCGGGGCGGAGGCTTCGTAAAACCAGACCACTTCGCCATCTTGTGGGTCGAGGGCGTAGAAGAATTGTTCGGCGGCTACGTAGATGAGTCCATTTCCAGCTACGGCGGCGGTAGTGATCGGAATATCGATATCCAGCTCCCAGAAAATTTCCAGAGGTGGGGTTATCGTGCTGTTATGGGAGTTCGTCTGTTGGAGGTTTCCTCCATACGTCGGCCAGTCGGGGACGGCTTCGCGTTGGGGCAGTGGTTGGGCGCAGCCAGAAAAAATGATGGTGAATACGAGTGTGCTGGCAGTGACTTTAAGCGAGTTGAGTAGATCGATATATTTTCTTTTCATCCAGAAATAGTAATTGATTTATATGATTATTATTACGCTATTACGATTAAGTAATTGATGTGTATAGATTAGCAAATAATAAATCGATAAATGGTTGTTTTCTTTTGCTGATATCTTCTCTTATCGAAAAACAGGAACTAGTTTCAGGATGGTTTGCTTTTTTTTCGATTTATCTGGATAGATGGCGGTCTGTTTTTTTAGCTATACGGAGGAATTCGAGGTCGTTGCGGATTATCGATTCGGTTACGTTCGGATGGATCGGGATTTATTGTAGTTATTGTCGGATTCCCCGTTTGGGTGAAGAGGGGAAAGTGACAAAGGGTAGAAGGCTAAGCCGTGCTTTGGACAGGATTTACAGGATCAACAGGATTTTTTTGAATCGGGCTGATGGTATTTTGATCCTGTGAATTCTGTTGATCTTGTCTGAATATTTATGGCTCTGTTAGTTTATTCGCAGATGAGTACAGATTTGCTTAGGCTCTGTTGGTTATCGCGCGGAGCCGCAGGGACGCAGAGGGCTTGGGGACTGTTGATAGGGGGAGGCATAAGCTGAATTTCAGCTACCAAGAGGGACTAAAAGGCACTGAAATATTTCAAGAACGAATCTGCTCAGATTGGATTTTGGCTTGGGTTCTGAGGGTCTCTCGCGGAGGCTTATGGACTGAAGGGAATCCGCAGATTTCGCAGATAGGCGCAGATTTACTTAGGTTGGGGAAATGCCGACGGGGATGTTGGCACGGCCAGGGTGTTGAACCAGAGATATCGGGATGAGCACAGATTGTTTTTTTTGTGCGTTTCCCGCTTCACTTAAAGCTACGCGGGTCAGGGTTGTGATGTTTGTGGTGGAGGCTTTTAGGGGATCGGAGAGTGAGTGATTATTGGGGGCGGATGGGCTCGATGAGGAAGGCGTATGAGGTGGTGTTTTGGGTTGAGAGCATGTAGGCGTCGAGGGGTTTATCACCCCATGAGGTGGTTCCGCCAAGGCCCATTTGTCCGTAATCGAGATTGACCGTGATCGTTGATGGATCATGGAGTTCGGAGGGGTGGGAGGCGAGTTCGATGTCTTGAGGATGAACGGGGTAGGCGGAGACTTCCATCATGTGTTTGCTCAGTGAGGTCATTTTGAGCCCAAGTCCGTTTGTATCCAAAAACTGGGACCAGCGAATGTCGGTTCGATTACTGCTTTCTTGGGGATCAATATAGGGGTGAAATAAATCGGCTACCTTGCCATGGAACTGACCGACCCAAGCGCCTCGGCGGCGATCTACATAGTTTTCGTGAGGGCCATTGCCAACCCAAGTCCATTGATCGAATGCTTTTTTCAAGTTAAGTTGCAGGCCGATTCGAGGAATGGGCGGCAATTCGCTGTTTTGATCGGGAGTAAAATGAGAGACAACGATGAGTTTGCCGTTGCTATCAATCTGATAGGTAAGGGTTGAAAAGGAATTGCCGACTGGAACATCCAGCTTGAAATGGAGGGTGATGATTCCATTGGCCTCACTCAATTGGAAATCGGTGGATCGACTCCGTTGACCTGCGGTTCGCCAGCTGTTGGCAAGGATTCCCAGTTTGAAGCCGCGATCATTGTTTACTAATGGTCTCCAGAAGTTCAATTGAAGGGGACCATCGAGGATTTCGGTTTGATCGATTTGGTAGCTGGTGAGCTGAGCGGTGGCTTTGTCGAATTGAGCGGTGAAGCCTGATCCGGAAATACGGATATCGGTTTCCGTTTCCTCAATGCTTGGCGGTGCGCTGTGGGCCAGTTTTACCTGGGTACTACTTCGGGCTTTGAGGGTGAATTGATTCCAGGCAATTTCGTGGCCTTTGTCGGCCCATTCCGTATCCGTTTTTTGAAGAAACGAAACGCGTAAGTGTGCTTCACCGAGGGCGCTATAAGTGTTTTCGGGAATTGGAAGGTTTACTTGTTCACTGGATTGCGGGTTGAGTCTTAGATCAGGAACGATTCCATTTTGGATCACGATACCATCCGCATCGGTGACTTCCCATTTCATTGCAATGGAACTGAGATTGCGGAAAAAGAATTCATTGTGAATCTCAATGGAAAGATTCTCAGCTGATTGACTGAGGAGATGAGTCCAGATGTTTTGCATGAGAAAACTTGCTTCATGGATCTGTGGACTTGGTTTCCGGTCGGGCATAACGAGCCCATTAAGACAGAAGCTTCCATCATTGGGGGTATCGCCGAAATCACCGCCGTAGGCCCAGATGTCTTGAGTTTTTGGTGAGGATTGAAAACGGGTAAAATCGAAGGCAATCAGGGCAGATGGATCGTTGAAGAGGGTTTGGATTTGGGCTGACTCTTGGACGGATATGGCTCGATTGAGGAGGGCAACGTTTCGGATGTCGCCATTGAATGTTCCATTCTCTGAATTCGGTCGATAAGGAATGACATGTGGGTTGCACGCGACGGAAAAAGCGATATCGGTTTTCGAAATGGATCCAGACCAAAGCTGAGAAGCGACCTGTTGACCATCCAGATATAAAGCAAGTTGAGTGCCGTCGTACGTGCCCACGACCGTATGCCAATGACCGATCCAGTCGCCGGGGAGCTCGATCTGGAGCCGTTGAGTTTCTCGATCAAAGACGGTGAATTCGAGGAAGCGACTATCCTCAACTAACTGGAGACCATAAGCTAAATCTCCCTGATTGACGATTGGACTGATTGCCTTGTTTTCGGACGGACGAATCGTTGCGATGAGGGAAAATTCCTTCGCAGGTTGGAGGGACTCGGTTGGATAATACCCGAATTTGCCTTGGGTGAGACCATTGGTTGAGGAGAGGGTTCCGTGAAGAGGCAATGACTCCTCTGGATGTTTCAGATTTTGGACGGTGGGATATTGAGGAATTGCTTGTTGAAGCCCTTGATCGACCCAATCCCAGATGAAACCGCCTTGGAGGTTTGGATACTTGCGGAAGAGGTCCCAGTATTCGGCCAAATTCCCCGAACTATTTCCCATGGCATGACTGTATTCGCAGAGGATGGCAGAACGCCGTTCATCAGGAGGGAGTTCATTTTGTTGTTGGCCAAAAATCTCCAGATTCGAAACGGAGGTGTACATTTTGGAGAAAAGGTCGGTATAGTCGAAATCGCTCGCCCGGTCATAGTGGATCAAGCGAGACGGATCGTATTGTTTGATCCATGCGGAGGAGCGCTCAAAATTGAGTCCGCTTCCGGACTCATTACCCATCGACCAAAAAATAATACTCGGATGGTTTTTATCGCGAATGACCATGTTTTGGATCCGGTCGAGATGGGCTTTAAACCACGTCGGATCCGTTGCTAATGGATTTTCATTCAATCCCATTCCATGGGATTCAATATTGGCTTCGTCCATAATGTAGAGACCAATTTCATCGGCGAGGGCATAGAAACGTGGGTGGTGCGGGTAATGGGACGTGCGCACGGCATTGATATTGTATCGCTTCATGAGCAGGAGGTCTTCCCGCATACTGGCTTCGTCGACCGCGTGGCCCATGACCGGATGATGTTCATGATGATTCACGCCCTTAAAGAGGATTGCTTTCCCGTTGACTAAGACCTGACCGTTTTTGAGTTCCACCTTACGGAAGCCGGTCTGTGTGGTATAGAAGGTAGATTGACCGGATTGGATGTTTTGAACCTCGAAGAGCACACGGTAGAGGTTGGGTGTTTCGGCGGACCAAGGTTTAATCTGAAGCTTATTCCAATTGAGCTCAATGGTCGAGGTTTCGTTGGGGTTGAGTTCAACGGATTCCTCGAGAGAGGCTATGAGAGCTCCATCGCTGGTGAGGAGGTCAGCCTTGATGATTGAGTGCGCGGTGGTGAGGTCTTGATTGGTGAGGTCAATATTCAACCCGAGTTGGCCCAACTCGTAGTTGTCATCGAGCGAAGCGAGGGCCCAGAAGTCGCGCACATGTAAGGGGGAGGCAGACCAGAGAGTGACATCTCGGAAGATGCCGGAGAGGCGCCAGAAGTCCTGATCTTCGAGATAGGAACCATCGGAGAGTTGATAGACCTCGACGGCGAGGGTGTTGGTGCCCTCCGTTAGGTAGGCAGTCAGATCGAATTCGGCAGGGGTGCGGCTGTCTTGGGAATATCCAACCAATTCCCCATTTAACCAAAGGTAGAATGCGCTGTCCACGCCATCGAAGGTGATGAAGGTTTGGCGATTTTTCCAGTGAGCGGGAATCGTAAAAGTTGTACGATACGAACCTACGGGATTTCGGTTCTCCGCAGGGAAATGGGTGTAGGATTCCGGAGGCGTATCCATGACGAAAGGCGGATTTTTGGCAAAAGGATAGGTTACATTCGTATAAAGAGGAATGCCGTAACTCTGCAGCTGCCAATTGGAGGGAACGGGAATGGAGTCCCAGCTCGAGTCATCAAAAACGAGGGTATAAAAGTCGGTGGGACGATTGGAAGGCGATCCGGTGTAGGCGAATTTCCAAAGCCCATTGAGACTTTGAGTGTAGGTGGAGGACGTCGGATCACCGGCAAGCGCCTGTTCTCGGGATGCATACGGGGTAAAAGTGCTGCGCGGGGCTTCTTTGTTGATACGGAAAATTGCTTGATTTTGCCAGTCGTCGGCAGCGAGCGAAGCGACAGAGGTAAGCAGAATCAAAAGGAAGTTTTTATAGGTAAACATACGCTGATTAAATCGATAAAGGGTGGTTCGGTGAAGTGGAACCCGGAGGAAAGGGGAGGTTAATCAGTGTTGGCGAAGGGATCGCATTACAAGAAAAATGAAGCCATCAATCCGAGAAAAGGAATGATTGAGCTGTTCGATTCAAAACGTATGGTCTTGGTGGAATGGATTGGTTGAAACGTAATGGATTTTTGATTGCGCTATGTGGAGCGGTTCTTTTGGCCTTCGAGTTTCCCGAACTGGGGATGCGAGATGGACCCTTGAAGTCGGGCGTGGTGAGCAAGCTAGGCATCTTTTTAATCTTTCTGATGCAAGGGCTCAGCCTAAGAACCCGTTTATTGCTACGAGGGATGATGAATCTCCGGCTCCACTTGTTTGTGCAATCCTGGAATTATCTCTTCTCATGCCTGCTAATGGGAGTCATCTGGCTGTTTTTTCATCGGCTCGTTGATGATTCGCTCTGGTTTGGTTTCTTTTATTTGTCGATTTTGCCCACAACTATTTCCGGTGCGGTTACCTTGAGCACGGCTTCAGGGGGTGATGGAGCCGGAGCGATTTTCAATGCAACCTTATCCAATATGCTGGGCGTATTTCTGGTTCCGTTGGGAGTGACCTTTATTTTCTCAATGGGATCGGGAACTGAAGGAGTCGACCTATTGGCGATGTTCTTAAAACTATCGAATCTAGTATTTGTTCCCCTGATACTCGGACAAGTCATTCGACCCTTGTTGGTTGATCGACGTTGGTTTAGCCAGTGTCAGTTACGCTTTAAGCCAATCGCGAATAGTATTATTGTTTTACTGTTTTTGCAGCATTTTCAGAAAGCTTTGCTGGAGGTGGATGGTCGGGGTTTTCGGTCGGCGACTTGATTTCTGTTGCGGGGCTGGTTGCGGTTTATCTGATTTCAATTGGAGGACTCGTTTGGTTTTCGTCCGGATGGGTCGGTATTTCGGGAGGATCACGGATAGCGGCATTTTATTGTGGATCACAAAAGACCTTAGCAGCCGGGGTTCCCATGGCCTATGCGCTGTTTAGCGGGACGATGGATGATCGCACGCTTGGGCTGCTTATTTTGCCCCTAATGCTTTTTCATCCGGTCCAGTTGTTGATCGGGAGTGTTTTAGTTCCGCGATTCCAATTATACGTGGAATCCCATCAAACAGATCCAAGCTGATTGATTTGCCGAAGGGCCTCGTACGTCGCGATGCCGGCGCTGGTTGAGAGATTGAGCGAGCGAAGCGGTTGATCGGAAAAACGGGGCAGGGTGATGCGTTTTTGTTCAATGCGTTGATGTAACCACTCGGGAGCACCATGGCCCTCATTGCCGAAGAGGAGACCGTCGCCCCGGTGAAAACCGGCGTCCCAGTAGATTTGGGTGGCCTTTGTCGTGAACAGCCAAATGCGGTCTTCGGGAGGGGCGACTGAACTTTGGACAAAGGCATCCCAATTATCGTGGTAATGAACATCCAACTCGTGCCAATAATCCATTCCACTGCGCTTGAGATGGCGATCGGTGATGGTGAAGCCGAGGGGACGGATCAGGTGTAGGCGACAGTTGGTGAAGGCGCAGAGCCGGCCAATGTTTCCGGTGTTTTGGGGAATCTCCGGATTAAACAGAATGAGGTGCAAGTCGGGTTGAAGGCTTTCCATAGAGCAGATCAATAAAGGCAGAGGGACGAGGATAAACAACGGGAAAAAGGAAAAATTAAGAGAAAACTTGACAGCATACCAACTGGTCGGTTTTGGTGGTGTGAATTGATTTAACGATTATGTCACCGACACCACAGGCAGAAGAAACGCGGATGAAGATCATGCAAACGGCATTGGATCTGTTTCATCGTAGTAGTTTTAAAGGGACGAGTTTGAATCAGATTGTGGCTGCGGCGGAAACGACGAAAGGGGCACTCTTTCATCATTTCAAAGGGAAAAATGAGTTAGGGTATGCGATTGTCGATGAATTACTGGGGGCGATGATGGACGCGTATTGGGTCATTCCTTTGGCTAATTCAACGGATCCAGTTACTGATATTCTCGGTATTCTGGCTCAAATGGGAAAGGAATGCCATGGTGACCCCGAGCATTTTGCGAGTGGCTGTCCGATGAATAATTTGTCGCAGGAAATGTCCTCTAGTGATGAAACCTTTCGACTGCGATTGGGTGCCATTTATGACCGATGGGAAGGGGCCATCGCAAAGGCGATTGCCTCGGGAATTAAGGCCGGGAATGTCCGGACGGATGTGGATCCGATTGCCTTTGCATCGATTTTGGTCGCCCTATTTGAGGGAGCAATTGGAATGATTAAAGTCAAACAAAGCCCCGAACATTACGGGAATATGGAAAAAGGAATTCGCTCACTTTTAGAATCCATCCGGAATTAACTTTTTTTAGCAGAAAAACATACCAACCAGTCGGTTTTGAATATTTGAATTAGAGATACTTAAGATGAACGAGAGACCAACAATAGCTACCACTTGGGTCGAACGCATGGCCGCAAATACGATTCGATTTCGCTGGGGAGTGATCGCGATCACGCTTCTGGCCCTTTTCGCATCCGTTTACGGACTACGGGAGGGATTAAAATTTGATACCAGTTATCGGATTTTCTTCTCTGAGGATAATCCTCAGTTACAGGCCTTTGATACGCTTCAGAACGTTTACACGAAGGATGATAATGCGATGATCGTTTTGACGGCATCGAAAGAAACGATCTATGAGAAAGATTTTCTGGAAGCGGTTCAATGGTTGACGAAGGAAGCCTGGCAGATCGCGTATTCGCGGCGGGTCGATTCGATCACCAACTTCCAAAATTCAGTTGCGGTTGAGGATGATCTTTATGTCGAAGATTTAGTGCCTTATGATGCGCCGTTAGCGGACTCCGAATTGAGTTATATTCGCGATGCGGCCCTTGTTGAGCCAGCACTTTACAATCGATTGATCAATGATCAGGATTACACCACCGGGGTCAATATTACAGTCACCTTTCCGGGGAAGAATGATATGATCGAAGTGCCACTGGTGGTGGGCGAAGTCAAAGATTTGGTGGCTCGATTTTCGGAGCAGTATCCAGGGATCGAGACGCATATAGCGGGTGTTGTCATGTTGAATAATGCCTTTGCGGAGTCATCGCAGAACGACATGCAAACGGTGATGATGGGGATGTTTGCCGCGATTTTTGTGATCATGGCAATATTACTCAGATCCGTCCTAGCGACGGTCGTTGCTGGAGTCGTTATCATTTTTTCGATTATGGGAGGCATGGGAATGTTGGGTTGGTACGGGTATCACTTAAGTCCACCTTTGGCTCAGGCACCGACCATGATCATGACCTTAGCGGTGGCGGATTGTATTCATGTATTGATTACATTTTTCCATGAGCTACGGCATGGGCGATCGAAGAAAGATGCGATTATCGAAAGTGTGCGGGTTAATTTCATGCCGGTATTCTTAACCAGCGCGACGACTGCGATTGGGTTTTTGAGTATGAATTTCAGTGATGCGCCTCCATTCCGTTATTTGGGTAATGTGGTCGCGACCGGAGTGATGATTGCCTGGGCACTGTCGGCCTTCTTTTTGCCGGCAGTCGTTTCACTGCTACCCTTTAAAGCCTCTGGTAAATCGGCGGAAACAACGTCACGTTTCGATTCTTTTGCAGAGATATTAATCAATTATCGAGGGAGGGTTTTAGCTGGGTCGGTTTTGGTCGTTCTCTTAATGGGTGCGATGATACCGAGGATCGATTTGAATGATCAATGGGTGAAATACTTTGATGAGAGCATGACATTCCGGCAAGATTCTGATTATGCCGAAGCGCATTTGACGGGGATGAATAACTTTGAATTTTCAATTCCGGCGGCGGAGAGTGGAGGGATCAGCGAACCGGAATATCTTAAAAACCTGGAAGCCTTTTCGACATGGTATCGAGGACAGGAGGATGTCGTCCAAGTAAACTCGATTGCGGATATTCAAAAACGGTTGAATAAGAACATGCACGGTGATGATGATGATTTTTATCGAATTGCGGAAAGTCGTGAACTTGCTGCCCAGTATTTGTTGTTGTATGAGTTTTCCCTTCCATATGGATTGGATTTGAACAATCAGATAAATGTCGATAAATCAGCGACTCGCTTTACGGTAACGACGCGGGACGTGCCGACAAAAGAGTTGCGGAAACTGATCGAAGGAGGGGAGCTTTGGTTAGAGTCGAATACGCCAGACTATATGCATGTTAAAGCGGCTAGCCCAACGGTGATGTTTGCCCATATTTCAGAGCGAAATATCAAGAGTATGATGTGGGGCACCTTTTTTGCGATTCTGGCGATATCGTTGATCTTGGCGATGGCATTGAAAAGTGTTCGATACGGCTTGCTCAGTTTGATTCCTAATTTAGTCCCAGCGGTTCTTGGATTTGGTGCTTGGAGTCTACTCTATGGAGAAATGGGACTTTCGTTGGCGATGGTCTCGGGCATGACCTTGGGGATTGTTGTCGATGACACGGTTCACTTTCTGAGTAAATATATTCGAGCCCGTCGCGAAAAAGGTTACAGTGCGGAAGAAGCGGTTCGCTATGCATTCCAGACGGTCGGAAAAGCACTGATAGTAACCTCGATTGTCTTAATTGTTGGGTTTCTTATTCTGGGAACATCGACTTTCCGCATGAACAGTTGGATGGGACAGCTGACCGCGATTGTGATTTTGTTCGCTCTGCTCGCTGATTTCTTCTTGTTGCCCGCATTACTGCTTGTTCTCGACGGGAAGAAAGCGAACGCTTCAGGTGTGAGTCTTGAAGCAGAACCTGCGTTGACCTCTTAATAATTTTAATCATTGATTTAGAAACATGAATACAATCTCAACATATATTAATCGCCTCATACCGCTAGTGACGATGGCTCTGGTTTTTGGAGCGCATAGTAGTACTGCGAAAACCGATGAAGAACGAGGACTGGAAATTGCCCTTGAGGTTGATCTCCATGATACCGGATTTGGCGATACCAAAGCTGAATTGGAAATGTATCTGGAAAATAGGCATGGGGAATTCAGTAGTCGTAAGATGGGCATGCAAACATTGGAGGTTGAGGGCGATGGTGATAAAACATTGATCTCTTTTGATTACCCTCTGGATGTTAAAGGAACTGCATTTCTTTCGTTCACGCACAAGGAAGGTGATGATGATCAATGGCTTTATTTACCCGCATTGAAACGGATCAAACGGATTGCTTCCAATAATAAGTCAGGGCCATTTGTGGGGAGCGAATTTGCGTACGAAGATTTATCCTCTCAAGAGGTCGAGAAATACACCTATAAATTCATTGAAAAAACGGTT
>Ga0115559_1002593_pt1 | contig 11454 bp, 6 predicted proteins | sample COGITO_mtgs_1105_3_FD_87281 | JGI IMG/M metagenome (GOLD analysis project Ga0115559, IMG submission 87281) | Pelagic marine microbial communities from North Sea - COGITO_mtgs_110506 | ecosystem: Environmental > Aquatic > Marine > Epipelagic | place: Germany:Helgoland, sampling site Kabeltonne... | reverse complement strand
TTCCTGCCACCTGTTTTGCGCGAATTACAAGCGACGTTCCCGGAGTGTGATGTCATTGTGACGCCGGGGGATTCTCCTGAAAATCTGGATGCCTTACGCCAAGGTTCGATTGATGTATCACTCTCGATCAAGCATCGGGATATGGCGGATTTTACGTTTCAGCATTTATTCACGGATGAAATGCGTTTGGTTTTTTCCCGGATGCACGCTTGGGCACGTCGTCAGGAAATCCGTCCGGAAGATTTGGCGCACGAAACCATTTTGCATTATTCGCGTGGGAGTGCGACTTATGATTTGATCTCTCGCTGGATGGTGGCGCATCGAGTGCATGTAGGGCGCACGATGGAATTCGGGAGTATGGAAGCACTGAAGGAGATGGCCCGGATTGGTCAAGGGGTTGCGATCTTGCCGGATTGGGGCATTATTGAAGGGAAGGATATTGGGCTGGCCAGTCGTCCCATTCCGGATGTGCCGATTCGTCGTGAGTGGGGCGTTGCCAGTTTGAAAGGGAAGACCTCAAGTTTACTGGAAGAAACCTTTATGGGGCTATGTGAACAACATGCGAAATCCTTTGTCGGAGGAAATCGGGTACATTTCGGTGTTGCCTGAATGATGAAGGCTTAGGGGTGGGAATGCTGAACGGCGTTGTTTCGTCGTTTGCGCATATAAATGGCGGAAAGAAACAATAGGCCAACGGCGTAGAATTGTTGGGCTTCGGGGACGAGCGGAACGATCTCGCCTGACGGCAGTTGCCTCGCCCCGGTTTTGTCTAACCCCGACCAGTAAATAGAGTCGAGTTGACCTTGGCTTAATGAGGTCCCGAAGATGATTTGATCGGTGCCACCGCCACTTTGCTGATTGCCGTCCCAGGCTTCAATGGTGAGGGATGAGCCGATCAAATCGGAAAAAGACAGTGTGCTGGACCCGCTACCCATGTTAATGGTTGAACTGGTGGTCAGGGTGAGTGAGCCGAGAGCGGCGTCAAAACCAGCGGTTGAAAAGGTTCCTCCATCGAGATCTAGATTGGTTGATCCCGAGATTTGAGCATCGGCACCGAGGAGGAGGGTGCCTCCGTTGACATCAATGGTGACGGCATCGAGTGAAGCGATGGTTGCATCAAGGGTGGTGGTTCCATTGTTGATGCTGAGTATTCCCAGTCCGGTCAGTGATTCCGTTCCGGCTTCGCCCCTGATTTGATTACTCACTCCATTTGCGATGATGAAGTCGGGGGTATTGGTCATGGTGGGTGAATCGACCTCGATGTCGCCATGGACGGTTACGGTGCCATCGAAGTCGGAGGTGGAATCAAAGAGAACGGTGCCTGCGGAAATGGTTAAGCTGGCTGAAGGAGCGATGACGACGGTATCGTTTATGATTGTTTTGGCCGCGGCAAAATCAATGGTCCCGGCGCTTGCATTGAAAGGACCGGAAATATCGATATTGGTGGTTGCGTTGAGATCGAGCGAGCCGCCGTCGATGGTTGTAGTGCCGCCTAAATTAATATTATCAGCGGTGATAGTTAGATTCCCCGCATTCAAGTCGAGGGAGCTGGTTCCGTTGATATCGAAATCATTGGTTGCGTTGGCCGTAAACGAGCCGCCGTCTATCTGTAAGAGGGATCCGCCATTTATCCGAATAAGGTCCCCGGAATCCATGGTCGTGGTTCCCGAGGATTGAGTGAAGTTGCTATCGAGTTGAATGTTTCCGACCGCATCGAAGTCGAGGGATGTTCCGGCCATGGTGATACCGCCATTGATGTCAATGAATCCACCGGCGTCGTAGGTGAGTGATCCTGAACCGGAACTGGCACCGATTTCCCAAAGCTTGTTTACAATGATATCGGTAAGGGCGGTTGCGCTTAGGGATCCCGAGTCGATTGTTCCGACTCCAGCAAAATTGGCATTGTCGGCATCGATGATGACGGAGCCGCCGTTCAGATCGAAAATGGCGGAGGTATTCAAGATGAAATCGTGATCGGTGCCGGATCCAGCTGTGGCCGTGAAACTACCTCCATTCATCGTGAAAACGGTGGAAGCTTTGAGATTGATATCGTCAGCGGAGTCGAGAATGGCGGTTCCCGCATCGATTTGAAAAGTGTTATTAATGGCAAGGACGCTGGAGGCATCAACGGTGAGGTCGCCAGTGGTCATTGAAAAGGCACCATTGAAATTGGTTTGAGTCCGACTGGTTACGCTGAGGGCGCCTCCGTTTATATCCATAGTGCCATTGAGGGCGGCATCATCGGAATCGCTCACGGTGAAGGTTCCGCCATTCAAGTCGAGGGTGGCGGTTGCATCCATAATGAAATCATGACTGAGGGCGTCGCCGGTGTTTACGGTTACGGCCCCGGCATCTTGTCGGAAGGTAACGCCTGCATTCAGTTTAATATCGTTGTCGGAGCTTACGAAATTAAGGGTACCTGCGGTTGCAGTGAAATTTTCGTTGATGTTGATCGCCCCGCCCGCGGTAAAATCAATGGTCTCGCTGGATGCATTGACGGTGGTTGGCCCATCAAAGATCAAGGTGTTGGCGCTGGTTACATCAAAATTGGCATTATCGATGGTCAGATTTTCCAGCGTAATATTGTAGGCGCTTATGGTTGTGGATCCCCCGTTTAAGTCGATGGAAGAGCCATCGAGCATAATTAAATTACTCCCACTGGCTCCATTGTTCGAGATATCGAGGGTGCCGCTATCCACTTGGATGAGACTGGTCGCACTCAGGTTGATATCGGTTTCAGCATATAGGGTTGCCGCGCCTGAAAGGACACTGAGGTTCTGGTCGATCGCAATTTTGGCATCGGACGTAATATTCAAGGTTCCACCATCAACGATAACCGAGCCGGTCGCCGCGAAATCTGCGCCATCGAAAGTGCTGGTTCCTCCATTGAAGGTACTGGTTCCATTGAGAATCATATCATCGCCCGATGCTTGACCATCAAAGACGTCGAGGGTGCCGCCATTAACGGTGAGATCTCCGTTGAAGGTGACATCTGCAGTGGCGTTGGCGGTAATGGATCCGGAATCCAGAGTCACGGAATCGCCAAATAAAATAAAGTTGGAGCTGGAAGTGAGCTCAAAATCGCCCCCGTCTACGTTAACGGTTCCCCCAATCGTTGTTTTGCCCGCGTCAGTAACAACAGTGCCCCCGGTTACATTCCAGTTTCCTGTTCCGAGGATTTGATTCCCCGAAGCTTTGTCGGTTGAGAAAGTGTGTGTGCCAGCGGATACGGAGATGAGCCCATCGATGGTCAAGTCATCATCCGTATTGAGGAGGGAAGTACCACCGTTGAAGGTCATGGCGCGGGCGAGGATCATATCATCATCGGCATCCAGAAGGAGATTACCGCCGGAAATGGTGATGGTGCCATTCCCGAGGACACTGCTTCCCGACGTCGGGATGGTAATGTCCCCCTGGCTATTGCCCAAGGTGGATCGATCAATGCTCAGGCTACCACCGCTCAAGGTGAAGCCGCCGGTGAAGGCATTGCTCGTCGAGGTAAAGGCGTAGTCTCCGCTTCCTAGTTCCAATGCGCTGCTCCCGGTGATATCACCGGAAAGGGTTAAGAGCCCCGAGCCACTTCCAGAGAAAAGGGTATCGGAAGAAAGGGTGATGTCGGATTCGATATTTGCTGAAAAATCGGAATCCATGGTGAGGGATGGAGAGGTCCCGGCAAAAGTGAGGACATCATTCGCGTTATTCGCCGTAATATCGAAAGCGGCGGTTAAGGCGTTTCCGAAGGAGAGCCCATTGAGGGTAAAGCCATTGAGGTCATGATTGGCGGAGCCTACGCCGTCATTATCGAAATATAAAAGGGTGGATGATCCTGAGCTGGGGCTTGTATCCCAATTACCGGAATCGCTCCAATCATCATTGGAGCCCCCACCTGTCCAGACAGCACCATAAAGCGTAACGTGAAAAGATACGATTATGAAAACGATAAACTGGGACATCGGCCTCATGGCTATTAAAATTTAAGTCTTTGGCTTTTGGGCATTTATGACTTAATTTTACAATCAATACCTTGGTGGGAATGAGGCGTATAGCAAGCACTACTGAAGCATGTGCCCCGTTTTGATAGGATTATAACTTTTTGAAAAAAGGGTGAATTCGCAGGTAATCCGAGTGTTTATTGACCGAGGCGCGAGGGAAAGGCGATTTGGTTGAGTGTATTTATTCGGATTAGAAGGTGGCAAAGAGGCCGAGATGGAGGAGGCCGACTTGGATGAGACCAATGATAAAACCGAGGATTCCGCCGAGCCATTCGATTTGGCGAAATTCATTGGAGGCGAGTTGCCAGACGAGCGATTCGAGCTTTTTAAGGTCAAACTGTCGGATGCGTTCTTCGACGATACGGCGAACATCGAGATGTTCTTCGGCTTTGGCTCCGATTTCGGTTTTGAGGTGAACCGATTCATTTTTGAGTTCTTCGGAAGCGATTTCGTGGAGTTGGGTGAGCAAACTATCGCTGACCATGGCCCCGACAAAAGGAATTTTTTTCAAGCGAGGGCCGAGGCGATTCCATACAAGATTTTGAACTGTTTTATCGAGGAGTGGATCGAGGTCGATGCGTTCGATTTCTGCTTGGAGGGTATGTTGGCTCAAGAGCTCGTCCGCAACGAGGGCGGCGGTCTTTTCGGCGAGTTCATGTTGACGCCGAGGGATGAGCCCTTGGAATTTGATTCCACAAAAATGAATGGGTGTTCGCGGATGGAACAGCATGTGAATGGCGAGTCGGTTGGTGACCCACCCGATGAGTGCGCTGATCAGCGGAAGCGCGATGATATAGGAAAGAGGCATCGTTGAATAAAGCGGATGAAGTTGAGCTAATATTGAATTGAAAGAATTGTTATCTGATCGAGCCGCTTGAACGTCGTCAAGGCTGAGCGGATGGGATTAGGTGGGAGGGATTGGACGAGCGATGGTCGAGGATGGAACGGGCTGATTTGAGATCAACGAAAGACAGGTAACGACGCGCATATGGAAGACGGCGTTTCATGACGGCCTTGTTGGAGGGACCCGCCTTTGTCGGTCCGTAGCGGCTAAAAGAGTTCGAGCTGAGGTTTCTCGCCGGTGGCTTCGGCGTCTTTAACCGATTGCATGCGCTTGCGCAGGAGGTTGTGGGAAGAGTCGTCGGCTTCGAGTTTTTCGAGGATGACGTGTGCGCGGTCGATGACGGACTGGGGGAGTCCGGCTAGGCGGGCTACCTGAATTCCATAGGAACGGTCGGCGGCACCGGGAATGACTTGACGAACGAAAATGATCTCATCGTTCCATTCTTTAACCGCGACGCAGTAGTTACGCACACGTTTGAGTTGGCGGTCGATTTGGGTGAGTTCGTGGTAGTGGGTGGCGAACAGAGTACGGGGGCCTTTGGTCGCGTCGCCGTGTAAGTGCTCGACGACGGCCCATGCGATGGAGAGGCCATCGTAGGTGCTGGTTCCGCGACCAATCTCATCGAGAATGATGAGACTGCGGTCGGTTGCATGATTGAGGATGTTGGCGGTTTCATTCATCTCAACCATGAAGGTCGAGTTGCCCCGTGAGAGTTCATCGCTGGCTCCGACCCGGCTGAAGATGCGGTCCACGATGCCGAGTTTACAGCTTGAGGCAGGGACCCATGCACCGACTTGGGCCATCAGTGTGATGAGGGCGACTTGGCGGATGTAAGTGCTTTTTCCCGCCATGTTGGGACCAGTCAAAATGGCAATTTGCTCTTTTTGAGCGGTGAGTGTGGTGTCATTGGGAACAAAATCGTGTTGTCCGGGGATGCCCGCGAGTTTTTGTTCGAGCATCGTTTGTTCGACCACGGGATGACGTCCCTCGATAATCTGGAGCTCGTGATTTTCGCTGAGTTCGGGTTTGGTGTAATTCCATTGACGGGCTAGTTTAGCCCAACCAACGAGTACATCGATTTCGGCGAGTGCCTCTGCGGTTTCTTCCAGGCCACTAGCAAGAAAGAGGACATTATCGACGAGTTCTTTGAAGAGGGATTCTTCGCGGGCGATGGATTTTTCTTCGGCGTGAAGGATCTCCTTTTCCTTTTCCTTGAGCGCCGGGGTGTAGTAGCGCTCGGCATTGGTCATCGTTTGTTTACGCACGTAATCATCGGGAACGAGGTGCAAGTTGCTTTTCGTGATTTCGATGAAATAGCCAAAGGAATTATTGTAACGGATTTTGAGATTACGGATGCCAGTGCGCTGGGATTCGTCGGCTTCGAGATCGGCCAGCCATTGTTTGCTATTGCGATTGAGTGAACGGAGATGGTCGAGATCGGGATCAATCCCATCGGCGATATAACCGCCCTCATTCAATTGGTTGGGCAGATCGGAATGGAGGGAGGTTGCGAGGAGTTCGCGCAGCTCGGGAAATTCTTGAACACGTTGGATCAATCCGTCGAGACAGCTGCCGGTGAATTCCCTGAGAACGGAATGGATGTGGGGGATTTGCAGGAGGGTATCGCGAATGCCGCCCAGTTCTCGAGGATTGCGGAGGCGATTTCGGAGCCGCCCGAGAATACGAGGGAGGTCGCGGATTCCTCGAAGGTATTCTTGGAGTTCACCTGCAAACCCGGGGGCTTGGAGGAATTCGCCCACATTATTTTGTCGGGTATTTAAGGTCGAAAGATCGAGGGTCGGGACGGTTAGCCAGCTTTCGAGTAAACGGGCGCCGGGTGCGGTTACGGTTGCATCCATTGCGTCAATCAGTGAGCCCTTGCGCACGTTCCGCGACGTCTTGAATAGTTCGAGATTGCGTTGGGTGGACGGATCGAGGAGGAGGGTTCCGCCCTTTTTGTACGCGCGAATCCGTTGGATGTTTTCGGGACGGGCGCGCAGGTTTTCTTTAGCGTAACCGAGAATGGCTCCGGCTGCACCGAGCGCGGGGTGATTTTTTTCCATCCCAAAGCCTTCGAGATTGAGGACTTTGAGGATTTCGAGAACGAGGGTGGCTCCCTCTTGGAGGTCAAAATGGTAATCGGGAAAGGCGGTTAAGGGACGACCTTCAAGGAGTTGGTTCCAGCCCTCGACAAAGGCCGGAGTGAGGCCATCGCGATCGACTGACCAATGACCCTCCGAGCTTTCGGGGACAACGATTTCGCGCGGATCAATGGCGGATAAGAGACTGAGTAAGGATTCGGGGTCATTGTCGCTGGCAACCTGAAAATCGCCCGTGGTCAAGTCGAGCCAAGCGGCATGGATGAGGCCCTTTTCAATGTCGACCGCGAGGATGTAGTGGTTTTCACGGGCTTCGAGCTGATGGTCCTCCAAGGTTGTTCCGGGAGTGAGGATACGGGTCAGCTCCCGTTTAACCAGTTGGCCTGGTTTGGCGGCTTCGACCTGTTCACAGATGGCGACTTTGATGCCCGCGCGCAAAAGTTTAGGAAAGTAACTGTTGGCGGCGTGGTACGGGATGCCAGCCATGGGTTGACCGTTGCGGTTGGTCAAGGTGATGCCGAGGATGGGGGCACCTTTTTGAGCGTCTTCGTCGAACATCTCGTAGAAGTCGCCGAGGCGGAAGAGCAGCAGCGTGTTTGGAGGGAGCGATCTGCGAACCTCAAGGTATTGCTGCATCATCGGGGTAATGCTTTTTTTCTTCGTCGCTTTTGCCATCGTAAGGCGGAGAGATTGCGAAAGGTTGGTTGTCCTTGGCAACGCGAAAGAAGGAAGCGGTATTATACCACCTCTAATAAATTCTGATTTTTTGAGTGGAGGGTGTTTCCTATCGGGAAAAAAGGCTGCATCAGTGTTGTTGATCAACTTGACAAAAGATCGGTTGTGGACCGACGGAGTCGATCCCTCGAAGGGGTGCATGAACACCACCGATATTCGCGTATTTGTTGTTTACAAATCGGTCCAGCCATCCGAACGGACCGCAGAGGTGACCGTAATGATCCGGTTACTCGGCTTTGATCGTGACGGCTGGAATCGAGATCAACTGGTGGGTGTCGGCGAGCCCTTGAGTGGTACTCGCTATGCGCTCAGCCATGGTGTTGAGGAGCTTTCGGTTCAACTGGGGATTGCTGATGAGAATATCATCCAAACTCTGTTGAAGGTGGAGGATGTCGCATTCTGTTTTTGCTTTGACAGTGCAGGATCTGGGTGTTCCCAGAATTGCGGCAATTTCACCAAAAAAGGTGCCTTGTTCGGAAATATCCGCAATGTGGACACCGTCTTTATCAACGGATACAGTTCCATTTTGCAGAATGTATAGTTGATCGTCAGTCACTCCCTCAGAAATGATGACTTCGTCTGGGGCATATGTAACGAGATCAAACATGAATTTAACTAAGTTTTCTTTTTATATAGAATGGCAAGCCCCTAATGTAGGGGCAATCCCTTACGGTCTGTTTTTATTGATATTTTTACGTTTCCCCGTTGAAAGGCGGCTTAACCCTTGGTGTGAATGTGTTGAAAAGGGAAATTTCCATAAATTACCTTGCCATCATTTTGAAGGACGACGGCATAGGAAGGCGTCATGAGTGAGTTTGATTTTAGAACAGTAGTGGATCGCGAAAATACGGGGAGTCTTAAATGGGACAAGTATCGGGGAAAAACGGTGCTTCCCTTTTGGGTCGCGGACATGGATTTCATCTCGCCGCCTGCGGTCTTGAAGACGCTCCATGAGCGGGTGGAGCATGGCGTTTTTGGTTACACGCTGGCGCGGGTCGAGGATGAGCAAGCGGTGGTCGATTACATGGTCCGGGTTCATGGTGTATCGATTGAGCGTGAATGGATTCTCTGGATGCCGGGCTTGGTTCCGGCATTGAATGCGGCTGCGCGTGCTTTTTGTGAACCGGGCGAGGCCGTGCTTACCTGCACGCCCGTTTATCCCCCATTTTTGACGGCGCCAGCGTATCAGGATTGTCAGTTGCAAACGGTACCACTGAAGTGGGAAGGCGAGCGGTATACCTTTGATTTCGTAGGACTTGAAGCGGCGGTTACGGCTGAGACTAAAGTCTTTTATTTGTGTAATCCACATAATCCGGGTGGTCGGGTTTTCAGCGAAAGTGAGATTCGGGCAGTTGTTGACTTTTGCCTTAAGCATGGGCTGGTTTTGATTTCCGATGAGATACACTGTGATTTGTTGTTAAGCGATACGGTTTCCCATGTGCCGACCCTGAAATTGGGAGAAGCGGCGGAAGCGATCACGCTGGGATTGTATGCACCGAGTAAGACCTATAATGTTCCAGGGCTTGCCTGTAGTTTTATTATTATCCCGAATGCGAAGCTGAGGACCCGGTTTCGACGGGCGGCGCGCGGGATGATCACGGAAGTGAATTGTTTTGGTTATGCCGGATGTACGGCAGCCCTGAATGACGGAGAGCCATGGCGCAAGGCCTTGATCGAAGTGCTGAAGGAAAACTACGCATTGCTTTATTCAACGGTTCTCGAGCAGATGCCGAAGGTGGTGCTGAGGCCGATGGAGGCGACCTATTTGGCTTGGCTGGATGTGCGGTCATTGGGGTTGGCGGATCCGGTCGGGCATTTTGAGGCCCATGGGATTGGCTTGAGCGACGGGGCTTTTTTTGGCGATCCCGGATGGGTTCGATTGAACTTTGGCTGTCCAACCGCGCATTTGCGGCGGGGGCTTGAGTGTTTGCTCAAGGGGTATACGGCGGCTTTGGCTTGAGCGTTGGGCTGACTTGTCGGTGGGAACGTTGAGGGTTTGATCGATCCCGTTTTCGGGTTTGCGATTGAACTCGAGTTCGTATCCGATGCGCCTGTACATGTTTCGATTACACCGATATTTGTTTGGTTCCGTTGCCTTGGCTGCCTTTGCGGGGGTCGGCTTGTTTCTCTTTTTACTGATTACGGGAAACCTGATAAAGGACATATTGCCGATGCTTTCTCAGGGGCAGATAACGGGTGAACTGTTTTTGCATTTGCTCTGGCTGTTGATGCCCTATGCGGTTTCTTGGGCATTGCCGATGGGCACGTTGGTCGGGATTCTTTTGGTCATGGGAAGGTTGTCGGCGAACAATGAGATCACGGCGATGAAAGCTTCGGGGATTTCGCTTTGGCGGATTGCGGTGCCCTTTTTATGCTTTGCGATGTTGTCGGCTCTTTTTGCTGTTTGGATGAATGCCTCATACGCGCCGGAGGCCCGATCCTCGTATAAGGAGATTATTCGAAATGTGGTGCGAAAAGATCCGTTGCGTTTTATTGTGGCCCAGCGGTTTATTCATGACTTTCCGGGCTATGTTTTTTTTGCGGGAGACAAAGAGGGCAATGCGCTGGAGGATTTGTGGGTATGGGAATTGGACGAGCAAAAGCGGGTTGTTCGTCTGGTGCGAGCGGATCGCGGGGTGCTCGCTTTTGAGCCGGAAAATGATGGCTTGATCTTGACCTTGGAACGGGCGGTTGCCGAGTTGAGAGACGAGGATAATCCCGATGATTTAAAAAAGATAAAGCCGACGATTTTTATCGGGGAAACCTCGATACGATTCAACCTAAGCCAGATATTGGGGCGGGCAGAGAAGGCGGAGAAATTGTCCCAAATGCCTATTTCCAGGAAGCTGGAAAAACTAAAAACGGTTAAAGGATTGCTGATCGCAACGGATTCGATCGAGCTGAAGGAAACGTTGAGAAAAGAGCAGATCAATATTCAATATCATATCCAGCATGGGTTTGCTCTGGGGTATAGTGTATTTGCATTGGCGTTGTTGGGGATTCCCCTTGGGTTGAAAGCGAGTCGGACTGAGACGTTGGCCAACGTGGCGATTGCGCTGGGTTTGGCCATGAGTTACTATGTGTTTAATGTCGTGATTAGTTGGCAGGAATATAGCCCTGATATGCGTCCGGATCTGCTTATCTGGCTTCCGGATATTTGTTTTCAGGCTCTTGGGTTGTTCCTCTTGGCTCGAGCGAATAAACACTGATTAGGGTGAAGGGTTCTTATGAGGAAAGCGGTGTCATCATATGGGAAACTCTTTTTGATCTACCTACGTCTGGGGTGCGTTTCATTTGGCGGTCCTGTAGCCCATCTAAGTTATTTTAGAGATGAATTTGTGGCGCGTCGAAAATGGTTGAGCGATAGTGAATTTGGCGAACTGTTGGCATTGTGTCAGTTTATTCCGGGGCCATCGAGTAGTCAGCTCGGATTTGCGATTGGCTGGCGTCGTAGAGGGCTTTTGGGTGCGTGTTTTGCTTGGCTCGGATTTACATTGCCTTCGGCGTTTTTGATGATCGGCTTTGCTTATGGCTTTAATTGGATTGGGTCGGACTTCGACTCGATCCGAAGGGGATTGTTGATCGCTACGGTTGCGGTGGTCGGTAATGCCGTCTGGAGTTTGGGGCGGAATCTCTGTCCGGATTACCCGCGTTTACTGATAGCGGTTGTTTCTGCGATTTGTATCAATTTTATTCCTACGGGATGGGTCAGCTTGGTTGTTATTGTTTCAGCAGGTTTCTTTCGAGCTAAAATGCTTGCTTGGAAAGGCTATTCGGCGATGTC
>Ga0115559_1002585_pt1 | contig 11466 bp, 9 predicted proteins | sample COGITO_mtgs_1105_3_FD_87281 | JGI IMG/M metagenome (GOLD analysis project Ga0115559, IMG submission 87281) | Pelagic marine microbial communities from North Sea - COGITO_mtgs_110506 | ecosystem: Environmental > Aquatic > Marine > Epipelagic | place: Germany:Helgoland, sampling site Kabeltonne... | reverse complement strand
GACGCGAGAACTGTTACAGCAAGTGTGTACAGACTTCAGTCAAGGATTGGCTCCAGATACTCCAAATCGAATGATGGCTCGTATGAGAAGTGCCCACAACCGTTTGTTAATGCTTCAAGAGTATGAACAAAACTTGATCTTGCAGGTTGAAAAAGATCTTCGTTCAAATCAAGGACTCCACTCAGTTCCAAAGGTGAAAGGAGAAGTTCACGATTTGCATGCATTGTATCGAGTAGGCAAGTTTTTGATACAAATAGAGGATGCAAAATGAAACATATATGGATTGGGTTGTTGCTTTTATGTTTTGGTATCCCAAAGAACGCGGAAGCTGTTCGATTGGCTATGGAGCCTCAAAATAGAGTATATGCTGGAGTTGTACAAACAGATGGTGGTATGGGAGGGACAGTCTCTATTGAATCGCGACTCACCCAACTAATTGTTATCAATATGGGTGGATTTATCAGTTCTCCTGTGCACTATGGAAGTGTAGAGACACGAGACGAACAAGAGTGGGTCAGATTAAATCACGGTTTATGGGCTGCTCCAGGCGTTCGGATACCCCATCGATATGGAAAAGGAAGACTCAATTGGGATGTAATCGGTCGCGCTGGGTTCGCTTGTGTATTTACAACGGATGCTTTTAGAGATGACCTCTACCTACTAGATCCTTCTGGCTTGGTCGGTTTGGATGGATATTTAACATACAAAGCATCTGAAACTCAAACAATCGGTTTGCGGATGAGCAACAAAATGTTTGTGTATCAACCAGATTTAACACGTACGCTAACAGGATTACCTGTTCAAAGATTGCAGCACAGTATTGAACTTTTCTGGCAACTGTAAACCACAATATTTGTTGCAGATTGAATGGCCTCATAAAATCTAGATGCGAATCTAGAGGAGGGTAGGAGAGTCGTGTTTTGTTGAACTGGATACACAAAAGCCCACACCCGAAGGTGTAGGCCAATTCAAGTTTTGTAGGTATCTGAACCTTAAAGGGCACCCGCCGCTTTTGACATCAGACCTTGAAGACGTTTTGCAAAACCTTGGGGGTCTTTGAGTTGACCCTCTGCAATGGTTGCATGATCAAGCAATAAACGTGCAAAAGGCTCAATGTCTGTCGCACCTTGTTCATTCAAACTGGATAAGGTTTGAACCAATGGATGAGAAGGATTGATTTCCAATACCCGTTTGCTGTCTGGTACTGCTTGACTGGGATTCAATGCTTTCATGATATTTTGAAAGTTTGAACTCATACCACCATCGGCATCTACAAGAACACTTGGTGAATCTGTCAATCTATTTGACAATCGTACTTCTGCGACGTCTTCTTGAAGTAGTTCACCCAGCCACTCTACCAATGGTTGAGCCTTGTCTTTGGCCTCTTTGGTGTCTTCATCCTCTTCGTCATCAAACTCGCCTTGTGCAACACTTTTTACCGGTGTTTCTTTGTAATCTTGGACAGTCATGGTAACCCATTCATCAACAGCATCCGTTAGCAACATGACTTCCCAGTCTCGCTTTTTGAAACCTTCTAAGATGGGTAAGTTTCCAATTTGTTCAGGATTACTGGCATTGCTTAGGAACCAAATGTCTTCTTGACCGTCCTTTAGATCGTCTTTCATATTGGCAAGAGAACGCAATGTTCCACCACTGGTTGATGTTTTACAACGGAACAATTCAACCAACTTGTCTTTGTTTTTCTGGTCTTCAGGGATTCCACCTTTGATAATGATCCCCATGTCGTTCCAAAAAGTGTTGTACTTTTCAGCATCGTCTGCGGCCATCTTTTTAAGCATTTCCAATACTTTCTTAGTCAATTGTTTTTTGATGCGATCGACGACCTGAGTTTTTTGCAATATTTCTCGAGAAACATTGAGTTCAACATCTGGTGAATCTACAACACCACACACAAATCGCATATATTGAGGCAATAAGTCATTGGCATGTTCTAAAACTTGGACCCGTTTTTGGAAGAGACGCAAATCGACTTTGTAATTCATGTTGTCCAACTGTAAACTGTGACGTTTTGGCACAAACAATACAGCAGAAAAAGAAACACTACCTTCCATTTTGAAGTGTACGTGTGCAAGTGGCTCTTCACTATCTTTGGTTAAGTGTTTGTAGAAGTCGTTGTATTCTTCTTCTGTTACTTCACTGGGATCGCGAGTCCAAAGGGCTTGCTTTTCGTTGAGTTGTTCCTCACCCATGTGGATAGGCCATTGAATGAAACTAGAATGTTTCTTCGCAATGGCTTGTAAACGGTATTGGTCTACAAATTCGTGTGCGTCTTCTCTGATAAACAGTATGATTCTAGAACCACGTGTTTCTTTGGTTGACTCACCAAGACTATAGCCTGTACTACCATCAGATTCCCAGCGAACGGCATCTTCACCGTCTTTGATAGAAAGGGTATCAACGACAACCTTATCTGCAATCATAAAGGCCGAATAAAATCCAACCCCAAATTGTCCGATTAAGTTTTCAAGTTTGCCAGAATTGTCCAGCCCTTCCATGAATTTTTTGGTTCCAGATTGTGCAATGGTTCCAAGATTTTCAATGACTTCATCTCGTGTCATTCCAACACCATCATCTTCAACAGTGATGGTTTTAGCTTCATCGTTGAATGAAATCCTGATGCCAGGATTTTCAACAGCTCGAAAACTTCCTTCAGACAATCCAATAAAACGAGATTTATCCAGTGCATCACTGGCATTGGAAAGCAATTCTCTCAAGAAAATTTCTCGATCGGAATAGATCGAATGGGTAACCAGCTTTAAGATCTGCTGTGCATCTGCTTGAAAACTGTGTTGTTCTTTATCTGTTGTGTCAACAACATCAATAATATCAGGGGTTTGTTCACTCATGGTCAATATCCTACAAAGAAATGAAACGATTGTAAAGCTAGATACCAAGGAATGGCATCTTGATCACTTTTCAGTGTAGGTACGACAAATTGAGTGTCAAGGTCTGATTTGCCCGTCAACGGCAATTTTTACAGCTGTCTTTCCAAAATCATCTGTAGAAAGTGTACGAATGAGGTCAATAGCTTTGTTATCTTCATCGAGTGTGGGAACACCACGTCCAATTTGTTTTGTTGAAATGATTTCTCCTGCAATAAAATCTCCATTGGCGTCTATTGTTGTTTCGAGGATTACACCCATGCCGGCATAGCCTGAGATATTGAATCGGCCGTATGTAGCAAAATTTCCAAGGGAGTATGCAATGAGTTTATTGTTATAGATTTCCATGCCTCTTAAAACATGTGGTCCATGACCGATAACCAAATCTGCACCAGCATCGATAACATCGTGGGTGAAAGTACGCAGATCTCCACGATTCTCTCCATAGAACGTTTCAGAACCTTCGGGGACGTGAATGGCTTTTGAACCTTCCGCACCACCATGAAAAGAAACGATGACTATGTCGTGTGTAGCTGCTTGAGATTCTACTAATTTTTTGGCTGTATCGTGATCATTTAAGTAATGTGAAGATCGATTGGTGTAGAAGGCAATCATCGATACTTTAAAACCATTGACCTCTATTGAAGCAATGTCACCAGGGCGTCCAGAATGAGCAATTCCTTGTTCATCCAAGAGGGTTTCTGTTTCCAATCGACAAGAACTTCCAAAGTCATTGGCATGATTGTTTGCAGTGCTTAATAAATCAAATCCAGCGTCTTTATAATAAGGGGCATAAGAGGCGGGTGATCTGAAGGCATAACACTTACCTGGTGCAGAATTAGCACACTTTTGAGAAGGGGTCATTCCATTACATAGGGGACCTTCAAGGTTTCCAAAAGTGATATCTGCATCTTGAAGTTCAGATTTTATATTGGCAAAAGAATCTGCTCCATCATTTTTTGGTAAGTATCCAGCCGGAAAATTTGTACCAATCATCATATCGCCAACAGAACGAATCCGTAAAGTAGCTCCTTCGGCAACAGCACTCGCAAATGTAGCAGGCGCAGATTTTTGACTTTCGGTCATAATTTTTTGTAATTTTTGATTGTCTTTGGCTTGAGTGAGATATCCACTCAATTTTGGGAACTCGGGCTGTTTAGTTTCTACGATACTCCAGTGTTTGACGACGGCATCCCAATCTGAAAGCATCCAATGCGCCCATCCGATTTCCCAATGACATTCGATTTGTTCAGGTTTTTCGTTTATACACTGCTCAAAAGCGGTAATTGCACCAGAAAAGTTTTTGTTTGTCATCTGTACAATTCCCTGTTCATATGCGGGTTCTGGACTTGCAAACAGTAAGTTGGTGGCAAATAAAAACATATAGTGTCTCCTGTGGTCATATTTTGACCATTTAGTAAGGGAAAAAGGTCGATTTTTTCATTAAAATTGATTACAATGTATTTAGATGTTGTATAACATTCCCCATCGGAATCTTCCCAATTCCAACGATATTCAACGGAGAAATATTCATGCCAGAGATAGCAAAAAATTTATTGGAAATTGATATCCAAGATGAAATGCGAGTTTCATATCTAGATTACTCTATGTCGGTCATCATTGGTCGTGCTCTTCCAGATGTACGAGATGGACTAAAGCCTGTACACAGACGGATTTTGTACGCGATGTTTCGCGAAGGCAATCTGTCCAGCCGCCGCTTTTCAAAGTGTGCCGGTGTGGTTGGTGAAGTACTAAAAAAATATCACCCACATGGTGATTCAGCTGTATATGATGCATTGGTTCGAATGGCGCAACCATGGAACATGCGTGTCCCGTTGGTAAACGGTCAAGGTAACTTTGGTTCTGTAGACGGTGATCCTGCTGCTGCGTATCGATATACTGAGTGTAAAATGCAGAAAGTAGCGGAACTGTTGCTTAAAGACATTGATAAAGACACGGTAGACTTCACCCCCAATTTTGATGGAAGTGTTGAAGAACCGATTGTATTACCAGCCGCCTATCCAAATTTATTGGTCAATGGTTCGGATGGAATTGCAGTTGGTATGGCCACCAAAATCCCGCCACACAATTTGGGTGAAGTGATTGATGGTTGTGTCGCAATGATTGAAGATCCAGAGATTCAATTGGCTGATTTGATGAAAATAATTCCAGGTCCAGATTTTCCAACGGCAGGTCATATCCATGGTACGTCAGGGATAGCCCAAGCCTATGAAACTGGTCGCGGTAAAGTGATCATGCGCGGGAATGTACACTTCGAAGAAATGAAGAATGGAAAGTGGTCTATCATCATTGACGAATTGCCATTCCAAGTGAATAAAGCACGATTGGTTGAAGATATTGCCAATCTTGTGAAGCAGAAAAAAGTCGATGGAATCACAGCGTTACGAGACGAAAGTGATCGAAAAGGAATGCGTGTTGTTGTAGAATTACGCCGTGATGTGGTTAAAGAAGTCGTCTTAAACCATTTGTACAAAAGTACACCATTGCAAAATACATTTGGCATTAATATGCTAGCCATTGTAAACAACAGACCAATGACACTTGGCCTCAAAGATATTTTGACCAAGTATATTTCTCATCGTCGCGACGTGACAATGCGTCGTTGTCAGTTTGAATTGCGTAAAGCAATGGCTCGTTTACATTTGTTAGAAGGGTACTTGATCGCTTTAGATAACATCGACGAAGTGATTCGGATAGTACGCTCTTCAAAAGATGGAAATGAAGCTCGTCCAAGATTGATGCAATCTTTCGGTCTGAGTGAGATTCAAGCCCAAGCTATTTTGGATATGCGTTTACAGCGATTGACGGGTTTAGAGCGTGATAAAATCGTTGCTGAACAACAAGAGTTGCTTTCTTTGGCAGAAGAACTTCGTGCCATTTTGAACTCTGAAGCACGACTGATGGAAGTGATTAAAGAAGAATTGATGGAGGTTCGAAATCGGTTTGCTGACCCACGTCGAACACGACTTCAAGATTCTGTAGAGCACATTTCTATTTTGGATTTGATTGAAGAAGAAGAGCAAGTGATTACCTTGTCTGTTCGTGGATACATTAAACGTATGTCGGATGATGAGTTTCAAGAACAGCGACGTGGTGGAAAGGGCAAACGCGGTGTGAAATCGAAGAAAGAAGATGCGGCAAAAGATTTATTTATAGCGAATACCAGAAGTGATCTATTGATTTTTACAACCAGTGGAGTCATGTTTAAACTTCCGGTCTATAAAATACCAGAAACGTCTAGAAATGCTGCTGGAACACCAATCATCAATCTGATTCCTGTAGATAAGGAAGATGGTATTGCGACTGTACTGCGAGTGGCTTCTTTTGACGATGAATCGTTGGACTTGGTATTCTGTTCTACCAATGGGTTGGTAAAACGGACGGCTCTTACAGAGTACAAAAACGTGAGACGCAATGGGTTACGCGCGTATAGTTGTGCAGATGGTGATCAGTTACTGAATGTATTGCTTTGCAATGAAAGTTCGAGCATCTTGATGAATACAGCACAAGGAAAGTCTATTCACTTTAAAGGTACAGACGTTCGTCGAATGGGTCGAAAAACTCGTGGTGTTAAAGGGATTAAACTATTGAACAATGATACCATTGCTTCCATGGTAGAGGTCGCTCCAGAGATTGGGGATCAGAGACTATTAACAATTACAGAGAATGGATATGGAAAAAGGTCTCCATTGTCAGAGTATCGTCAACAAAATCGTGGTGGTTCAGGTATTATTGATATTCGAACTGGAGAACGAAATGGTGCAATTGTAGGCTCTTTGATTGTTGAAGATACCGATAAAATTATGTTGATTTCTGAGAGTGGACAAATCATTAAGGTACCCGTTTTGAACATTCGAGATCAAAGTCGAAATACCAAAGGGGTTACGGTCATGCGCGTTCCGGAAGGTGATAGGATCGTGAGTATCGCCAAGGTTTTGGAAGACGATGAGGAAGAGAGTTCAGTAGAGGAAACAACAGTAGATCCTACACTTTCCACAGATCAAACTACAGATGAGACTCAAGAGATCTAGATTTTAAACGATGCAAACGTGTCCTAATTTATTAAAATGAATTATAAGAATCTTTTCTTTTAGGACGTGTACAATGCAAACCATGTTTAAAGTTTCATCCTTTTTGCTGACAACAGGAATCCTAGTGGGCTCCTTTGTCGGCTTTTGGTATGGACCTTGGTCTCCAAATCTGGACCATCGAGCACGAAATTTGATTGTTCAAGATAATTTAGAAGAAGGTGTTGATCTCTTTCTGTGGAAAGCAGAATATGCGATTTCTAAAGAATCAAAGCATACGTCAATGTGGAATGCCGCTCGAACAGCTGCTTTGCGTTCAGAATCCAGCGTTTGGGTTAAAGATTTATTGAATAAATGTTTAGAAGAAGAAGACTTTTTGTACAGAGCAGATGTTCATGCTCAACTGGCAACCTTGTTGTTTGAAGAGCAACCCAGAGAATCGATTAAACACTGGGAATGGGCATTATATTATGGTCATCAAAAAGAAGAATCTGTGACTTGGCGTGTTCGCTTGGCAATGGCTTTGGAAGCTGAAGGAAAAACGATAGAAGCGATTGATGTATGGCAAGAAGCTTTGGGATATCCAACATCTGCTAGAATGGCACATATGGTTCTTGGCCGATTGCTTTTGGAAGATGATCCGGACATGTCCGTTTATCATTTTCAAAAAGCAAAACAATTGACAGAGCAACAAGATCAAGCCGCAGAATTGGGCTTTCGAGTGGCGCAGTTTGAAGTAGAAATTATGGAAAGCATGCACTAAGTGTATATTTCAGTAGAAACTAACAGGTTCTGGTATGTTCAGTTATCTGGAAATACGATATAGACTTCCCACAATGGCTTAACAGTGGGGGAGCGTGATGAATCAGCATCAGTCTAAAAGTTGGTTTGATAGAGCACAGAATGTAATTCCAGGTGGTGTAAACTCACCAGTACGGGCTTTTAATGCCGTAGAAGGTACACCACCATTTATCGTGTCTGCAAAAGGTGCGTACATGATAGATGAAGATGGAAATCAATATATTGATTTGATCGGATCATGGGGACCGATGATTGTCGGACATGCACATCCAACAGTTGTAGAGGCGATTCATCAGACAGCGGTGACAGGAACTTCCTTTGGGGCTCCGACAAAGGCAGAGGTGTTGTTTGCAGAGGAATTGTGTGCTGCACATCCAGTCTTGGACATGGTGCGTTTATGCTCTTCTGGAACAGAATCTACGATGCATGCTATTCGATTGGCGCGTGGATATACCAATCGCGATGTCATTGTGAAAATCGATGGATGTTATCACGGTGCACATGATGCTGTATTGGTTGAAGCTGGCTCAGGGGTCGCTACCTTTGCAAAACCTGGGTCAGAAGGTATTCCAACTGCGGTTGCAGAGTTGACACGTACTGCACCGTTCAATGACCTGAATGTTGTAGAACAACATTTGTCAACGTCTACCGTGGCAGCAGTAATCTTAGAAGCTGTTCCTGGCAATATGGGGTGTATTGTTCCGACGGAAGGATATTTAGAAGGCCTCTCTAGACTCTGTAAAAAGTATGGAACGTTGTTGATTGTTGATGAGGTAATGACAGGATTTCGCCTTTCCAAAGGAGGGGCTTGTGAGCGTTTACGGATAGATGCGGACTTGGTTACTCTGGGGAAAATTGTTGGTGGTGGTCTTCCGTTGGCGGCTTTTGGTGGCCGTAGAGAAGTAATGGAATGTTTGAGCCCGTTGGGAGCCGTTTATCAAGCGGGTACACTCTCAGGAAATCCATTGGCTGTTGCTGCTGGTCGGGCAACACTTGGATTGCTCAGTGATGTTGTATATCAAGAACTTGAAGGCAAAGCAGAGTGTATCGAAGCAGGATTAGAGGATTTGGTAGCAAAGTATCCAGTCTCGTTTGCACGTGTTGGTTCTATGTTTACATTGTTTTTCCGAGATCAGGCTCCGACAAACTTTGACGAAGTGAAAGAATGTGACTTTGATATGTTTGGCACTTTTCATTACAAAATGTTGGAAAGAAATGTATACTTTCCACCCTCACAATATGAAGCCGTTTTCCTCTCCAATGCCCTCAATGATGTAGAGATTCAACGTGTGATATCTGGGATTATAGATGTTGTAGAAGAATTGTTTGCACAATGAGAGATGTTTGTGAATGCTGATGTAGCAAAGAGAATAGCGATGGGTGTCGCGATGGGCGCGCAGTTTATTGGTTCACTGGTTGGTGGTCTTGCATTGGGCTGGTTTGTAGATGGAAAATTTAAAACGGATCCCATTGGTTTGTTTATAGGGCTGTGTTTGGGACTTACAGTAGGAATTTTTCTGTTGATTCAAGCAGGAAAAAAAGAGGAAGAGAATCCTTCAGAGGATTGATGTTGATGGATCTGCAGTCATGATCATCTATGCTAGTTTGTGTTTCTGAGTTGAACTCTAGAAAAGATCACATGAGATCATGTGAGATCGTAGAAAAGGAATGTTGTTGTGGTCAATAAAACATTGAAATTGTACACCTGTTTAGGGATCTTTATTTTAATTGGGAGTTGGTTTTTTAGAGAAGAAGTTTCCATGGTCGGAATGACACTTTCTCTCTGTGTTTTTGGCATCAATTTGTATTGGATCTCAACAGCAGTCTATACTTTTTTAGAATCCTGTAAAGGCGAGGAGACGGGGAACATTTTGGGATTTTTATCGAGTATACGAATATTTGCTTTTCTTGGCGTTATTCTGTGTATTTTGTTTGCGTTCGGGTGGGTACCCGTGTTAATAGGGAATAATCTAATCGTATGTAGCCTATTGGTAACATCATTATTCTTCGATAATCACGATACAAAGGACCAGTTCAATGAGTAGTTCAGGTAGCACTGAGTATAAGTTTTGGTTTGAAGGTTTGATGCCTAATCAACATCAAGCAGTCGTAGACCTTCTTGGTGGAGGTGCTGATGCGGCTCACGGTGCTGAAGTCATGTTTTCTTCATGGATTGTTTGTATTTCTTTGATTGCATTGGCATTGCTTGGTCGAATGGCATTGAGTGCAATGAGCAGCAAAGAAGGGATCAGCAAGTACTATGCTGATGAAAGCCTTTCGATGCGCAATATGTTCGAACTCTATGTTGGATTCATAAAAGATCTATCCGACGATTTGGTTGGCCGTAAGAACACCAAGATATTCTTTTGGTTCTTCGGTGGTTTATTCTTGTACATTTTGTCGTGTAACTTGCTTGGGTTGTTGCCAAATGCGACTTCTCCATCCACAAGTATTTCAAACAATGTTGCGATGTCTTTGACGGTTATGGTATTTTTCACCATCGTCGGAATTCGGCGTCAAGGATTCGGTGGGTTCTTTGGTCACATGATGGGACCATTGCTTCCATTGGCACTGATTATCTTTCCAATCGAGTTTATGGGAACCTTTTTAATTCGTCCAGCATCATTGGCTTTGCGTCTCGCTGGGAACATGAATGGAGACCATACTGTCTTGGGTGTTACATACGGTTTATCGCCGTATATTTTACCAATCGCCGCGTATGGATTGGGATTGTTTGTTTCTGTCGTTCAATCATTCGTCTTTACACTTCTAACAGTCATCTATGTTGTTCTTTCATTAGAACATGATGAGCACTAATCTACTATCAACAACACAAATTTTGTGGAGAATACTATGAAAAAATTATCTATTATGTTTACTGTAGCAATCGCTATGCTTTTCGTTTCAACCCCTGCTTTTGCTGCTGACGGTGTGTCTAAAGTTGCTGGCGCTGGTGATGCTGGTTGGGTTGCTGTAGGTGCTGGTTTGGCTATCGGTTTGGCTGCTCTCGGTGGCGCTCTGGGTCAAGGAAACACTGCTAAGGCGGCTATGGAAGGAATGGGTCGTAACCCAAATGCAAACCTTCAAACTCCAATGATTATCGCAATGGCTTTGACAGAGTCTTTGGTAATTTTGGCATTCATTATTGCATACGGATTGTCTGGTAAAATCTAATTAGATTGTTCTAGATTGAGAAAGGGTGTCTTCGGATACCCTTTTTTATTTTTTGAAATGGGCACATCCCATTGGAAAGATTGAAAAAGTCTATGCTATTGGATACATGTGAAAGAACGATATGGTAACAAAATCTCTCAAGGAGTTAACAATGACATTGTTGTGGATTGTAATGGCCTGTGGCCCAAAAGAACCTGTACAAGCAACCCCAATAGTTGGATGGCATCAAGAAGAGTCCTGGACTTTGGCTTGTTATCATCCTCCAGCATACGACTCAATGCTAGAGATGGACCGAAGAGATTCTTGGCAAGGAAGTATGGAAGCCATGGAACTGCAGTGGAAAGGAGAACGTGGAGATGGAATCTCCATCGATGAAGCCACATTGGATCAAATTGATTATCAATTTTCTGCATATCCAAAGAAAGTCGAACAGGTCAGTCAAGAAAACCTTGAAAAATGTCGTCAGGCTGCGACAGGTCAACTGTCAAAAGACGATTGGCAAACCTGGATAAAAGGATTGCCTACACAGTTGACGGCTG
>Ga0115559_1002581_pt1 | contig 11483 bp, 8 predicted proteins | sample COGITO_mtgs_1105_3_FD_87281 | JGI IMG/M metagenome (GOLD analysis project Ga0115559, IMG submission 87281) | Pelagic marine microbial communities from North Sea - COGITO_mtgs_110506 | ecosystem: Environmental > Aquatic > Marine > Epipelagic | place: Germany:Helgoland, sampling site Kabeltonne... | reverse complement strand
TTCCACCAGTTTCTTCCAGCATGCAAAATTCAGACCACACCTGCTCGCACACTGCCTGTGTTTGTGTTTCCACTTCATAGCCTCCAAACATAGGGTCCAACCAGTTACCCAGTCCGGATTCCTCATCCAATACTCTATGTACATTTTGTGCTATCCGATGCGCTTGTCGACTGGAGTTGCTCAACACATCATATCCATGAATACTGATGCCGTCTGTTCCACCCCATATACCACCCACAGCAGCATACAAACTTCTAAGCATGTTATTGTGTGAGTCCGCCAACGTAAACATTCTCAATGACGTTTCACCATTTACAAACGGACTCCCTACAACGTCACTGCGTTGTGCTGCCATCCCTTGCATCAACTGACGCAAAGCACGTACTTTCACCGTATTTTGTACAATATCAGCATCCAACGCAAGTTGAAGCCAAATGGATGACCAATCTAGACATCCCCATTTCAACAATTGAGACAATGACAACAATACCCACAGCAATTCTTCTTGTGCCGAACCACCCATTCCGTGAATCAAACTTGCATCAATGGTAATCGGATGAGCCCCCTCTTGTGTTCGTAAAATACGGACGGAATCTTGTAAGACAGATTCTGAGACACCAGATTCTGTATGTACGTCTAACAAGACCAGAGCAAACGGATCACAGTGCAACGTTCCCAAACCGGATCTAGACCACTGCTCAATGGATTTCATCTCCATATCCAATACTTCAATTCGACTGGCTCTCTGAACCTTATTTCTATCATCTGTCAACATTCGAACGATACCAAGTCCATCAGAAGATTGCTCCAACCACCTCTTTTTATGTTGAAATCGTCCGTCTATACGACCACTCACTACAACATCCCGCCATCGTTCATCCTGACGGTAAACACTTCGAGTCACTGTCGGTCTAGATGCATATACAACTTTTGTAGTCAATCCAGACAACAAGGTCTGATTTAAGGACGATAGAGGCTTGCCCTTCAACAACTTCAGTGCCAAACGTTCCCATTCTTGACTTTTCTGATCTTCTTGAGTCGATTGATCCATGCTGCATTCTCCATTTAACAATACAAGAAGTATCGTAACCGAATCGCAGCAACTTTCCCATTCACCAAAACAGCACTTCTACGGAAGAATATGATTGAATATCTTCTCATTATGTAGCGAGCCGAAATACCTCACGCACTTTGAATACGCGTTGCCGTCAAGGCATCTTCAATGCTAATGTGAAACGAAAACTCCACGTGCTGTTGAAATACAGGCATTCGTTTAACGAAAGCCCCTTTCCAAGAATGTGCCGTAGATTCATCCCACACAACATACACACGATCGAAATTTTCTGCCAACTTTGGGATTTGCTGAAGGATCAAAACTTGCATTCCTCCAGTCAACCTAGACTTGTTTCGCACATCCCAAACCAAATCGCGTACTTTGTGAGTTTCAGACTCTACCAACAACAGTTCCATAGCGCAAAGTACCGAGGCTTTACTCGGCTTATCCAATCGACAAAAATACAGCACACCTGGAGGTAATATCATCACATTGCGTTGAATCTCTGTTAAAACAGTATTGTTGGGTTGAGTCAAATACATTGCTGTTTCCTATCTTAAAGATGCGATAAAAAAATAGACGCCAACCACTATAGTTTTTTAAAACAATAAAACTGAATGCACAACATCCACAAAGTCGGTTGTTGAATATCGACAACTCTGCGTACTTTAATATTTGTATTCTCCATTTGAATTCTTTTCAACCACTCCACCGTTCGAGCCGCATTGTAATTTCGAATAATTAGTTGTTTAAGGTTGGTTATTTTAGAAATATTTTTTGGATACTCATCCAACGCTGTGCTTGCGACATTTAAGCACCTGAGTTTTTTGAGAGCCTCCAACCACGACGGAATCTCACGTATCGGTGAATCGGATACATCCAACATCTCTAATGAGGACAAATCAGCAATGGATGATGGTAACGTGGTCAAGTTACTCCCTCTCAAACTCAGACATCGCAGCTTATACAGTTGACCAAGCCACTCTCCATTCTGTTCCAAACTTGGGCAGTCCGATGCTTGAATAAGTTCCAAAGAGTTTGACCAATCCGGCACTTGCTCCCATCGAGTAAACCCTGAAGGAAAAGCCACCCACTGAATTGGAGCCTCTTGCAGTACATCACACCAAGCAAGAAAAATCTTTTCCGAAGCACTGGAGGCATCCAATCCAACAACCTGAGCAGACTTTATACACTTTGACAGTGGAGCCTTTTGAATTTGAATACACCATTGGCCACTCAACCATCGCTCCTCTGAAATGCTGGATAACTGTTCATCATTCAGCCAACAAACTGAAACCTCTGGAATACCCCCGTGTACACTCCTTGGAAGGTACAACCATTGTAAGTCAAAAGGAACATCAAATGTGGTTCGAAAATGCACCTGTTGAAATTCGGATAGATTTAAGACATCCAATGCCTGTAATCTCATATCCCCCCAAAGGGCCCGCATTGACAACAACCAAACTTTTACGCTGTCTTGATGTGCAGATGTCAGATTTTGTGAAAAGCCGGTTGGTCTATATTGATCGTTAATTTCGATTTCGGCATGAAGCCATTCTAAAAAAATGGGTTTTTTATCAATATACCCTTCAATAACGTTCATATTTGAAAACAATCGTTTTAGCGAAGATACATTCAACGCCAACAAGCTGCGTTTTATTTTTTGATCAATTGATTTTCCCATATCTCTATACTTTAATGGATTGCACCAGCCAACGGAAAATATTTGCCTATTTTTGATCATGGATTTGCCGAAATCATCGTACATCGGATAAGATACAATTGTATTTCACCCTACCGATTGCAGGTACACTATGATTGAACATCCACCCAGATCTCCAGCAGAAATTGCTCGTTTCCACGATATACAAAAACGATTGCCAGATCTTTGGTCTTTGGTAAATCGAGACAACCGTGTTGAACATACCATCTTGGTTGTCCCTTCTTTATCTCTTGATTCAAGAGAATTGAATAAAATCAGTGGTGTTCATCATTATGAAGAAAGACTTTTATATACCTTAATGCTGCTTCGAAATTCTCGAACTCGAATCGTTTTTGTGACAAGTCAAGCCATATCCAGTACTGTTATTGACTATTACTTACATCTACTTGGCGGAGTTCCCACTGCACACTCTAAGCAAAGATTGATCATGCTGGATTGTTCAGATTCTTCCAGTCTCCCTCTGTCTGAAAAGATTTTACGTCGCCCTCTGTTGCTGGAAAGAATCAAACGTTCGATTGGAGACAGCAGTCGTGCACACATGATCTGCTTCAATTCCACATGGCTTGAAAGGACCTTGGCTGTACAACTGGGGATCCCATTGTATGCCAACGATCCCAGTTTGAATAATTTGGGAACAAAGAGTGGGTGTCGAGAAATTTTCAGAGATTCTGGAATCTTATTTCCAGACGGCTTTGAGAATCTATCCGACGAAGAAGAAATAGCACAAGCATTGAATGACTTAAAGATTCGAAACCCCGAAATGCGAAGGGCGGTTGTCAAACTCAACGATGGTTTCTCCGGTGAAGGCAACGCATTGTTCTACTTTGATAAGATTGATGCAACGGATTCCGTGGAACGCTTAAAACAAATCCGCGCCAATTTACCCAATCTAAAATTCGAAGCAGCCTTAGAACATTGGGACAGTTTCAAAGAAAAGTACAAGGACATGGGTGGTGTTGTTGAGATGTTTGTCGAAGGCAAGCACAAGTTGTCGCCCTCTAGTCAATGTAGAGTCAATGCACTGGGTAAAGCCGTCCCTATTTCCACACACGATCAAGTGCTCGGTGGTTCAACAGGACAAGTGTTTCTGGGATGTACCTTCCCTGCGCATCCGAGTTACAGAATGGAAGTTCAACACTATGGAATGCAAGTGGCAGAAGAGTTGGCAAAACGAGGGGCCATGGGTCGCTTTGCCACTGACTTTGTGAGCGTTCCAAAACAAAATGGAGATGGATACGACCATTATGCCATTGAAGTTAATTTGCGAAAAGGTGGAACCACACACCCCTTCTCTACATTACGATTCTTGACAGATGGACACTATGACCCCATCACTGGAGAATTTTATGCGCAAAATGGACAAGCAAAGTGCTACTTTGCTTCGGACACTTTACAATCTGAAGATTTCAAAGGACTCTTTCCATCCGATTTGATTGACATGGCATTGTTCCACGATTTGCACTTCCATAGAAACACAGAGCGGGGTACCGTCTTTCATCTAATGGGTGCGTTGAGTGAGTTTGGAAAGTTGGGAATGGTCTGCATTGGAAACAACCTTAAACAGGCGAAGTTCCTCTATAAGAATGCGTCCAAGGTATTGCATACTGAAGCCGGCAAGCTGCAAAACAAAGTCATACTCAACAAATCTTAATCTCTTAATAGAAACGTCTAAACGCCACCTCAGAAGACTCCTCACTGATAGGAACATACGATGACCCAACTTTTACGTTACACGATACTCTTTACTTCTACAACAGCTCTATTTGGGTGCGCGTCTGACAATGAGATATCCGTCCAGAGACAAGAACTTCGAACCAATCAAGATACTTACGACATCGACATCGTCGCAGTTGGGGAACGTCAGACCATTCCGGTCACTCTGCAAAGCGTTGGTCCTGGAAGTGTCACTGTATACAGCATCACGTCTTCTGACCCAGACCATTTTGTTGTGCTTCCTTCATGGGCACAAACAGACTCGGATGGTGATGGAGTTGCTGATCAGTTGAAATTACAACGAGGCTCTGAAAGTGATCCGACTCAAGAGATTGTGGAAATTAACTTCAGACCGGATGCCGATGGATTGTTTCGAGGACAATTGACCATCTTATCAGATGACTCAACGACCAAAGAACGAACCGAAGACGACAAAGGCATCATTAGAGTAGCCGTACGTGGTATTGGACGTATCCCTTGTGCAGAAGTATTTCCCGCACAAATTGACTTTGGACAACGTCCTGCTGGTGGCTATTTCTCTGAAAGCCTAACCCTCAGAAATTGTGGTGAAGCCCCCCTCACAATCTCTAGTTTTCAAGTCGATGGCTCCTCTTCATTCTACGGTGCGTCAGCAACACCCATTTATGTATTCGAAGGAGAGTCCAAAATGGCTGAAGTTGCATGGATTCCAAGTTCAAGCAATCCTGAATATGCCGATTTGGGGATCACCATCAATGATCCTGACTTTCCGGAAGGCATAGCGCTAATGGGTAATGATTGTGAGAATTCCAAACACTCAGATTGGGATCAAGATGGTGATGGATGGAGATCATGCCTTGGTGATTGTGATGACACCGACCCAAATGTCAATCCAGGTGCTTATGAAATAGACAACAACAAAGACGACAACTGCAACGGGGTTAAAGACGAAGCCTTCGATGAAATGGTGGATTTGGACTTCGATGGTTTTACACCATTCGAAGGAGATTGCTCTGAAGGAGACCCAAACATCCATCCAGATGCTGAAGAAGTTCTCAATGGGTATGACGACAACTGTGATGGCTTTATTGACAACGATACAGAGGGGTATGACGACGATGAAGATGGTCTCACAGAGTTAGAAGGCGACTGTGATGATTCATCTGCAGAGGTACATCCAGATGTTGAAGAAGTTGAAAATGGGTATGATGACAACTGCAATGGCTTTATTGATGAAGGCTCGGACAGTTTTGATGACGATCGGGATGGATTTTCTGAGGCAGAAGGCGATTGTGACGACGACGATCCATGGGTGTGGCCGGATAACCCTGAAGATTGTGATGGTGTAGACAACGATTGTGATGGTATCATCGATGAAGGTGAAGATGATAGTGAAAATGGAGCGTGTTCATTCGTGGCCGAAAGAGAGCAAACTCAAGTTTTAAAAACCCCACAGGGTGGTTGCAATACAAGCAGTTCGTCAACGTCGCCTATTTCTATGGCTTGGTTGTTGCTGGTTGGTCTGGTGGGAGTACTTCGACGCGACGAACGTCATTGAGTTCACGCAATAAGATTGTTCGTAACATTCGAGCAGCATCTTGATCTTCAAAAGATCGTTTGTGCTCTGTAGCCCATAAAACTGTTCCAAACTGAACCTCTAATCGCAATGCCGATTCTGGATCTGCTTCATGTAAGACAGGCCATATGTCTTTTAAAGAGGTTTGATTCATAAACTGTAGCGCTTCAAATGCATTCTCATACTCCTCTTTCGCCCACACACTGTAGGCTTCATTGAGTTGCACTTCTAGAGCATCAATGGTCGCCACCTCAACTCCTTGAGGTTGTGGTTCTTGTTGTAACAATGGAGCGGAGTCAAAACACCCTAAGAGATTTGGGATGTAAAGCAGGGTCATTATGATCATGTCAAAGCCTGAAATATATACAAGAGGAAGGAGAGAGAGAAAACACAGAGAAAAAGGGTGGATTCCCTAGACAAGATTGGAGGGGTGAATACACTAAATACAACACAAAGGAGTATTTCATGCAACGTGAAAAATTTACCACCATGTCTCGAGAAGCCTTGCTTTCCGCTCAAAAACTGGCAAACTCAAATGGCAACCCCGAAATTCGACCGGGTCATATTCTTTCGGGACTCTTATCACAAGACAAAGGCATTGTTGGAAATCTTATCCGACAGATCGGTGGGGATGAAGGGCAAGTCCAACGTGAACTCGAAGCCATATTACAACGTTATCCTTCTGCCTCGGGTGGTTCAACCCCTCGACAATCGCGTGAAATGGAACAAGTTATTGAGGCCGCACACAAAACTGCTGGAGAATTTGGAGACAGCCATGTCACAAATGAAGTGCTTTTTCTTGCCATCAGTCAAATCAGGTCCTATACCCAACAATTATTGAATGACTTGGGTATCTCAACAGGACGCATCCAAGATGCTGTTGAAATGGTCAGAAAAGGTAGAAAAGCTCAGGGAGAAGATGCTGAGAACAACTATGAATCTCTAGAAAAGTACACCAGAGATATGACACAGGATGCATTGGATGGAAAAATAGATCCCATCATTGGAAGAAATGATGAAATTCGTCGAACATTACAAGTTCTCTCTAGACGAACAAAAAACAATCCCGTATTGATGGGTGAACCTGGTGTTGGAAAGACCGCAATTGTTGAAGGTATCGCTTCTCGAATTGCAACCGACGATGTCCCTGAATCTTTGAAAAATAAAAAGGTCTTGAGCCTTGACTTGGCGGCTTTGTTGGCTGGGGCCAAATACAAAGGAGAATTTGAAGAGCGCTTAAAAAGTGTCATGAATGAAATTGAGCACAGCAATGGAAAAGTGATTTTATTCATCGACGAACTACACATGATGGTTGGTGCAGGAAAATCTGAAGGCTCAATGGATGCGGGGAATATGCTCAAGCCTGCACTGGCAAGAGGCGAACTGCGTTGTATTGGCGCCACTACATTGGATGAATACCGTAAACACATCGAAAAGGACAAAGCGCTAGAACGTCGATTTCAGCCTGTATATGTAGCGGAGCCAAGTGTGGAAGACACAATCGGTATTCTCCGTGGTATCAAAGAAAAATATGAGGTACACCACAACATACACATTACCGATGATGCTATCTTAGCGGCAGCACACCTTTCCAATCGATACATTTCCGACCGTCAACTTCCAGATAAAGCGATTGACTTGATTGATGAAGCAGCATCTCGTTTAAAAATGGAGATCGAATCTTTGCCACAACCGATCGACAAGATTGAGCGGGCAATCGCCGCCAAGAAAATTGAGATTCACACCTTACGACGGGAAACAGACGAGGCAACCATTGCACGGGCGGATGCAATGGAAGAAGAAATTGCCAATATGGAAGCGGAAGGCTCTGAACTCAAAGCGCAATGGCAAGCTGAAAAACACGCCATTGAAGAAATCTCAGCAACCAAAGAGCAAATGGAAAAAGTCAATCGCGATTTGGACTATGTGACACGAACTGGAAACTATGATCAAGCAGCAAAGATACAATATTCTGTTTTGCCAGAATTAAAGAAACAATTGGCTGATGTACTGTCCAAACTAGCCGACTTACAAAAAGATGGTGGTATTCTACGAGAAGAAGTGACCGAGGAAGATATTGCCACTGTTGTTAGTGCTTGGACAGGGATTCCCGTAAACAAGTTGCAACAAAGTGAACAAGAACGACTTCTTAAGATGGAAGACAACTTACACAACCGTGTAATTGGACAACACCAAGCTGTCATTGCAGTATCAGATGCGGTTCGACGTTCACGGGCTGGACTTCAAGATCCAGATCGTCCCATTGGTTCATTCATATTTTTGGGACCAACTGGGGTGGGTAAAACCGAATTGGCAAAGGCACTGGCTGAATTCTTGTTCGATGATGATACAAACATTGTACGTATCGATATGTCTGAGTACATGGAAAAACATTCGGTTGCACGACTTATTGGAGCGCCTCCGGGCTACGTTGGGTATGACGAAGGTGGTCAGTTAACCGAAGCCATCCGAAGACGTCCTTACTCTGTAGTACTGCTTGACGAAGTTGAAAAAGCCCATGGAGATGTCTTCAACATTTTGTTGCAAGTACTGGATGATGGTCGATTGACCGATTCAAAAGGTAGAACAGTCGACTTTAGAAATACAGTGGTCATCATGACTTCAAATGTGGGGGCCCATAAAATCATGGAAGCAGGTGGGGACGCCGAGAAAGCCAAAACAGCGGTCATGACAGCATTGCGTTCTCATTTCCGTCCAGAATTCCTCAATCGAATTGACGATACGGTTATCTTTGATGCATTGACACGTGGCAATATGGATGCCATCTTCAAAATCCAAATGAAACGCGTCCAAAAACTCTTGACCGAACGTCAGTTGCTCGTTGAAGTCAGTGATGAAGCACGTACGGCATTGTGTGATGCTGGGTTCGATCCAACATTTGGTGCTAGACCTCTCAAAAGAGCCATTCAACAGTATCTACTGAATCCAATGTCCAAAGCGATTGTCTCCGGTGGATATGGTCCCAAAGACACCATTAAAGTGGATGTGGCTGGTGATGATCAAATCACCTTCCAACGTATTCCAGCACCAGACGAGGATGAGGCTGAAGCCCCCCTTAAAGGCCTCCCTCAACAATAACAATCGAGTACCGCGTCCCTTTGACTTTATGACTTTATGACTTTATGACTTTATGACTTTACGATATGGATAGATACATGAGCAATCTAGAACAACGAACGGCATTGGTAACTGGTGCCGGCAAAGGGATTGGGGCTGCAATTGCAAGAAAACTAGCCCATCAGGGCGCCACTGTATATGTCCATTACCGTTCGTCTAAGGATTCTGCACATGCCCTAGCTGCAGAGATCGGTGGGCATGCTGTTCAGGCAGATTTATCAACATCAGAAGGTGTTGAAACTTTGTTGGCACAAATAGATGGCACGTTGGATATCTTGGTCAACAATGCGGGCTTGACTCGAGACATGCTTGTAATTCAAATGGAAGACTCGGACTGGAAACTTCCCTTTTCTGTAAACTTGGATGCCCTCTTTCAACTAAGTAAGGCTGTTGGTTTTCAAATGATGCGCAACAAAAAGGGTAGCATTATCAACATCACTTCAGTGGCTGGGATTCGTCCCAATAGAGGTCAAGCCAATTACGCAGCCAGTAAAGCTGCCGTCCGTGCCTTCACCCAATCCTTTGCAAAGGAACTTGCCAAAAAAAGAGTCCGTTGCAATTGTGTCGCACCTGGGTTCATTGAAACCGATATGACACAGGAGATGAATCCAATTGTCTATAAAGAGGCCCTCAAACAAATCCCTATGAAAAGAGCAGGTCGTCCCGAGGAAGTTGCTTCCGTTGTAGCCTTTTTAGCAAGTGATGAAGCGTCTTATGTCACAGGACAAGAATGGGTTGTAGACGGTGGATTGATTTAAATTCAAGACAGTATCCGCTTGCAAAATCGATGGCAGTCAAACCACATCGTCTATCTAGTTAAATACTACCAGTACAATTCGAAAAAAACGACCAATCTTCTTCTACATATTGAGGATTATGGTGCCGTAAAATATCCAGACATCATCACATTCACATTGTAATTTTGCTGACAGGTTAAGACTTGTCCTTCTGTCAGTTTGATTCCCGTTTGATAGGAAAACAAGTCGATGTAATATGTCTCAAAGAAACTAACGCCATCCAACTTGAGTTTTAACCAATAACTAGAACTGGATGCTGTTGAAACCTTTTGAATATCTGTGATGATCAACACACTATTCACGGGAACAGTATACGAGAGTCCTGAACACGCTCCGATATAGTTCCAAATCGGATTGGATCCAGAGGACACATTCGGACCTTGGGGATATCCAAGTGCAACTTGGAGTAGCAAGATAAACACACTCATTTTACATCTCCACTAAATACATACAACAAAGTTGTCCCTACTTCTTCCGTTTTGACAAAAAAAAGAGACGGACGACAAGAACAAAGCAATGAGGGGATAAGGAAATGAAGAGCTTAAAACTGCCAAGGGATAATCGGTTTTGCATCTACAATTACACCTGCATACCCAACACCAACACCTGCAACCCCAAGCGCTATTGAAGTCACCACCAATGCGTTATTGGTCGCACGCAAAGTGTCTTTAGTCGCCAAGTCTCTAGCCTCATAGAACTGAGAGTTGGTGGAGAAAGTATAGCCATACACGCCACCAGCCACAGCGAAAGTGGCAATCGAAGAAGCCAATAACGGAGTCTTAGACTTGGGACGAACACGCTTAACAGTTTGAACAGCAAACATGTCTTCATCAGAGGTCGTTTCTTTGGGTTTCTTGCCCTTCTTAGCAACTTGTTCTGTTGCCAAAAACTGCTGTGGAAACTGATTGCCATCAATTAAGAATCGAGAAATAATATGCCGATCGCTCTCTGAAGCAATGAATAAAATGTGTGGACGATCTGGAGTGGCTTTCGCCTCGCGAAGAGGTCTCCCATCCAAATAGAACATCGTTCCTTCAGGAGATCTCAACATCATTCCATCAACAGGAACTGGCACTTCTGCTGATGCAGAACGTTGATCTTCATATAAAGAAAACAACTCGGAACTCATATCCACTTCGTTCACACCCCATTTGTGATTTGGACTCAACTCTAGTGCGGTTCGAAACCAACGTGCTGCAGTTGCCGTATCACCACGATAGTAGTGTCCCAATCCAATGTACCGATAGGCTTGGGCAAAGACCTGTGGTGGTGCTGGTGTTTTCATGCATGGTAAGTTGGCTTCCAATTCACCAGCCAACCGTTTGATTTGCTTTTCATCCTTGCGAACCAACAAAGCATTGAGCATCGTCAACTTTTGAGCAGCATCCCGCGGGGTAAAAACTTGCCCTTCACAATAAGAGGCTTCTGCTGTTGAACTCAACAACAACACACCAAATACACCTGTAACTGCTGTCCATCGAAATGCTTGTATCATTCTAGACT
>Ga0115559_1002572_pt1 | contig 11494 bp, 10 predicted proteins | sample COGITO_mtgs_1105_3_FD_87281 | JGI IMG/M metagenome (GOLD analysis project Ga0115559, IMG submission 87281) | Pelagic marine microbial communities from North Sea - COGITO_mtgs_110506 | ecosystem: Environmental > Aquatic > Marine > Epipelagic | place: Germany:Helgoland, sampling site Kabeltonne... | reverse complement strand
GTGCGATTCATTCGTGCGATTCATTCGTGCTATTCAATTTCAATCGTGCAATTTAATCATGTAAATGAATACTGCAATTGACTATGGCTGTGAGATGAAAAGAGATAACCGATGAACTATGTGGCTGAAATGTTTGCTGAGCAGAGCACTCTGGCTCGAATTTTTTTGGTATTCGGTGTTTCTGTCGTGGCACACCTGGTGGCGATAGTGATTCGTAATCTGACGTTGGCGCTGGGGCGGCGGATCGAACTGAAATCTTTTACCAAGGCACGAACGATCATTCAGCTGATTTCCGGGGTGACGATTTTTGGGGTCTATTTTGGTGCTTTCGGCATGTTGTTGTCAGAGTTTGGTATCTCTCTGACAGCGTACTTGGCGAGTGCTTCGGTCATTGGTCTGGCGGTTGCGTTTGGCAGTCAGAGTATTGTTCAGGATTTCATTACCGGTTTGACGGTGATCCTCTCAGACCTGGTACATGTGGATGATATGGTTGAGATCAGCGGTCAAACCGGGATTGTGAAGTCTATCGGGATGCGCTTTACCGTTTTACAGAACGCCATGGGCGCCGAGGTCTATATCCCGAATAGAACCTTGACCAGCATGATTAATTATCCCCGCGGGTATGTATTTTGTCTGGTGGATATCAATCTGGACCCTGAGGAAAGTATTCGTGAGCAGATGCTACGTAGAATTCAGGAGCACACCCGCGGGCTGCTGGAACAGTTTCCGGGTATTTTCCTTGGCGCCGTGGAACAGGAGGAAATGCAGACCACCGCTTCGGGCAAGCGCTTCGTCCGGATCAAATTCAAAATCTGGCCTGGTCGTGGTGCGCCGATTGAAACCACCTATCGACAGGACATGCTGGCGTCGGTAAAAAAGCTCAATCCACAGTATATGGATTCGTGGATCTCAATTAACTACGAGGTGGGTCAGCGTTGAGAGATGGCTGAGATGTCTGTGAGTGCCTAATGAGAATCGTCGAGAAAAATCGACTTTTCTTGCCAGCGTTCATTCAGCCAGGCCTGCATATCATCAATATCGGCCAGGGCATAATAGCGAATTTTAATGGCGATTTTTTTTGGCTGGCCATGCAGGCAGCGCCAAATATTGACCGGCTCCGAGCCATAGTCAATCGTGATGTCCATCACGTGGGTCGCCGGATCTGCGCTGGTTTTGATAATCTTCATGCCGCCTGACTTGGGGACTAATAAGCGCTCATAAGGTGATGCTTGCAGGCGTTGCTTGTTCGCGGTGAACCGAGTGCCTTCCGGGAACACCAGCAATGCGCCGGGTTCTGCCCCATGGTCCTGGGTTGCACCTTGTATTTTGGAATAGTCCGCCGCCCGCAGCGATTTGTCCTTACCACGATAGAGTCTTGGAAAGTTCAGGGCCAGGCAGATCCAGCCAATCACGGGTACCCAGACAAGCTCTCGTTTGATCAAGAATTTGATGATCGGACCATTGCGCGTCACCAGATCCTGCACGACCGGGATATCGAACCAGGATTGATGATTACAGATGACAATCGGCGAGGCATATGGATTTGGCTCGCCGTCTATCAAAAATTCAATGCCTATAACGTCTCGCATCCAGAAACTATTTGTGCGTACAGCCATCCGGTACACGAAATCCACGACTACGAAACAAAATCGAGACACGAAAGGGATGGGTATGAGCCATCGCAGTATTGAGATAGGTACCAGTATCAGTACCCAGAAGGTCAGGTTCGTTAAGACCCACAGAAGCGAGAAAATACTGGTGATATTCCGAGTGATAGGCAAGATCAGGTGCATAGGGTATCTTATGGCCAATTGAAGTCAGGGTTCAAGGGGAGATGCAGTGTCGGTTAAATTGTTTAATCCTAGGATGGAACTGTTAGATCGGACCAGACTCAGGGAATTGCAGCTGCACAAACTTCAAAAGCTAGTGGTGCGGGTTTATGAACAGTCGCCTTATTACCAGGCCAAGTTTGATGCGGCAGGAGTAAACCCTTACCAACTGAAGTCTTTGGATGACTATCGGCACTATCCGTTTTTCGATAAGGATGAGGAGCGTATCAGTCAGGAGCGTTCCAAGGTAGAGCTGGGTCATCCCTTCGGCATGCATATCACCTGCGATCCTCGCTTGGTTAATCGTATCTCATCATCGTCGGGTACCACCGGCTCACCGACCTTCAGTGGCTTTACCCGTTTTGATCGTGAATTGGCGGCAGAGAACTGTGCTCGAGGCATGGTGCGCATGGGTGTCGACCCCGGCGACGTGGTGTTGCATGCCAGTGTCATCAGCATGTGGATTGCGGGGATGCCTGCCATCGACTCCATGATGGCCTATGGTGCCTGTGTAGTTCCCGTGGGCGCCTTGAGCGGCGTCGAGCGGGTGGCACAAATTGCCAATGAGGTGAAGCCGAAAATGATGCGCACCACCGTGTCATTTGCGCGGCATATGGCCAGAACCATGCTGGAAAAATCCGGGATTGATCCCCGTACTCTGGGCATTCAAAAAGTGGTGGTCACCGGTGAGCCGGGAGGCAGCATCAAAGACATTTACAGCGAGATCGAGGCAGGCTTTGGTGGTGCTTTATGTTACGACAATATGGGCGCCACGGGCTGCCATAGTCCCACGGGTATTTCCTGCGAGGAGCATGCCGGTATCCATTTTTATGCGGAAGATAATGCCTATTTTGAGATAGTCGACCCGAAAACCATGGCACCGTTGCCCATCGAAGATGGCGTTGAAGGCGAGATCATCTTTACCGGTCTGGAACGTGAGTGTGGGCCGCTGCTGCGCTGGCGAGATAAAGACATCATTAAGGTCACCACCACGCCCTGCGCTTGCGGCCGCCCAGGCGTACGCATGCAATTCAAGGGTCGGGTAGACGATATGTTATTGGTCAAGGGCGTGAATGTGTTTCCGAACGCGGTTCGCGACGTCATCAATAGCCTGTCCGCGCTAACGACTGGAAATATTCGTATCCAAAAAGACCATGACGAGGCGGTGGTCGAGCCGCCGGTCAAGGTGCTGGTGGAGATCCATCCGGGTGCTAGTGACGACGAGCGTGCCGACCTCACGCAGCACATTGTCAATCAAGTGCACCACCATCTGCGCTTTCGTGTCAGACCGGTTCTGGTTGATGCCGACCATTTCGAAATAAAATCCGGTGCGACTGGCAAGATGCAACTCGTTGAGGTCGTCAAGAATGCGTCATGAAGCTTAGTCAATGCCAGCCACTGAAGGATATCGATAATGACACAAGTGTTTGCGAACAGAGTGAGTTATACAGTACAAGACCGAGTGGCCCTGATTACTCTCGAGCGGGCAGCCCGGCTGAATGCCTTTGATGCTGCCATGTATCAGGGCGTCAACGCGGCGCTGACGGCGTTTCACGCTGATGAGGATGCCTGGGTCGCAGTCATTCAGGCCGCCGGCGAAAAAGCCTTCTCTGTGGGTGCGGATGTCAACGCGCTGAACGAGAATGCGAATCAGGGTATCACCACCGGGCTGGGAGGACTGCTGCTCGACCAGGAAATGGTGACCGACAAACCCATACTGGTTGCGGTTCAGGGCTATTGCGTCGGTGAGGGGGTGAATCTGGTATTGAGTTGCGACATGATATTTGCTGATACTACGACTCAGTTTATGATTTCCGAAGTCAGGATTGGCGTTAATCCGGTGGACATTCCTCTTAAGCTCGCGCGACGTTTGGGTTATACCCAAGCATTCAGCTTTCTCTCGCCGGGAGATGCCAAGGATGCGGAGTGGGCCCGGGCGGCAGGATTGTTAGAGCGGGTCAGTGAGGCTGGGCAGGCCAAGCAAGATGCACTGAATTTTGCCAGGCGGCTGGTCAACGAGTGCGCGCCTTTAGCGCTGCGTGCACAAAAATCCACTTTGTGGCATGCGGTTAACGTCAGCGAGCAGGTAGCCCGTGACTTGGGTAATCAGCAGCGCACCATGATCCGTTTGTCAGATGACTATGCGGAAGGCAGGCAGGCATTTATGCAGAAGCGACCCCCTAAGTTTAGCGCCCACTAGGTTTATTCGAAGAAATATCGGCTAATACCATGGGCTAACAGCCTATTAAAAATTACTGGAGAAGTTCATGTCAGTCTATTTCGTCGCTCTTATTAATATTCATGATCGCGCGGGATACGCCAATTATGAGGCGGGATTCATGCAGGTGTTCAATCAATACGATGGTCGGATGCTCGCTGTGGATGAGGCGCCAACAATACGCGAAGGGGAATGGCCGTATACCCGCACCGTTTTGATTGAGTTTCCCTCAGGCGCCCAGGCTGACGCTTGGTATGACTCGGCAGCCTATCAAGAACTAGCGGCTCATCGTTATGCAGCCTCGGTAGCCAATATTGCGCGAATCAAAGGGGTCGAGGCACCTTGAGTAGCGAAGTTGATGTTCATTCGCTGATGTACCTTCTTTGCGAGTTTTGACTAACTGTTTGGGCCGATACCCATCATAATGGTTTTGATGTCGTCGATAGCGAGTTTTGGCGTTCGATCGAAAAACAGCACCCCATTAATTTCTTGTTGGACATCGGTGAGCTGGGTCCAGACAAAGCCTGAAAGACTGTCAGCGTGATGAATCTCGCTGGCGATGGCTTGAAATCGCTGTTTGAGCGCGGCCTTGTCGAGTGGTAAGTCTCCATAGGCAAAGTGATCCTCAGCAGCTGCTTGAGTGAAGCCAATGCCGCCGCATTCAGTCAGTAATACCGGCAGTTTGCTCACATCTCTGCCTGGTAGGGCGCCGACTCGTCCACCGCCCACCTCCGATGATGGATCACGCAATAATTCCGCCAAACGTTCGGCAATACTTTCTGTTGCTGTCTCGTAAAGATGCAAGGTCCATAAATCACCGCTCGAAAATTCCCACCCATCATTGCCCACCACGGGTCTTGAGGGGTCCAGTGCCTGAGTCAAGGAAGTGATCGCATCGACAAAGGCTTGTTGCTCTGGTCGCTTGGCCTGGTGCCAGACCCCCCACGATTCATTAAAGGGAACCCAGGTGATAACACTTGGATGACCGCGATCCCGTTGTACCAACTGGGTCCATTCGGTACTCAGGGTTTCGATTAATTCAGTAGAAAATATGCGCCCTGAGGGCATCTCTGCCCAGACCAGCAGGCCCAGTCTGTCAGCCCAGTACAGATAACGTGGATCCTCGGCTTTCTGATGTTTGCGGGCGCAATTGAATCCCATCGCCAGGGTGAGTTCCACATCGCGCTTCAGGTCAAGGTCGTCTACAGCGGTATACCAGCCTTCAGGAAAGTAGCCTTGGTCGAGAATGCCACGCAAATACAGTGGCGAGTCGTTCAGGTACATGGTTCGATCTTTGACAGAGATCTGGCGAAGACCTGCATAGCTGTCACAGCGGTCAATAATGTTCCCCTCCGAGTCTTTCAGCATCAGCTGCAAGTCGTACAATGTTGGTGTGGCCGGTGACCAAAGTGCAGGTTGTTCAACTTTCAGCTCGAGCCTCACTTCTGGTCGGTCAATAAAATCAGACTCAAGACTGGCGACGCTAACACCGTCATGCAAAAGAACTAATTGCAGACTGCCGCAGGCCAGCCCTGAAAGTTTGACATTAACCTTCAACAGTTTGTCGGCAATCGAGTAAGTGGTCCAGAGACTGCTGGCATGCAGCGTGTTGACAGGTTCTAGCCAAATGGTCTGCCAGGGGCCGATAATCGGGTCGTAATCGATGGGCCAGCGCGTAGTGCCCGCTTGTTTACCTCGAGGCTGGGTCCACGTGAGGCTGTCAGTGACACGCAGCGTCACGGTATTGGTGCCCGGTTTGACCAGGTGCTTGATGTCAAAATGAAAGGGCGCATAGCCGCCGGTATGCGCGCCCGCTAATTCGCCATTAACATAGACCTGGGTGCGGTGATCGCAGGCGCCCAGATGAATCAATAATTGCGGTTCATGCCAGTGGGTGGGTAGCTCGAACTCCCGAGCGTACCAGACGATGTCGCAGGGTGTTAGATGGGATGCGCCCGAGGCGCTCGCATTCATGGTGAAAGGGACTTGGATAGTGGCTTCGTAGTCATGGTGCTGGTACCACTTTTGGACCAGACCCACATTCTTTGGATCAGTACCGAAGCGCCATTCGCCGTTGAGATTGAGCCAGTCGAGTCTTTGCAGTAGTGGTCTTGGGTATTCTGGACGCGGAATAGTCACCATGGGTCTCCGTCGGGTCAAGGGCCGAATGTCAGTAAATAGAGTCAAGACTTAAGCGCAATCCTAAGTGAAAACTTAATTTACGCGGGCGCTGGTTAAACCTGTAACAATCGAGCCTTTCATATTTTGATGACCTATAGAACGCTAACCCCGTGGTGATGTCAATTCTGCACTGGCCACTGTTTTTGTCGAGATCTTGATCATAAGCAGTTTTGGTTGGTGAGCTTAAAGGTAATGTTAGTCAGTATCGGCAAGCGCTTGCACCACAAGCGTGGCCGAGTCTATTCCAAACCTAGCCGCGTAGTGGGCGGCCCTCGGTGTGTGGCGGGTCAAGTTGACATAAGGTCAAGGCTCAGACCGCAATTGAACTTTTTCTGGGGATGAGCGTTTTTTAGTCATGTTATGGGCGTCTTCCCAGTGGTTGGATTGAACGTGTTGATCTACATGAAAAAAATCAACTGATGAGTAGTCATGTGTGTTCACGAGGTGTCTGGCTCGCGTTATTAATGACGCCTGGCTGGGCGCTGGGCGCTGATTTGAATTGCCATGCTGCCTCAACCTATGTTGGCTATGAACCGGCGTTACCGGGTTATGACTTTACTGCCAGGCTGCAACGCTGGGGTGATGATATAGACCGTATTAAAGCGGGCCATAAGAAAACGGTCAGAAAAATTTATATCAATACCCTGCCAATATTTGACCCCGCTAATGCGCAGGAAAACTTTGCGCTCTATCGATGGGCCAATAGAGTGCACAGGTACACGCGGCCCGCTGTCATCGAGCGGTTGTTGCTATTCTCGATCGGCGAGGAAGTTAATGATCATCTGCTGGATGAATCCGAACGGTTACTGCGTCAGGAAAATTATATCGCTGATTCAGCGATCAGGGTGGTTCGGGATTGCCAGAATGAAGTGGACCTGGAGGTGGTCACCCACGAGGTCTGGACCCTGATGCCCGAGATATCCTTGAAATCTAGTGGCGGTGACACCTCTGGGTCACTGGGTTTTCGAGACTCCAATTTTCTCGGCTCAGGCAAGAGTATCGGATTGGGGGTGAAGAAGGAGCCAGACCGAAATAAGCTGCAATTTCATTACAATGACCCGTATTTTCAAGGTGAACGTCTCAATCTTTCGGTTCGGGTTGAGAAGTACTCCGACGGTTATCATCGCTCCGTCGATATCGGCTTGCCGTTCTACGCGCTGGATACACGGCGGAGTTGGGGGGTTCCTATGGCGGAGTCGCAGTCTACTCAAAGCCGCTATGTAGATTCGGTCAAAGTCAGTGCCTTGCAAGTGCAGGATCAGGCGGTAAGCACCTATTTTGGTCTATCCGCAGGCTTGATCGATGAGCAGGTCGCACGTTATTTATTCGGCTTGCAGCTAGAAAAACAGCACTACGCCATCCTGCCAGATGAAATTGTGCCTGCAAGAGTACCCGATGATCTGAATCTGGCTTATCCCTTTGTCGAGTACCAACAGGTCCAAGACGACTACAAAATCGGCTTCAACATCAATCAGATTAAGCGATCTGAAGATATTCACCTGGGCCGTGACTTGCGCGCCCGCCTGGGTTACTCGCCTCAGGGTGGGCAGGTGATTTTGCAGGGGGTCTGGGCTGACACTTGGTTGTCGAGAGACAAAATGCTGCTGCAGTCGAACCTAGGCTGGCGCGGGCGCTGGGATATTAACCGTCACGTAATTGAAGACGGTGAACTGAATCTGGCATTGAAATTTCATCGTGGTCAGACCAAGAATCGAAGCCTGTTTATGGCGATGGAGATATCCATGCTGAAAAATCCGCTGGATCAGGATGCGTTGACATTGGGCGGTGACAAGGGTTTGCGAGGCTATCGCAGCAACTATTTATCTGGCGACAGTTTGATCTTGTTGACGATGGAGGAGCGCGTGTTTACCCAGTATGAGCCTTTCGGTCTGTTCAATCTCGGCTTTGCCGCATTCGCTGATGTGGGGCGAGCATGGTTTCGAGAGGTTGACGTGGATAAGGATGGTTGGAAGGCTGATGTGGGTTTTGGCCTACGGCTGCTGCCGAGCAAGTCTGATAAAGGCCAAGTGATTCACTTGGATGTGGCATTTCCAGTCAACGATCGAAACAGTGGTCGCGCGATGTTGGTGTCTGTGGAGATGAAGAAGACATTATAGACCCGATCGATTGTTGGGTCAGTACCTGAAGCGGTTCCAGCGGTATAGTCCATAGATGAAGATGATGGCAATGCCATGGACCCACCACAGCCCAAGAGCAAGAGGAATTGTGCCCTTCTCCAGTCCAGAGCGCGCGGCAGCCAGACTCATGATATAAATCAGACAAACGATTAATCCAGGAATTAGACGGTTAAGACGTCCTTCTCGAGGATTGACCTTGCTTAAGGGGATGGCCATCAAGGCGATGAGTGGAATGATAATGATCATGGCCAGTCGCCAATGCAGCTCCGCCGCATAGGCTCGGTTCTGCAAATTGTTCAGTAACTCGCTCAGGGTCAAGGCCGAATTGCGTCGCTCCGCTTGAGCCACTTTACGTTCCGGCAGAAGTTGACCGAACTCTTGAAACTCAATGACTTGGTAGTCGTTTTGGCCCGGTGTGCCACGATACCTTGCACCCTGTTCAAGCACGAGGAACCGGTTACCCGCTTTGTCGACCACCGAACGGCCTTGCTCGGCAACCGTGATAATTGCCTTTGTGGGGTCGCTGCTAGCCACTTCGCTCATAAAGACACCTTGAAGAACATTGCCATCGATGATGTCTTCGCTATAAGTCACTCGGTTGCCCGAACGTAGAGCCTGAAATCGGCCAGGCGCCAGGGTCGCAAATTCAGTAATGGTCTGCTGGGAGGTGAACAGTGCTTCCACCTGGGATTCAGAGATAGGTTTGAGCCAAAGGGACAAGACGCCGCTGGTGATGGCGACCCCACCGGCCAACACTAAGGTCATGCGCATCAGCTGGCCGGAACCGAAGCCGCTCATGGATAGCACCACCATTTCGCTGTCGGCGTGCAGGCGCCCGTAAGTCAACATTAAGGCCAGGAAAAAGCTCACCGGTAGCACCAGTTCGAGAAAACCGGGTAGCTTGAAAAAAATCAAAGGGAACAAGACTTCCTTAGTAATATCGCCTCGCGCTGCTTCTGCCAGGTAGCCATTAAAGCGCCAGGCAATGGCAATCACCAAAATCAACAAGGCCAGGGCAAGCAAGCTCCCATAGACTTCTTTGGCGAAATAACGATACAGGATCATCGGTAGAGCCTTAAATTTATCAAGCGGTTTGAGCAAAGCAGTTTAATCACGCGCTCTGATCGCAAGTGTTAGTCGTGAGTATCAGTTATGGTCTTCAACCCCGGATTTCAGTAATCGGTTGTTCAGGTGCTCTGGTCGTCGCAGGCAACAAACCGGCGGCGAGAACAATATTGATTGCCCAAATGATAAGTCCGGTCCAGATACCATGAGAGAAGAAGTGTACACCACGGATAGTCTGAGAAACACTAAACAGGACGCCAAGTCCGATAGCCGCGATTAAGCAGGGCAGGGCCCAGCGCGGTTCATAAACGCGGGCTGCATAAAAAAACCCGAGGAAACAAAAACCAGTAGACGCGTGCCCGGAAGGCCAACACCGGCCTGGTGGCTGGTTGCTCGGTTGAAAATCAAACAATTCCACCCGCTGAAATTGACCGCCATATTCCAGCAGTAGATTGGGGCAGTAGATATCGCTGGAATACTTGATGATGGCGATGGTGGCAGTGCTAAGGAACATTGAGATGAACATAAAAACTAGGGGCGGCCGCCAACGAGGTTTGTTCGCGAGCCCGCTCCAAGCCAAGCCAGCGAGAATCAACAAGGCGCCGATATAGGCGATATTGCGAGTCCAGTCATGCAGCACCCGCTTGAACAAAAAACTGTCATTCAAGTTAAAGGCTCGGCTGTGACTGTCAAACAACCAGTCGCTGATCCAGTGATCCATGGGTGTGCGTTCGACCAGTGCTAGTAATATCAGCATAGAAGCGGCAGGCCAGGCCAATGTGTAGAGCTGGGTTAATCGCGTATCAATTATCACTGGGTACCGTTTTTTTGGAATTGGATGGTCAGTCACGGTGGACGTGTTCGTAGTTTACCCCACAGGTCATTATGCACCCAGTGTTCTGCGGTGTGCGGCTAGGTATCGAACTGCGCCTCGAGTTTAAGGCGGCTGATGTCTGGTTTGAGCTTTGCGAGATCCGCCTTACGTTCAGCCGGGTCGAGAAGATCGCTGCCAGGAAATGCGAGCGACAGGCCGCTCGTGTCCGGTGAAATCTGTGGTCTGTCATCTTGGCTGGTGTCGAGAATCGTGCCGAGTTCGTCAATCACGAAGTTAGGTGCCGGCAGTTTTTCGACTGCGGCTGTTGCCGGGATCAAGGGCGAGCCATCATTTTCAAGAACGCTCAGCCCGCGGATATCAACAGTTACTGGTGTCTGTTTGCGAGGCGGTGCCAGGGGCGAATGATCGTGTTCGGCAAGAGCGATTTTGCTGATGTCGACCTGGACCGGTTCGCGGGCTGGCGCAGGATCGAATAAATTTCCCTCGTCAGGTGCCAAGCTAAAATCAGCAAAAAGGTTTGTGGGGCTGGCTTGCTGCTGTGGCTTGCCGGCAGGTGCTGGATCACTGGCTACTGGTTCGGCTGGCGCGGTCACTGTCTTTAGCACCTTGATGCTCACATCGGCGCCAATTTTTCTCAGTGCATGGCCATATCTCAAGGCCTCCTGTTTGTCTGAAGTCCGTTTGATAACGACCTGTTTGCCCGAGAACAGGCTAGCCATTTTTGTGGCATCGACCTTGAGCATCTTGGCGATATGAGCTTTGACCGAGACGAGCGCAAAACCTTCCACAATGCCGCCGCTGAATATTACTGCATAAGTGATCGCATCCATACGCTGATGTCCTGTGGGGAATGAACAACGGGTAATTGAAGCGTTGGAGGATTAACAGTCCCGCTGGGCGCGTAGAACAGTCCGCACAGGACTCAGCCAGGGTTTGAAACTCGTGGCTGCGTGGCCATTAACCGGCGAAATGGTTCAGGCTGTTGTCGCGAGTCTGGCAAAGCTGGCACAAGCTGCAGAGCAGGGCTGCGCGACGACATTTCTGCTCGTATTCAGCGAGACGCTGAGATCTATCCCGTGGGGCATCATTGATACGTGACCCTATCGCCATCCAACGAGCCTGGCACCTAAAGTTGAGTCAGGCTGGGGTGAAATTCGCAGGGCGGTCAGTGCCCCAGGCGCTACCCGAATCACTTTGACTATTTCGCTTGGCTTCCCGTGCCTTCCCG
>Ga0115559_1002566_pt1 | contig 11503 bp, 16 predicted proteins | sample COGITO_mtgs_1105_3_FD_87281 | JGI IMG/M metagenome (GOLD analysis project Ga0115559, IMG submission 87281) | Pelagic marine microbial communities from North Sea - COGITO_mtgs_110506 | ecosystem: Environmental > Aquatic > Marine > Epipelagic | place: Germany:Helgoland, sampling site Kabeltonne... | reverse complement strand
TCCGCTCACTGATGTTTTCCTACTGACATTCACTCGCCTGGCTGAAGGCGTCATCAACGTTGCTCTTCCGATTGTCGAGCAACCCCGCTAGGCCCGCAACGAACTCACGTGTCAACGACAGCGTCGTTCCCCCCGTGATGGCAGCTTGTTCGGCCTCGAGTCCCTTATCGATATTCGACTCCGCGGACCTAGCAGCCTCAATATGCGACAGGGTTTCGTCTTTTGCCGCAACGATGGCGCCTACATCAGCCCCGAATTCAACGACGTTGGATGCCGTGTCGCTGTAGTCCACCGGAACCTGACCGACGGCGAAAGCCAACTCCTCAACGGCACCGTTCACGTCTGCCATCTGGACCTGAAGCTGTGCGATGTACTGATCAAATACTTCATCTTCAGCTGTCGGCTCGTAGGTGAGCTCCTCACCAACCGCGTCAACCGTCGCAAGCAGATCGTCGAAGGCGGCACAAACGGCGCCCGCCCACAGGACGCTTTCGGCGATGGTCGGTTCAGCTTCCACGACCTCTTCTTCACCACTGCAAGCCGCCATTCCGCTCAGCAGCATTGCGCACGGCAGCGTGGCCATCGCGAGTCTGGAGAACCGCACGTAGATCGAACCCTTCATTTGTGATCGAACCCTTCATTTGTGGTTGTGCTTATGCAATCAATCACACCATCGGAGCAAAAATGCTCAAAGAGACAAAGGGGAGCTATTTGTCTCACCTCCGCCACTTTCTCTGCCAGCTGCAGAACAATGGGAGGGTGAAGAGAGTTGGACGTCCGTGGCTGCGGTTGGCTTCCTGCATCGTTGCGGGAATGGTCGTTTTCGGTTCAGCCGGCTGTTCAAACGATTCTGAACCGACCTCCGCGAATTCAGAGGTGTCCGACATGACGAAGGATGAGCTTCTCGATTTCCTCGTTTCAAGTGAGATTTCTCAAGAGGAAGCGGTTCGGATAATTGAGGATGCCGGGTACGAGTGGCGTGTCGCGTCCATTGATGGTGTTCCCCAGCCAACCACCAGGGATTACCGAGAGGATCGAGTGACGATGGACATTGACGACGGGAATGTCGTGGGAGCCCGCTGGGAGTAGGACTCTTGATTTGGCAATGGGTTCGACATCCGCCGCCTAGACGAGTGCAGCAAGGCCTCCCAGGAGAAGTTTCACTCCGAAGATCAGAAGTACGACGATCGTGATTCCGTCGCTATTGGCTTTCATCCACACACCCAGGTCAGCTAACAGGTGATCCGCCTTGGCGCGCATCAGCAGGTAGATACCGAGCGGCACCAACACGCTCAGGCTTGCAACAACGATGTACGCGATTCCAACGATCCACAATTGCGTTGAGTCCAAACCGCTGGAACCAAGAGTGGCTGCGGCACCCAGGGTCAACATCAAATTCTTCGGATTGACTCCTCCGAGGAGGAAACCAAGAATTGCCGCTTTGCTCGGTGCGCTGTCCTGAAGGCCCGCCATCCAGGCTGGAGGTGCTGATTCACTTCCCGTTGGAGTTCGCTGCGACCATTTCCGTGCCGCCGCCAATAGGAGTAGGGCGCCCAGCGCAGTCTTCAACCATTGAGTCCAACGCGCAGGGTCATCGGATACTGCGAGGCCGAAGGCGACTCCAAGAACAACAACGAGACCCACACCGCCCAACCAGCCAGCAGTGAATGCGATGCCCGAGCTCGATGCTCGAGGCCCTTGGAGTACGAGAATCAAGGCGATGACTGCTGCCGCACTGGCGGCAACACCAATAGCGAACGGTAGGACGTCTCCAAGTACAGACAACATATCTACCTCGCTCGTGATTCACGTCTACTTAGCGGACCAACCGGCACTTCACCTGTTCCTATTAAAGCCACGCAGACAGCAGCTCCTCCCAGAGTGAGACAAAATCGTCTTTAATGTTTCAGATTTCGGGGTATCGTTGAACTATGCCGATACTCTCGCCGCTCGAGGAACTCCTTGGTTCGTTTTCGATGAGTGACATAACCATAGGGCGGTTGTGTCGACATGCCGGCGTATCGCGATCAACCTTCTACCGGCAGTACTCAAGCCTTGATGAAGCACTAGACCACCTATTTCAAAGCGTGGTCGGCGAAATGGTCGGGGCTGGAGAACCGTGGCTATCCGGAGAAAGTCCGAAGGTCGAGCCTCACTTGCGGGCCGTCTATCGCGCCTATCTCAATCACGGGCCCTTGATGCGCGCAGTGGCCGACGCCGAACTTGGAGATCTCAAAGCAACCTCACAGCACTACCGAGACATGATGGCGATGTGGGATGAGGCCGTGGGGAGGAGAATTCAAGAGTCTTACCCGTGGGTCGAGAAGCCTGACATGGTCGCCCATGCACTGAACGCAGCCGGAGAACGAATCATGTACTACGACTTCGGTGCCGGAACCGATCATGTAAGCGACGACGAATTCCAAGCCACTGTTCAAGTCATGTACAAAATGTGGTGCTCTTCCCTCGACATCACACCAGGTGCCGAAACACGGGTCGGCTAACCACTCATCTGCTAGCCCTCGCCTCTCCGTGACAATCCGACTGAGTGGGTGCCGGTGAGACAAATTGTCGGTATTTGTCCCAAAGTCTTGATTCCTTTGGCTGCGACCACAAGCCTTGCCCAAACCCGACGCTTCAGGAGGTAGCCCATGTCCGAGATTGATTCGACCGTCACCGTCCAGGAGGAAGGCCTCGGCAGCGCCTGGCTCATGGTTCTGCTTGGCGGGATTGTCAGCGTCCTCTTAGGCCTTGTTCTGATCACGTGGCCCGGGGCCACCATCGCCGTTGTCGGCGTCATTACCGCGATTTGGCTTATAGCAATCGGTTTGGTGACCATTGTCGGCGGCTTTTCTCGCGGCCTCACGGGCGGCACAAGAGCGCTCATGTTCATCGCTGGGGCCTTGGTGCTGCTTTCGGGCCTCGTCATGATCCGCGGCGCTTTCGATCTTGTTGTCGTCTTAGCAATATTCCTCGGCATCGGTCTGTTCCTTCGCGGCCTCACGCTGTTTGTTCGCGCCGGCGAAGAGCGCAAGCGGCGCGGGTGGTTGATCTTCGGCGGAGTCGTCTTCGTTCTTCTGGGAATTGTCGTTTTCGTCTGGCCAGCGTTGTCTTTGGCGACTTTCGTCTGGATTGCAGGAGTGGTGTTGGTCGTGACCGGAATCATTGAGATCATCGGAGCCTTCTACGTCAAGCACGATACGGGCGCTTAACTTCTTACTCCACTCCTCCCGCTAGGGCGAGCCCGTGACTAACAGTCCAACAGAATCGGACGAAAAGATCACGGGATCGCCTTCGCTCTCCCAGGCCTTGCCCTCCTCGTCCGCAGATTGGCGTGAACTTGTTGCCGTCATACTCATTTCGGTCACAACGATTCTCACCGCATAGACTGCCTTTCAAGCAAGCAAGTGGGGCGGATCGATGTCCATCAACTTCAGTCAGGCGTCGGCTGCGCGAGTTGACACAGCCCGGTACGAGAGCAATGCGAATCGGCAAGCGTCGATCCAAGTAGCGCTCTTCACACAGTGGATGAGCGCTGAGACTTCGGGCAACGAGGAACTGGCGACATTTTTGCGAGATTCGTTTCCCGAGCCCCTCGCTACTGCAACCTCTGCATGGGAGAGCGCTCGATCTTCTGACCCTGAAACGGCTTCCCAAAATCCATTCGAAATGCCGAACTACGTCCTAGAAGACAGTGTCAGCGCGGCACAGACTCAAGATGTTGCGGAGAGCAAGGCACAAGCAGCTCTCACAAGTAACAGCAACAACTACACGATGCTGACAATTCTCTTCGCGACCGTCTTGTTTTTTGCGGCGGTTTCGAACCGGGTCAAACGTCCCTGGAGTTCGTGGACACTCATCGGCGTGGCACTTGTTGTATTCGTTAGCTCGGCTACCGTCCTGGCGTCCTTGCCCAAGTTGCTGTAACCGATAGATCTCAGAAAGGCTTGGCTCCTGGCCCACCGCTTGAGGGACGTCCGGCAGTCCCGGTTTGCTTGTAACGGCGCCACGGACCTGGAAGCACCCATATGAACATGCTGAGAATCCACACCAAGAGAGTTGCCCATAGCCAACCCCAGCCACTGATGGAAATTCCGTCCGTAAACAAGTCCGTTATAGCAAGGGCTAAGAATGTCGAGGCAAGGCCAGTGAGGGGAACCAATGATCCCGCCTTACGTAGCAGGGTGCGGAATACCAGCCAGGTGAAGATCGCGGACAGCACGGCGAAGACCACCAGGCTGACAACAAATCCCGTCACACCGCTGATGATGAACATGTCACCCAGTAGCAAAGATGCAAGCAGTAGACCTAGAGCATTTCCACCCAGGCCGAGAAGCCAGCCCATGAACCATCGCCGCATACCGTGATCGTAGAAGAAGTGACCCCCTCACTCTCGGTTTCGCCAGAACATTTCCAACGCCTGAAACAAATTTCGCCGAAATGTTCCATGGAGTCCGGCTAGATTCCCCAAATGGCGGTTCTGGCGTTACCGGCGACGCTTCTTGTTGCGTGGGTGCTGGCCCTCACAGGCGTGACGCCGCCGGGGGCGGATCCAGGCGATGAGTTCGCGCAGACGGCGATGCGCTGGATGATGACCATGCCTGCGGGCTATCTCGTCATAGCGAGCGGCATCATGCATACCATTTTCGCCCAGTCGACGGCGAAGAACATTGGGTGGACCACCAACGGTTTCCAATACGAGCTCGGCTTCGTCAGCATCGGCCTGGGTATCGCCGGCGTCATCGCCGCCTATCTCGGGGGCACCTCGTGGCTAGTGCTCTCCATCGTTCTGAGTGTTTTTCTGCTCGGCGCCGCGGCCCTGCACGTCAAGGAAATGATTCGTGATCGCAACTTCGCCCTCGGAAACACGTGGGTCCTGCTCTACGACATCAGCCTTCCCGTGTCGCTCATCGCCCTGCTCGTCGCCGGCGCCGCCTAGAATGGCCGAAGTGGCCGTCGCGCCTTGGGGAGTACGACGACCGCTCCGGGTCTAACGCCCGGCACGCTCCCCCGCAGGGGCGCCGGGCAGACCAGGGAGTAGCACTGCCAATCGGCGAGCGATTCAGATTCGCAGTCTCGATCTTCGAGGGTCCACCGAGCAGTGTCGGCTGTCTCCACCGCGGCAACCGGCGCTGTGGCCACCACCGCGGCGACGACACCGATACTCGCGATCCCAGCCACGACCGCGCGAAATAGCATGGGCAGACCCTAGTCGGCACCGCATCACGTTGTAGGAATTTCCCATCAACAGCCATCCGACCCATGTGAAACGCCCACCACGTAGCGAGGACATGCTTCCTGGGTTAGCAGGAAGCATCATAGGATAAACCGATACGTTAGCGGTGTGCCCCGGAATCGACTGCTCGTTGCCACCGCCCTCTTCTCGGCGGCGCTCGCGCTAACCGCATGCACCGGAATATCCGCCGAAGCTCCAACTTCCGCGGCATCGACACCATCTCCAGCGTCGTCCTCCTCATCCCCGTCGCCGGCTGCATCGACAGAAACGAGCCGCACCACCGCGGCGGCGCCTGTCGTTCCCTCGCCCGAAGACAGGGCCGCGCCCACCTGCGTACCCGGGGTCACGCTGATCGAGCAAAACCAGGGGCCCTATTACACGCAGGGCGCACCAGAGCGCACCGACATCACCGACGCAGCACCCGGCACTGCATTACTCCTTACCGGTTACGTCCTCGACGACCAGTGCAACCCCGTCGCGGGAGCCACACTCGACTTCTGGCAGGCCGATGGGAACGGCTCCTACGACAACAACGGATACGTCCTGCGCGGTGTCCAAACGACCGACGAAAACGGCGCCTACGCTTTGACGACGGTGATTCCAGGCCAATACCCCGGCCGCACCGAACACGTCCACGTCAAAGTGACCGCGCCAAATGGCCCGACCTACACGACCCAGCTGTACTTCCCTGAATCCACTGCCAACGGTGGTGACCGATTCTACGTCCCGGAACTGGACGTCACCATCACGTCATACGACGGCTCAAAGATGACAGCACACTTCGACATGGTCTTACCTGCCTAACCCCGGCTGGAAAATAGTTCCGAATCGACGAGCCCATATCGATCGCCTACGGTGGAGTGGTGCCTATCAAGCGCCTTGTGGGGGTGTATCGCGCAAATGCCGGCGTGCGCGGTGAGTTTCGCTACCTCATCGACCGCTACCTGCGCGGTGAGTCATGCAGCCTGTGCGAGATCACGCATTCACCTTTCCGCCGCAGGGCCGCGTGGGACAAAGGCGTTGCCGCACTCGGTGTGCCCCTCATCGTGTTGCATCTAAACGAGTTGGGGCCGGGGCTGGCGGACCTCGTCGGCGATCGCGCTGAATGCGTCGTGGCCGAAGCAGACGACGATTGGGTGTTGCTGATCTCCAGAGACGACCTCAGTGCCCTCGATGGATCAGTCGATACGTTCTTCACTCTTTTGCGAGAACGCCTAGTTGGCACTGAGAACGTCTAGCCACCGATATAGCCCACCCGACGCTCCCAGCCGTTCATGGAATAGCGGCCGTTGGTTTCAATCCCGAGCTGTTCCAACTCGATCGCAACATCACGGCCACTTGCCCCCCGAGAACGAGGGGCATCCCTTCCATATCCACGTCAACGATTTCGTCGTCGTCGAACGCGGCGACTGGGATCCGCTCACCAATAAGACGAGTAACCGGAAAGTAGCCCCGATGCGGAGCTAGACCGAAACGATTCCGTGGAACGGATACATGAGATTTCGCACGCACTTTGCCGATTACATAGGTCGAAGCGTGTACCACTGCCATCTTCTGTTCCATGAGGGCCACGGAATGATGGGCGCTTTCGATATTGTCAACGCCGACGGGGAGGGCGCAGGCCCCGGCCAGCATCTTCCCAGCCATCATTGACATAGCGATCAACGCTCAGTGGCACATCTGTCACGGGATCCAGCCGTAGCGCCGACACACAAGGCACGGTGCTTCGTTGATGAGTCGCTCAGAGTTATGTCGTGCACTTAGCCCATAACGCCAGTGTTCATCGTCATCATGAACGTCAACGTCTTCCCACTCAACGGTGATTATCTCGGTGGCCCAGATGCGTAAAGCGGATCGGTCAGTTCGCGCAGGTAGTTGCCCACAACGGGCATGGAAAGCCAACTGGCCGAGACAATCTCAGGTTGAGTGAGTCCAAATTGTTTCCAGCCGCTGTCGGTGAGAAAAGTGACCGGTGTGCCATACACAACACCTTGAACACCCGCCCATACGGCACACGCTGCGCACATGACACATGATTCGGCCGTCGTGACGAGGACTGTCGCCGTCAGGTCGATTCCGGCGATCCCCGCCTCGCGCAAGACGTCGACCTCTGCATGTGCTGATGGATCACCGTTGGCCATTTGGTTGCCAGCCGCAGCGACTACTTCTCCGGAGACAATGTCAACCAACACTGCACCAAAAGGAAAACCCTCGGGTGCCACTCCGATTGCCTGTCGCATCGCACTATCTAACCCTTCACGCACGATTGACGGGAACACCGCAGCATCTGCCAACTCACCGGTTAGGCACTGCGTAGATGACGTCGACGAAACACAGCCTGCCAACGCAGTAGCAGCCACCAGCACCGATCCACCGAGCAGGACTGAACGACGATGCACTGCGTCGTGTGGAGTGTGTGAACTCGTCATGTCGTCATCATGCCAGCGGCCAGCAGGCTAGCCCGAGTGATCAACCAGTTTGATCCGGTCGCCCCATCGTGGAACCGCACGCGCAACGACGGCGCCCACGACCGCCGATGGAATTAGTGTCCAACCACCCATCGCAAACCCGATAACGATGCCCAAGGCAATTGCGATTGGCCACTTCATAGGCGCTGTGGCAATCACGGAAGCAACCACCCCCACGGTCATTGCGGAGTAGACGCCTGGTCCGTTAGGCAAAATCAAAGAAATCAGCAGTCCTGCGGCTGCTCCCACAAACATTGCTGGGAAGAATGGGCCGCCACGAAAACCCGCCCCGAGTGACAGTGCGTAAGCGATGGACTTAAAAGCGATGATCGCCACCACTGTCGAAATACTCGTGAGTGTTGGTAGGTCCGTAATCAACTCCTCGCCCGAAGTGACAACAAATATGGCCCGTTCACCTGTCATGTATTCCATCAAGATCGCTACTGAGCCGATAACCAAAGCTGCGCCAATGAGTATGCGCAGGTGCGGACCGGTCCCGGCTGCGCGGGCAATCAAAAAGCCAATGAGACGGGCCACCGATATGGCGATGGTTGCGATAACCGCGACCAAAATTGCCCAACCCAGATCATCAAATTCAATTGATGAAGGCGATCCCCCAAGCGACAAACTTCCGGCAAGAACGGGGCCCACAAACAGCGCCATAATCGCACCCAGGGCGCCGATGCCCACAATGCTTTTAACACTTTTGGCATCCGTGCACTTCATCCACTTCGCCGCAAGGCCTCCGACAACCGAACCGGTTGCGACGAGCGCTACCTCTGGGCCGAGGACAGCCCCGCCAAACAGCGAAACAAGAATCGCGAGAATTGCACCGAGCTACTGCCTTGGCGAAAGGCTGCTGATCTTGATGCCACCAAGTGGCGAGTGTCCGTCGTCGCCGATGAAGCGACGGACTACATACACCAAGGCTGCAGCCGTCAGGAGGACACCAAATACGTACCAAGCAGGTGTCGACTCCCATGTTTCGGGAATGGTTTCCCACATCAATGCAATGCCCGCGTTGACGAGCAGGAGTACGCCATAGCCAAGCACTAAGCCGACCACACCGGCAACGATCATGGCCGGGATCATTCGGCGAGTCGTGGACACTTCATCTGGGGTTCCGGACACGCACATACCCAACTGCCACTTCACCGATCCGAAGTGGCAGTTGGGTTGCAAAAGTGTTGGGAAGTATCAGATTTCCGATGTGTCGGGGGTTGTCGTTGTCGGTGGCTTGACGTATACTCGTACACATGTTCGATAACGGGGGAAGCGCCTTCAGTGTTGCTGATGGGGTCGCCATGGTGGCCCAGGGCCTTGAGGTGCTCGCCAATATTGATGCCGCTGATCTGCCCGGTGCTGGTGTGGGTGAGGTGGTGGTGGAGTTGGGGGCTCAGCTCAGACAACTCGAGGCCACGCAGGCCCGGTTGGCTGACCGGTTTTGTGTGTCGGGTGCGTGGGGTGTTGATGGCGCCCGGTCAGGTCAGGCATGGATCACTGGTCGGGTGAATGATTCCCGTGGTGGGGTCGCCCGCATGACCCGATTGGGGATCATGCAGCGGAAGTATCGGGTGATGGGGGCCGCGTTTCGTGATGGTGTCGTCTCGGCGGGGCATCTGCAGGTGTTAGCCAAAGCCCATCAAAGGTTTCCCCGGTTGGGGATCATGTTGACCCAGGCGGAGGAACATATTGTGGAACTGGCGCGGGTCGCTGATCCCCGCCGGTTCGAACGTGACCTGCTCGCGTTGTGTCACCGGGTGGACCCGGATGCAGTCGATGCTGATGACCATGATCGCCGTCACGACTACTACCTACGTGCCTCGACCACCCTGCATGGTGCGGTACGGGTTGATGGGCTGCTCCCCCCTGAGGTCGGGGCGCTATTCCTCAACGCCCTGGAGGCTGCTCGCCGCGATGTGACCACACCCGATGCCACCACCCCCGCACCTGCACCTGCACCCGAATCTGAAGGGGAGGCGTGGGTGGCGGTGAGTCAACGCAATGTTGATGCTTTGCAGCGCCTGGTCACCGCCGCGGTAGCTGCCCGCGATGAGGCTGGCAGTTACGTGTTACCCCAGGTCAATGGTGCCCGGCCCGTGCTGTCGGTCACTATCGCGTTGGATTCCTTGCTCGCTGATTCCCAACACCACGCGATGGGTGTCTTAGAACGCTTCGGGGTCCCCCATGCCGCCTTGACCGCAGCCAGTGCTCAACGTCTGGCCTGTGATGGGGTGATCAGCCCATTGATGATCAATGCTGAGGGACAGATCATCGCCACCTTGCCAAATGTCCGTGCCGTGCCAGCCCACATCCGTAAAGCCGTCATCTCACGCGACACCCACTGCCGGTTCCCCCACTGCGCGCAACGCATCGATGAGGTCCATCACATTATTTACGCCTCACACGGTGGCCACACCACGATGATCAACCTCGCTGGCCTGTGTTACTACCATCACCGGCTCATCCATCACGGCGACTGGACCATTCACGGTGATGTGAACACCCAACTCACCTTCCACCAACGCTTCCACCACAAACACTGGACCACCCACCCACCACCACGACGAACATAGTTGCGGTTGCGCCAAAGTCGTTAGCAGCAGCCCTTCTTGCCAGCCATCGCAGCGGCGTGAACCTGCGGGTGCTCGGTCGGGTCTATGGCCTTGACTTCATCCAGGTAGGTCTGCGCGTCGGTTAGCACTCCACCAAGCCACGTTCCTTGCACCTTCACTTTTGTTGTGAGCTCGGCAACATCCACGGCGTAGGGGTCGACGCTCAACTGAACGAGATCAGCTAATTTGCCCACCTCAAGTGAACCTAGGTCGTGATTTCTCCCCAGGGTGAGGGCCGCATTCACCGTGTGTGCTCTCAGCGCGTCGTCCAAACTCACCTGCTGCTCGGGCCCGTGCAATTGGCCAGAGGGAGTCACTCGGGTCACCATGGCCTGCACGTTAAGTAATGGGATCGGTGGAGACACCATGCCGTCATTGTTGAAGGACACCACGGCACCGCTACGGAATGCGTCGCCTGCGCGCATCCACTGGGCACCGATATTCGGCGGAAATAGTGTGCCGTCGAGCACATCGCCCCAGTAGATGAACTGAAACGGACTCAGCGAAATCGCAATGCCGAGTTTTGCCGCCCGATCAAACTGATCGGCACGAGCGGCACCACAATGCTCTATGCGCCAACGGTGGTCAGTGCCGAGCAATCCATGGGTTGCTAGCGCGCGTTCATAGGAGTCGAGAACGATGTCTAGTCCAATATCCCCGTTGACATGAAAAGCAAATTGCCATCCTTGCGGGGTGTGGGTGTCCAAAATCTCATCGAGTTCGGCTCGCGTGTAATTCATCATGCCTTCACCACCCGGGCCGAGCGGAATCTGTGCCTGACGAACACGATCATTATCGAGGTAGGCAAACGATGCCGCGATAGTCCCCACCCACGGCGAACCATCGGCCCACAATTTGATGCCCTGCTTCCACAATCGCTCCGTGGATGCCGTACTGGTGAATGTCTCGCCACAATCAGGTTCAATCGACATGTGATAAAGCCCCACACGCACTGGAGCATGGGTCGTTGACTCCAGGGCGGTGTATCCCGCGGCCATATCGGAGACATAGGTGTGTTCTGATGTTGCCGTAATCCCGTTGCTGGACATGAGGTTAAGCCAGCGAGCTCCCGATGCAAGCGGGTGAGGGTTGGCCGCGGTCAATACCTTCATGATGGCGCCCATCACGGCAGCTGTTTCATAGGCACGTCCGTTCGAAGTGCCGTCGTCATTCCTTCCATACCG
>Ga0115559_1002551_pt1 | contig 11549 bp, 6 predicted proteins | sample COGITO_mtgs_1105_3_FD_87281 | JGI IMG/M metagenome (GOLD analysis project Ga0115559, IMG submission 87281) | Pelagic marine microbial communities from North Sea - COGITO_mtgs_110506 | ecosystem: Environmental > Aquatic > Marine > Epipelagic | place: Germany:Helgoland, sampling site Kabeltonne... | reverse complement strand
GCTTCGGGAAGCCTCCTTTAGTAATTTCATTTATAAAATCATCCGCTGGCAGCAAGTTCTTGTTATCTCGGACCGGCGCGAGCGGATTCGATCTCGCAAAGGCAGGATAACGAACATCTAATTTACTATATTCGGCAGGCTTTAATTGAAAATCAAAAGTAGCCGTGGGGTACACTCCATTTTCGGGTGATTTATGCTGTTCAATAAAATCCCACGTAATTGGTAGCTCAACGCACTTATAGCGAGACCCACTCGCAGGTGGAGGACCATTACCATTATGTCCCGGCAACAGCAGCGCGGTGTCAACTACAGAAGCCAGCGGCCATGTGTCGCGTAGGAAGATACCGTCAAATGGAGAATCGGGTCTTGGCTGTAAATGAGTCGCTAAGAAGATCGATGAAATGCTGTAATTCCCATTTAAATCTGCTTCAGCTTGTAAATTAAAAGGGCTGCCATAAATGTTCAAAAAGTAACCTTCTTCAATTCCTACATCGACATCAGGATCGAATTTGGCAGGGAGCTCAAAATAGAAGGATTCGCGTGTGTTATTTTTTCGTGCGAATTTATAATGATGCCATTCTGGATTTGTACCATTATCGGCATACTCGACTTTATCTGTTGGATCTTTTCCGTAATTATTTGCGGAATAAGTTAAAATTTCACCAGGTTCAAAAGAACCCATCTCGACGCGAATCTGACGCTCACTTTCATTTTGTATAGTATTTGAAACTAATTCACCATCCCCCCACCTATATAGACGATTCCCTGATACGGGTAATGCACTCTCGTCATATTTCTTTAATCTATAACTGATATCGAAGCCAAAGCAATCGACTCCAATTTCATCGTGGCGGATCGTCACATTGTAAGGGTTGTGCAGCACAAAAGTCTCGCGCGTCATTTCGTTTAATTTAACATATTCTTTGCCATCATCTTTGCCATTAGTATTCTCAAACCATATCCCCATTTCAGCAACAAAACGCATCAAATAAGGCATGTAATTACCCGTTAACATCACTGGCATGATGGTGGTACCCTCAGTAGTAGTAGTAAGTCCACCACCCCGCAGTGGATCTCCATTTAAGCCTAGTCGTAAAGGATCGTTTTTGGTCATTTGAAACCTTAATAGAGAATTAGAATTTTTATCTTCATCTGCGAAAGCGCTTGGACCTCGCTTGCCATTAGCAAGTGGAGACAAGGGGCCATAGCTGCCGAGCGCTAGGTAACTTTGATTGAAGAACTTCGCCTTACCACCCGCAAAGAGAATGGCGGGTTGTTTATCCAAGGCAGCGGGGGAATTGGTGAGTTCGGAACCGAGAGCGAGTGAGGGCTCGCCATGATTGACATTTGGCCCAAAGACGCGCGCGGCCAGCGTCGGGTCGGTCATAGGTTTTTCCATCGCATGATAGAGGCGGTAGTAATCCCGAAGGAGGTGCCAAACCGGTCCGTGGGCGTCCGATCCGGTTGTGTTTTCCAAGGTAAAGACCGGTTGCACACGACCAAAGCCGGGCGCATTGATGGTGGATGCACCTCCAGCCGCAAATTCTGAGGCATTGAAGCGGTCATCGCTCATCTCAAAAGCCAGTGAGAGGTCTTTTTTGAGGCCGCCGTTTTTTACGTCGGCGAGGACGCCATGGCTCCAGGTGGTGAGATCATGGAAATACTTGTTTGCCGTCGACGCATCGATATCCGACAGCAAAACGAGGTCCTTGAGTTCGGAGAGGCGTTCCGTCTCTTCACCAAATCTGACCTCAGCCAGACCTCCCAGCCCAGCGGCATTGGCAATTGAAGTGCTGCCCGCCTCCAATACTGCTTGCTGCTTGCTCTTCGCCGGCTCGCGGTCGAGATCCGGCTCGCGGTCGAGATTGATGCGTGCCTTTGTCCCCTCATCACCTATCCACCAGGCATAATTGCCCGCAGTGCGACCATTCACCTCAATGGTGGAAGACGTCAGGTCAATGATAACCTGGTCGCTCAGATCATCCGCAATACCGTCTTCATTTTGATCTGGGAGCGAACCGACACCGACCAGTGTCACCCCGGAATCAGGCGTTACCTCAAAATAGTCGCGTTTTAAACCAATGCCACTACCCCCTGAATCAGAAGCCAACCATGTAATTAAGTCACCTTTTCCTTGACCCAAACTGGCTTGATCGGCAGAAGCCCAAACCCCCACGATGTTCGAACGACTCGCTTGCGTAGGCTCAGCATCTGGTAAAAATAAACCGGCAGTCGCCGAAACACGCTGATCCGGCCCCAGCGTCTTTTGCAATTCACCCAAAGCAATTTGCATACTTAGGTAAGCATTTAACTCCGCTTCCAGTCGCTTGATAGAGATCTGCGCCGACGAATGTTCAACTTGGACTAAGGTGGAGATTGACAGTATCAGTAAAAGTACAAACGCCATCAGCGATAAGCTAATCAAAAGCGCAAAACCGCCTTTAGACCGTGGTTTATTTATTTTGATGACTGCGGGCAACATGGGATGCGATAATAAGTAATTGAGCTAAAAAAACTTCCTTGTATGACACATTGAAATAATTTTTTTTAAAAGCAACGAATAAACGTTTATTCATCTAAAGAAAAACCAGCACTGATAGTATTTCAAGATAACGACTACAATTTTTGTAAATAAATCTTAAATATAAAAGTTCACACGAGAAATCCCATTCCTCTCGATAAAAAAACCCGCTACATTACTTCTACAAACAATCATGCCCCAACCAAACCCCTTTAAACGCTGGCTTATTTCCCTTATGTTTTTAGCTCTAGCTGCTTCATCGCTGAGCGCAAAAACGCCTCCAAACATTGTCTTCATCGCGCTGGATGACCTGAACGACTGGGTGGGCGCGCTGGGCTACGAGCAGGCAATCACCCCAAACATGGATCGGCTCGCAGCCTCTGGGGTTAACTTCACAAACGCTCATACGGCAGCAAGCTTTTGCGCGCCTTCGCGAACCGCACTCTTCACCGGTCGCCATGCCGCAAGCACGGGATGCTACACTACCCAGGTCTACTTTCACAGCTTGCCTGAACTGAAGCCTCTCCAACTTTTGCTTCAGCAGGGAGGTTATTCCACATTTGGTGCCGGCAAACTGTTTCATCACATCGCGGGCTTTGTAGACCTACGGGGTTGGGATACATTTTTCGTTCGGGAAGAAGGGCAAAAAGATCGGGGCTGGCCGCTTGAAAGCTGGGACCCCGAGATGGCGATTCTACCCAAGCCCTACCCCAACAGCATCTTCAACCACGACCGTAAACCAGCGAATGATTTCTTTCTCGAGTGGGGTGCGGTAAAAGACGAAGACGAGGAAAAAATGGCAGATACGATCCGTACGGAGTGGGCTTGTGATCTGTTGCGCGAGCAACACGACAAACCGTTTTTTGTCGCAGTCGGTCTCTACACACCACATTTCCCAAACTACGCACCCCAAAAATACTTCGATCTCTACGATGCCGAAAAGATCCAAGCACCCAGTTATAAAGAAGACGACCTTCTCGATTTACCGGAGGCGATTCGCAAAGCGAAGCAGGGACGCAGCGCTCATCACAAGAGACTTGTTAGCCTGAATGCTGTTGAAGATGCAATACACGGCTATCTCGCCTGTATTTCTTATGCGGATGCAATGTTGGGACGGATCCTCGACGCAATCGGGTCGGGCCCAAATGCCGACAATACCATTGTAGTTCTGTGGAGTGACCACGGATATCACCACGGCGAAAAATTCGATTGGGGCAAGCACACCCTCTGGGAACGGACCTCAAATGTCCCCTTCATGATCGCGGGTCCGGGCATCGCGTCGGGCGCAGATATCGACGCGACAGTCAGTTTGATCGATCTTTTTCCGACCGTAACGGAACTTGCCGGAGTCGCGGATGGGCAAGAACGGGATGGAATCTCTTTGGTGCCAGTTCTGCAAGAACCTAAGAGCGCTGTGGATCACAATGTATTACTACCGGGCATGAAGCCAGATGAATATGCGATTATAAACCGCAGCTGGCGCTACATTCATTACGCCGATGGCGGGCAAGAGCTTTACCAGGTGGAAAAGGATCCAAACGAGTGGCACAATTTGGCTTCCAAGCCTGAATTTGCCACGATTCTCGAAGAACTGCGTGCCACCGCACCCAAGGATTTTGCGAAGCCTTTGCCAAGTCGCGATGAGATGCGTCTGGTAATTGACGGTCAATCCTTTCATTGGGAAGCCAAATCCGCCTCTCAAAAGAGGAAAAATTAAGACCTATCCATGCTAAGGGCAGCTCTACAATTTGCAAAACGTCCCAGTGAACGCAAGAACCTCTGGTTGCAATACCCGGAGCGCGTCGCAACCCTCAGCCGAATACTCGAGCAGATCCAACTAGCGCCACGCACTCGACCATGAGGGCATTACATTCATTCGGCGATTCCCGCTAATTATTGAGCTAGACTTGGTAGTATGATTAAAAATCGCCCTTGAAGAAACGTTTAATCTTGTATGGTGAGCGCCCTTGCATATTTTCATAGGTAAAGACTTATTAAATTCACGGTAGAACGGTTCATGCCCGTTGCCATTAGTTCAAAGTCTTTACCTGCACCCCACTAAGACAGTTGAGACTTTTTGCTGCTTACTATGAAATCGTTATCCTCTACTTTCCGACTCCCTCTTTTAACATCCGTCTTTTGGCTGGTATCCTCAAATCTGCTTCAAGCTCAAGTCACCGTGGATTTCAGCCATTCCTACACGAGCGGTGGCAGCGTTACTCAGAACACTAGTGATATTACATTAGCCTTCACGGTCGACGGTTCGGGGAATGTGACACTTGATGCGACCTCCGCCTACACTGACCCCGCGTCCTATGTGAATGAATTTGATGGGCCCGTCGGCACGGTGAGCGATCCGGCCATGTATGGACAAAGCTTCTCTCTGGTGCTTTCGGAAACTGGTTCGGGCAATCTACGGATCGATAATACCGGAAGCGGTCTCGCGTCTCAAGGTGGTAGCGCTCAGTTGATTGACACAAGCGCTAGTGGCGAAAAAGAAATCATCACCGTTACAGTTAACGCGAGTCGGTTTATCTTACAAGGAGTCAGCTATGCTGGCAAAACAAGTAGCGGAGGCTTTGCGTTAAATAGCACCCTCTACACCCCATCCAGTAGTAGCGGCACCGAAGATGTTTCGGATCAAGGTGTTAACGGAACCTTTAGCTTGAGTTCCAGCTCTACTTCCACGGGTCAGGGCTTCGTGCTCAGTGGTTTTAGTTTTGATTTATTGGGCGCATCGGGTGGCTTCGATAACAGCTCGGGCGACAATCTCTGGTCGACCGCAACAAACTGGGATGCCAACGTTGTGCCCAGCGCTCCAAGTGATGTCACCATCGACGGTCACGATGTTATTCTCAACAGCTCGGTCCCAACCGTAGGCGGGCTCAACATCACTGCAGGTTCATTGACCATCAATAACAGCAGCAGCCTATCCATTGCCTCCATGACTCTAGGCAGTGTACTGGAATCGGATGTAAGTCTTTTTATCAATGGCTCTGCGGCATCTCTCAATCATACCGGCAGCGGCGTATTCACGGTCGGCGGTAGCACGACTGTGATTACTAAACCCGACAACAGCGGCAGCAGTCCACTCGAACTCGACAGCGGTACGCTGGTTCTCGAGATCGGCTACGAATGGATTCTCGACGGTTCCAACTATACAGGAAGCTTCAATGTCGGCGACAAGTTTTACCTCGTTAATTTCGGTAGCCTCAACGGTCCCCGTTTTGGCAGTAGCCATGAAGATGGTTTTTCCGATACTGCCGGTTTTCGGACCCGCAACTTCAACCTGCCTGCCAATTGCAAACTGCAATTAGTGGAGACCGCCTCCTCGATCTATTACGAAGTCGTGGCGCAAACGGCCGCTACCGGACCGAACATCATCCTCATCAACGTGGATGACCTCGCGGGCGGTCAGCACTTCAACTTCGAAGGGCGCGACTCCATCACCCCAACTATGGACACTTTGGTGACGAACGGAATCCGCTTCACCGCGGCCTCCGCGGCCTCGACCGTGTGCGGTCCTTCGCGCTACTCGCTCATGACCAGCCGTTGGGCCTCACGCAATACCAGCGATCAATTTATTGCTCGCTACGCCTTAAACACACTCGGACGTTTTGGCGTCTCGGACACCGAACTGGAGAGCGACAATCAGAATCTTGGCGCCTGGCTGCAACAGGCCGGCTACCGCACCGGTATGGTTGGCAAAGGACATTTCACCGACGACGATTTGATTCAAACTGCGAATTGGGCAACGAAAGGCTTGTTGACATACGATGAAAGCGCGGACCCCCAGACCGACGCTACGACCAATGCAAAAATGAAACATAACCACCGTGTGCTTTGCCAACGCATGCGTGCCTTCGGCTTCAATTATGTAGGGAGCTACTACAAGGCAAATTTGAAAGAGCTCTATAATGATTACCTGAATGTCCACAATCAGGAATGGATCACAAAAGGGGCACTCGACTTCATTGATGAAAACAAGGATGAACGCTTCTTCCTCTACATGGCGCCGACCATCAATCACGGACCGGTGCGCAATGACCTTACCAAGACCCTACGTGCCGACAATCGCTTCACCAGCGCGGGCTACCTTCCCTCCGAAGATTATTCATTCATGCCCACCCGACAATCGATCATCGATCAGGTGAACAACGGCGGCAAGGAACTGATCTCGGCACGCGAGACCTGGCTGGACTACTCCGTTCAAGCGATTATCAACAAACTCACCGAGCACGGTATTCGTAATGACACCCTGATCATTTTTACCGCCGATCACGGAGAAAAGGACCTGAATTCCACCCGAGCAGGACAAGGTCCGGTGATTTGGGGCAAGTCCTCCCTCTTTGATCTCGGCATGCGAGTGCCCTTGATCATGAACTGGCCCAATGGCATCACCTCTCCAGGACGCAACTATGATGAAATTGTCAGCCATGTTGACCTCGCACCCACCCTACTCGCACTGACCGGCGCTTCCTCCATACCGACCCGAAGTATGGACGGCGTGAGTCTGGTTTCGGTGCTCAACGGCAGTAACACCGCAGTACGCCAGGATGTTTTCGCTGAGCTTGGTTACGCCCGCGCTGTGCGCACCAAGGATCGCAAATACGTGGCGGTTCGCTACACCCCGGATATTTACACCAGAATCAGCACAGGCTATCTCTGGGAGCGGGTTGAAGGTAATACCGCAACCGGCGAATTGACCGAACCCCGCCCCTACTACGTCAACAATAGGCAGCTCGGTTCGCTTGCAGCGAATTCCCACCCGGACAATACCTACTATGCGGATGATCAACTGTATAATCTGACCACCGATCCGAACGAAGACAGCAATATCTACGGTCAGGAACCCGCCACCGCCTACGACCTCAAGAAGCGCCTTGCCAACTACATCGGTGGGATTACCAACCGACCCTTTCGCCAATTCAGCGACGGCTCCACCGAATTTTCACTGGCATCTGCCTCCGCACCCACCGCACCCACCGGACTGCAAATGCAACTGACAAACTTAAATGCAGTGCAACTCGACTGGACCGACGCCGCTAACAGTGAATTGGGCTACATCGTCGAGAAGTCCGTCAATGGGAATTCATACGAGGTTATTGCTGAAACGCCCCCCGGAGTCACCACCAGCAGCGTCACAGTCGATGCCGGAGTGGAAGATATCATCCTGCAGGTTTCCGCCTACAATGCGGCAGGCAATGCTTCCTCAACGGTCGACCTGCTCGCTCCAAATTCATGGCGCTACCGCACCTTCGGAGGATCTGACCCGGAATTGGACGATGCCTCCAGTCAGTGGACAGCGGATGCCGATGGGGACGGACAAAGCAACTTGGCGGAATATACCCTGGGGAGTGACCCATTGCTCGACACCTCGCGAGCACCGCAACCGACCGCCGAACTTAAAACGGATGGGCCAAGCCAATACCTGGAACTACGGGTCAATCGCGATGCGAGGCGCACGGTTCAAATTAACGGCTCGGTTACCTCAGATTTAAGCGACGAAAATTCATGGGGAAGCGCCAACGTTAGCGTGGTTGAGAATGGCTCCGACCACATCCTCTTCAGATGCACGACTCCAGTCGGCAATGCTTCTCGGCAATTTATGCGCGCCGAAATCGAAGCACCTGCGCCTTGATTCTAAGCGATATCGGTGAAAAATAATAATTTAATTCACTATCCAGATATCCCTTAAAACTGCCATTCCTTCCTCAAAGCAAGCATCCGCGCCATGGGACTAAGATACCAAAAAAATGGAGAGTTGCTTGCATTGAACCTACTGCTGCCCCTGCTTTGTAGTTTGGCCCTGCAAGCGAGCGGGTCCGGCACAGAACAAGCCATAGAACCTAAAACCGCAGGCTGGCAGCTTGAAACGCCCGAGGCTTCCATCAAGCCCAATGTCATCATGATTGTGATTGATGACCTACGTACCGAGCTGGGCTGTTACGGAGTTGAGGCCGTGCATTCTCCAAACATTGATCGCTTCGCAACAAAAGGCATGCGCTTCAATCATGCTTACGCGCAATATCCCGTCTGCAACCCAAGCCGGGCATCCTTCCTATCCGGGCTACGACCGGAAGAGCTCGGAATCCTCTCCAATACGGTTCCCTTGCGACGCTTGCACCCAAATTTGGTTACGCTGCCACAGCTGTTTCGTCAGAATGGATATTTTACTGCTGGGATCGGCAAAATTTTTCACCTGAGTATTGAAGCAGGTGACAAGCCCGTCCTCTTTGAGGATCCTCAATCATGGGATTACTTTTTTGATGGCCTCAATGACACAAGCCCCCTGGGTCGTAAAGGCGAAGGCCGCAACTTAACCAACGGCAAAATCCCCTGGGCGACATGGAGGGCCGCAGAAGGCGATGATATTGACCAGCCGGATGGCATTAACAATCAAGCTTTGTTCAAAGTTTTGGAACAAAATCATGATCGGCCATTCTTTATCGGATATGGCATCCACAAGCCCCATGACCCTTTTATTTCACCAAAGAAGTATTTCGAACATTACGCCAAGGATCGCACCCGACTTGCCAGTGAACCCGAAGACCGATCCGACCGGGTTAAATTAGCAATCCCAGATGAGGACCTTTTTGCCGAATTTACCGACAAAGAACGCCGAGAGTTCAAGCGAGCCTATCAAGCAGGTGTGAGCTTTGCCGATGCCCAGGTTGGCAAACTGATGGATCAACTCGATCAATTGCAACTTTGGGATTCTACCCTCGTTATTATTATGGGAGACCATGGATATCACCTTGGAGAACATGACTGGTGGAATAAAGTCACCGTCTTTGAAAATGGCGCACGGACGCCCATGATCATCTGGGCACCGGATAGCCTTGGCATGGGTCAGTCCACCGATAGCCTCATGGAACTGGTCGATATCTACCCCACCCTTGTTGAATACGCCGGCCTTGAGGCGCCCCACCCACTTTCCGGAAGGAGCCTACTACCAATTCTGGACGATCCACTCACAAACGTGAAAACCACAGCCTACTCTCAGGTGACTCGAGGCCCTAAAGTAATGGGACGCAGTATACGCACACCGCGTTGGCGCTACACCGAATGGGCGAATGGCAAACATGGAATCGAACTCTATGACCACGCCTCGGACCCGGGTGAATATTACAACCTCGGTCACCATCCTGACTTTGCCAGTGTCGTCCGCGAAATGAAGCAACTACTGGGATTGGGCTTCGAAACAATTCCCGCCAAAGATTGACGCACGCGTCCCGTCCACGGCTAACAGATCGTGGTCAAAGTAAAAGTTTAGTAATTAAAGAGTTTACAGGATATCTGTATATTTATTACTAACCCTCATCTGTAATGGTGGAAAAGTGTCACAAACGAATAACTTCAATTAAGGAAATTGCTAAATTAGCAGGCTATTCCATCGCGACCGTCTCCAATACTTTAAATAATAAAGGACGCATACGACCGGAAGTTCGCAAAAAGATTCTAAATATTTGCCAAAAGCACGGCTACATCCCCAATTCTGCCGGCAGGAATTTGCGGCGCCAAAAAAACGAGAGCATTGGTCTCATGTTTTACCCATCAAGTTCGGCGATTTTCCGTAATGTTTATTATGCGGAAATCATGGAAGCTCTTGAAATTGAGCTGGAACAAGCGGGCTACGACCTTCTCTTATCGGGGCACGACAATTCAATCCAACACTCCTCACCGCCACGCTTCTTACGCCAGGGAAAAGTTGACGGCATCATTCTCCTGGGTCGCTTTCCCCGTAGCCGTGTCAAGGAACTCAATGAGTTTGGCGCACCATTAATTCAACTCGATGGCTTCCGTGAATTATTAAAAATCGATTTTGTTACATCCGACGGCTTTAATGCCACTCGCGAAATCGTGGATCATTTGGTGAAACTGCAGCACCGTCGCATTACTTTTGTAGCCTACAATCACGAGGACACCAACGCAAAACAACGCCAAGAGGGATTCCTTTCCGCCATTGGCAAGCATCATCTATCCAATACTGAATGTAGAAGCATAACGGAAACTGAAAACTCCACCGAGGCTTACGAAATCATCAAAAACCTTCTCGAATCAGAAACCCCACCGACCGCAATCGTGGCGGTTAATGATACCCTCGCCATTGATTTAGTACGAATGCTACAAAACGACGGCTATTCCGTCCCCCGAGATGTGAGTGTCTTTGGTTTTAACGATGACGCGGATAGTAGAAAATCTACCCCACAGATTTCTACGGTTCGTATCGACAAAGTGAAACTCGCGAAAATCGGTGCACAGATGATTATCGACCGCATTGAAAACGCTGACCTGCCAATCCAAAATGCCCTACTCCCGACCGAACTCATCCACCGCGATTCGGTGGCGGTTGCGAAAAGCTGAGCGTTGAAACCAAGGTCTCCCCGGTTTCATGCTCATTTGAAGGATGGTGGCGAACCCGCTTCCCAATCGTTGAGATATGAAGCGCGCGGATACGGTATCCGCCAAGACTCCACCCGGCCCTAGACCCTTGACTTTGCTCCCAAATGCCCCGGGCTAATCAAGACTTTGGCCGCCATTTATTTTTCCATTCCTCCGATTTCTCCGAGGTATCGGTATTATCGCGGTAGTGCGCTTTCAATTCACTCAGCTTCGCTTTGTGCGCTTCGATCTCACTGGAATATGCAGGATTACCATACAGATTATTGAGTTCCTTTGGATCCTTTTCGAGGTCATAGAACTCCCATTCTCCAAATTGATAAAAATTGATCAACTTGAAGCGTTGACTGCGAACACCATTTTGCCTCGGCACCATGTGGATGCCGGGATATTCGAAATAATGGTAGTAGATACTGTCACGCCAGTCCTCGACAGCTTTGCCTTCAAACAAAGGCAGCAATGAGCGCCCCTGCATACCCTTCGGAATCGAAACACCCGCAATGTCCAAAAAGGTTTCGGCATAATCCAAATTTTGTATCAACTCCTTCGAGCGGGAACCGGGTTTGATGACCCCAGGCCATTTAACAATGAACGGCATCATGAGCGATTCTTCATACATCCAGCG
>Ga0115559_1002544_pt1 | contig 11569 bp, 11 predicted proteins | sample COGITO_mtgs_1105_3_FD_87281 | JGI IMG/M metagenome (GOLD analysis project Ga0115559, IMG submission 87281) | Pelagic marine microbial communities from North Sea - COGITO_mtgs_110506 | ecosystem: Environmental > Aquatic > Marine > Epipelagic | place: Germany:Helgoland, sampling site Kabeltonne... | reverse complement strand
GATGATGTGGTAAAACTCAGTCTGATCCTTGCGGACGACCTTTTTATAGTGGCATCCACGGATGCCCTGAGTATGGTAAACGATGCTGGTTGTCATAGTTTTGGTGTATTGGATGTTGAAAACTAGACAGCAAAACGACAGCCAGCACCTTCTCAACCCTTTAAATCACTGCAACTTAGCGGACTCATCGACGCCTCGAATCTTAAACAGGAATGCAGCTAAGAAAGAAAACTACGGCTGCCTATTGTCCGAAATCCGTGAAGAGGCTTTTTAAAGCGGTATTAACAATATTGCGCGCTGCAGCATCTCGACTCCGGGTTATTCTATGCCGTGCGTTCCCTGACCACACCAATAGAAGACATGACACCGGAATACAGCGTCATTAAAACATGCCTACTCCCTTACCGTTGTGTCATCATTTGCGACGGTCTTATTCGTTCCAGCAATATTTTTGTGTTTTTTTGTGGCCGAGATACACCTATTTCTTCCCGGAAATGCCTCATTGCGTATGCTCTGCTGCGTTTGCTAAAGACTGCACGCTACCTTTCCACAACAACATCCACTTTCCCCGTGAACAGTCCCAAGTCCTCCGCGTCCCTGCGGCTCCGCGCGACAACCAACAGAACCTAAGCAAATCGGTGCTTTATGTGGCAGCCCTTTTTGTGCCTAAAAAATACGGTTTTCACCACCCTCTAAGCTTTTTGTGGATTTTGTGATTTTTGTAGTAAAAATAAACAAATCCAGATTCGTACGGATTCGTTGTTTCAAATCCAGTCTCTCCGGAGCTCGCTGATCACCCCTGAGTCATCCGCGCCTCAAGCCGATTTTTCACCTCGGGCCATTCTTCTTTTAAAACGCTGAAATACACAGTATCCCGCCGATAGCCATCCGGCATGATGACATGTGAGCGTAGCCTTCCTTCCTCCTGCGCCCCCAATCGACTCAATGCCGTTTGCGACTGATGATTCCGAGCATCCGTTTTAAAACAAACCCGGAGCAGATCCAACGTTTCAAATCCATAGCGCATCAGCAAATACTTGGCTTCACGATTGATCCCGGTCCGCTGCCAGCGTTTACCCGTAATCGTAAATCCGATTTCCACCCCCCGATGCACCCCACGCCAATCCATAAAACTAGTTGTGCCGGCGATGGCACCACTCTCCCGATCGATAACGACCCAACTGATATCCGAGGCCCCGAAAATCCCAAAATCCTCACCGCCCCGCTGAATCGCCTTCGCCGGAAGTGCCTCCACACCCGCAGGGGGCATCGTTGGAATATAACGCCACAACTCAGGATCGCTGACCGCGGCAAACAGCTCGCTCAAATGCTCGGCTTTCAAGGGTTCAAGCCGGACTCGTGAGCCCTCTAAACATTCAGGTAATGGCAGCTCCATGAGATTGCCTTTTGGACTAAGCAAATGACTTACCACAGCCACAGGTCGATTTGGCTTGGGGGTTTTTAATCTCAAACCCCTTGCCCATCAACCCATCATCAAAATCAACGACCGAGCCATCGATTTTCTGGAGACTTTTTGGCTCCACGTAAAAAGCAATACCCGCACTCTCCATTTTAATATCCGTCTCGGCAGGCGTTTCAAATCCCATCCCATACTCCATGCCCGAGCAACCACCCGAAACCACAAATATCCTGAGGGGCTTTTCCGTATCGCCACGCTCACGCTGTAAATTCACGACCGCTTGCGCCGCCTTTTCCGTCAAAGTAATCATACCCTCAACCTAGCACCAGCACTGCCCTTGTCAATGCAACCCACTTTAGAAATATCGCTTTTAAAAATCAATACAGCATTTTTCGTGCACAAATCGAATTGATACTTGAAAAAGTTTTCTGAAGCGACAACTTCAGCACTCGTGAGCCATACGCGTCATCTTCAAGATTCCATTCGATATACCTTCGTTCGGCCAATTGCCGAAGGCGGAATGGGCTGTGTCTACGAAGCGACCCAAGAGGGAGCCCATCATTTTGCCAAACGGGTCGCGATCAAGCTTATCCGTGAAGAATATTCCAACGAGCCCGCTTTTCGCAAAAACTTCGTCGGCGAAGCCCAACTCGTTGCCGACCTCATTCACAATTGTATCGTCCAGACCTATCATCTCGGTCGGGCGCTCGATCAGTATTACATGGTCATGGAATATGTCGACGGGATGAATCTCGAGGAATTCATTCTCCAACACCGCGCCCTCGGCGAAGATATCCCCGTCGATTTAGCCGCCTTCATCATCTCCCGCGTCTGCCGGGGTCTCGCCTATGCCCATCGGGCTCTCGATCACCGGGGAAACCTGCTCAATATCGTTCATCGCGATATCAATCCTCGAAACATCATGATCTCGATCGAAGGTGACGTCAAAGTGACCGACTTCGGCATCGCGAAAGCCATCAATCTGATGTATAACGTCGAAGGGGAAATCCTCGCGGGTAAAGATGAGTATATCTCCCCCGAAGGAGCCGCCCGAGAAATCACCGATGAACGTTCCGATCTTTTTTCCTGTGGCGTCGTCCTCGCTGAACTCATTTGTGGCTATAATATTTTTGAAGTCGAAGGAAAACCTCGGGAAACACGACGTCAAATAACCCATATGCCTTTGCCCGACTTTCAGGAGATTCGTGAGGGCCTTTCCGGCGAACTGACCAATATATTAACTCAGTCCCTGCAACGCAACCCAAGCGACCGCTACCAACACGCCGACCTCATGTTGAATGCGCTCGAAGAGGCTCTTTACAGTCACGGCTACGGCCCCACCTCCGAAAAACTATCCCTCTACATTAAACATCTTTTTGCCGATGGAAAAGCCTACGACGACGACCTGAGGCACGGGTCCAAATCGTTTGGGCTCAGCATTAGCGATCCCAATAACGCATTCAAGAAGCCAACATCCACCTAAGCAATTACAATGGCATCCCAAGGCTTCCACCAAGTCCAAAAGCTTTCCCAGAGTCAGGTCCTCGCACCGCAACTTCGCCAGTCGCTTAAAATCCTCCAAGTTCCTGCGATAGAACTCCGTAATGCTATTCTCGAAGAACTTCAAGCCAACCCAACTCTGGAGGAACTCGGAAGCGAGGACATCTCCGTAGAAGAGCAAACCTATGAGCCCACCCTTCTCGACGAGGAAGGGAAGCCGGAATTCGAACAACCCGAATCCGCGCAAAAACTCGATTTCAGCGATCAGTTTGAAATCCTCAAAAAAATGGGGGACGACTTCACTGACCTCATGTATCAGGAAGCCGGTGAATCCAATTACACGAACGAAGACGCCCAACGGCGCCAACACTTTTTTGACTCCTTGACCGGCTCGACTTCCATGCAGGAAGAGTTACTCGACCAAGCCCATCAGCAGGAGGAAAATCCGCATGTTTTAACCGCATTCGAATACCTCATCGGCAATCTCGATGAACGGGGCTTTCTCACCACAACCGCATCCGAAACCGCCCTTGTTTCAAATATCCCACTCCTTGCGGCCCAAAATGCAGTTCGCCTCCTTCAATCACTCGAACCCGTGGGCATTGGGGCGTATAGTATTCAAGAATGCCTCCTCATCCAGCTCCGGGCAAAACAGAAACACGGCAGCCTCGCCGCTCTCATCATTGACGAATGCTGGGACCTGCTCCTCCGCCGACGCATCCCCGAAATCGCCCGAAAACTAAGCGCGTCGACCGAGGAGGTCGCACAATCAATTGCCGAAATCGCTCGTCTCGACCCCGCCCCCGGCAGAAAATTCGCCGAAGATAACAACTCCGTCGTTCAACCTGATGTCACCGTTTATCAGGACGAATACGATGAATGGCAAATCGAGCTGAACAACGACTACATCCCTCGACTCCGAATCTCCAACACCTACAAAGAAATTCTCGCCAAGGGTCAGGTCACCGGAAAAGATCGCGAATACCTTCAGGAGAAATTTCGCAGCGGCCGCTTTTTAATCAGCTCCATCGAACAACGCCAACAAACCATCGAACGCATTACCCGCCAAATTATCAAATTTCAAAAAGGCTTTTTTGAAGAGGGTTCATCGGCCCTCAAACCACTGACCATGAACCAAATCGCGGAAGAAGTCGGCGTCCATGAGACGACCGTCAGCCGGGCCATCGCCAATAAATACATGCGCACACCTCATGGTACCTTCGATATGAAATACTTCTTCACTTCGGGCTACCAAAGTGACGATGGGCAATCCCGTTCCAACACCTCCGTCAAGGAACGTATTGCCGAGATCATCAGCGAGGAACCCGCCCAAAAACCTTACAGCGATCAACGGGTCGTTCAGATCCTCGAAACCGAGGGCGTCAAAATCGCCCGACGCACCGTCGCCAAATACCGCGATGAACTCAACATCCTCCCCACCAACCTCCGCCGCCAATACAAGTGAAGCTCTCCCTCGAATGCCCTTGGCCCAAGGGTCCCGCTTTGGTCATCAATGCCGCCCAAAAACCAATTGAAATCGGCTGGTGGGAAGACAATGCTTGGCGTACGTTTCAATTCGCTCAGGGGGAGGTCCTCGAACAACTCTTTCAATTAACCCAATCCGTCCTCACTCAAGCCGAACGCACTCTAGAGGACGTCCAATCCTTTATCTACAACACCGGCCCCGGTTCTTTGCTCGGCCTCAGGCTCGCCGCCATGGCCATCGCGACTTGGCGGACCTTGCCTCAATGCCAAAAGGCCACCCTCTTGCGTTTTTCGGGGCTCCAACTATCCGCGCTCGCGTTGTCACAAAAAATCGAATACAACGAGGCTTTTCTCCTGTCCGATTTCCGCCGTGGCGCTTTCAATAAAATCCAGATCAAAGACCAACAACTCAGCACCCTCTCCACTATTTCAAGTGACGACCTCGCCCTTCTCGACGCCCCCTTATTCTTCCAGCCGGGCGTCCGCTCCTTTCAGCCGCCTCCACCCAACGCCACTGTCATCAATTCTCAACTACACAACCTTCCATCAATCCTCAAACACAGCCCGGACGCGTCTCTCCTGCAACTCGTAGACCAACCCTTCGTTTACACCCCCGAAATCCCCTCCTTTGTCAAATGGTCCGCCCAGCGACATCGATAATAATTCCCTATGGTTCGTATTCCTCCGCATATTCGAGCATGGGTCGAGATTGATCTCGGTAGACTCGAAGCCAACGTCGCCCGCGTTCGCACCGCTCTGCCCGACCACCTCTCCTATATCGCCGTGGTCAAAGCCGAGGCCTATGGGCATGGCCTCGATCCAATTGTCAGTCGCCTGATGCGGGCCGGAGCCGATCTGTTCGCCGTAGCTAATCTCGGTGAAGCCGCCGCCATCCGTGAACTTGGTCGCGGTTGGCCCATTCTCGTTCTCGGGGCCCTCCTCCCCGGTGAAGAAAAACATGCCATCGCCCTTGGCGTCACTACGACCATTTCCTCATTGCAAGAAGTCGAACGGCTTGGCGCCGCCGCGCGCAAGGCCCGGAAAGAGCTCGGCGTTCACTTGAAAATCGACACGGGCATGGGACGTGTCGGCGTTTGGCATCCCGAAGCCGAAGGGGTCTACAACGCAATCCGGGCACATCCCAACCTCAAGCTCGAAGGTATTTTCACTCACTTCGCCAACTCCAACATCGATCCCAAGCTGACCAGTGAGCAACGCCGGATTTTTCTCGCTTGTCTCAAAAAGCTAAAAGACTGGGACGACTGCCCTCGGCTCATTCATGCGGATAATAGCGCCGGAATTCGCAGCTTCAACCGCGCATCCCCTTTCAATGGCGCTCGGGTCGGGCTCCTCCAATTCGGGGTCAGTCCGCATCCAGGCTCACTCCTTTCCTCTGTTGGGGTCAGTCCTGTGCTCAGTTTTCATACCCGGATTTCCTTGATCAAAACCCTTCCACGTGGACACGGTATCAGCTACGGCAGCACCCACAAACTCAGCCGCAAAACGAAAATCGGCGTTCTCGCCGCTGGCTACGGCGACGGCATTCCGACCGCACTGAGCAATCTCGGCTCCGTCCTCGTGCACGGGATCAAGTGTCCGATTATCGGGCGCGTTACTATGGATCAAACCATCGTTGACCTCAACAAGGTCGCCGAGGCCGAAATAGGAGATACCGCCACCCTCATAGGCCAACAGGGCGAGGCCGAAATCACCGCATCCACCTTCTCAACCCAAAGTAAACAAATCCCTTGGGAAGCCTTTTGCGCCATCACCGCCCGCGTTCACCGTTTTTATCGCTCCGATACCTCCCTTTAGCCCACCTCCGGAAGCGCACTTCGCCCAAACCACATAAATTTATCGGTTTCAGATCGTTTTTCTTTGCCAGTTTTCCCTGTCCCCTTTCACTCCCTCTCATGGCAAAAGTCGACCTTGATATCGTGAAATTTATTCTCAACCGCAATGAGCTGGATACCCGCTTGGTTGCTAAGGTAATTGAAGAGATTAACAAAGAAGCTGAAGCTCAGGCCGCTGAGAACGTGAAAGAACCTGCGGTCAAAAAGCAATTTGCAATCATCGTCTCAGACCCCGAAGGTAAACTGCCCGAAGGCGAACTCGTCGGCTGGGTCCTCCAACTCCCCGAAGACGAAGCCGTGCAAACGGCCGAAGAACGCCTCATCCGCGCCGCCTACGAGTTCAATGCAACCCCGAAAGGTAGCCGCATCCCCGCCGAAACCATCGGTGAGGCTTGCGAGGCTGTTCCCGCTCGTCTCCTCAAGGAACAAAACATCTGGGTCAAAACAAAAGAGCCCGTCCTCATCCTGCGCACCGACAATAAGATTCCGTTCGATAAACTCGACGCCGCTAATAAAGAGGACATTTAGAGCATTCAGTTCCCCTACGCCGATTTAGCAAGGGCCGTTAAAAAACTTTTCCGAGGGCCTTCCCCGTAGGTCTCCGTGAATACCCTAAAAAACTGCGCATAGCTTCCAAATCCGGCGGCATAGGCCGCATCGAGAACCGTATGGGTATTCGGTCGGCGATAGTACTCAAAGAATCGATCCAACCGAACCGAATTTCGGTAGCGAACGAGAGAGATGCCCACTTGCCGATGGAATATACGGCTTAAATACGATTCACTGACGCCACTCTGCCCCGCAAGATAGCCGAGGTCATCCCGGCAATCCGAGTCCGCCATCAGCTTCATCGATCGTTTCACCGCAGGATGTAAAAAGACCTCTTTCGTTCTCAAACTACGCCCTTGCTGATTGCGCCAACACATCAACAACAAATGCCTCAATCCTGCATTCAACCAATCAGGATCATGATGGCGAAAGGTGAAATCCGGACTCAATCCGAAGCCGCCTTCCTGATTTAAAAGATCCGAATCGAGCCCATCCACAATCAGCGCATCCATCGATTTACGCACTAAATCAAAATTTTCCGGCTCCAATTCAGTGTGTAAAATGCCCGATTCTGAGAACTCTTGCTCTTTCAAGCCTTCATAACGCGGCCCTCGACAAGCTCGGTGAATCATTTCCGGCGTAAAAACAACCACGTAATACCGGGCATCCGCCGTCCGATCCACCAATTCATGCTCTTGCGAGGGGAAGAACCAAAGCAGTGTTCGCTTTCCGAACCGATAGCGCTTCCCCTCTACAATATAGATGATTTCGCCTTCGATCACCAAATTCAACTCCAGCTCAACGTGATGATGCGATCGAAAGAGAAATGGCGGATTCCGAACCGTCTCTGCGAGAAAGAGGAATCCATCATAATCCGGTCCGATTTTTAAATCTTCCAGCACAATGACAAAATATGCAATCTATTGAACGAATAGCGAGAAGACAATGCCCCCTACTCCATGCTATAATTTCTCCTTATCCTCGTCCTTCTCAGGACGACCGATTCCCCAAAAAAACACGACCTGCCTCCTTAACTTTCCGGTACCTTATTCCACCCGATAACCCCGATACCATGCACGACGAACACCACCTTGGAGCAACCCTCATGCGACCCCCTGAAAAGCTTGATTACAGTCTGACCGGCTGTAACGCAAATCGCGCGATTGAAATGGGCTTGGCCGAAGCCGATTGGTACCAAAGTCCCGTTCCCCGTGCGGCCTTGCGCCAGTTACTCGAACGCAAAGACGGCCCGGCCCTTCGCGATACCTTCATCTGGTTCTCCTTGATTTTTGGGTTCGGCTTCCTCACCTACATGCTCTGGGGCTCTTGGTGGGCCATTCTTCCTTACCTCGCTTACGCTGTCCTCTACAGCACCACTTCCGATTCCCGTTGGCACGAATCCAGCCATGGCACGGCCTTCAAAACCGACTGGATGAACAATGCGCTCTACGAGATTGCTTCCTTCATGGTGATGCGCGAAGCCACCCGCTGGCGCTGGAGCCACACTCGCCACCATAGCGATACCATTATCGTCGGACGCGATCCAGAAATCGCCGTTCCTCGTCCGCCCAATATCAGGGCGTTCATCCTCACTTTCACCGGCGTCCTTGGCTATCCCTATTACTTCAAACACATCTTCATTCATAGCTTGGGCACAGTCACCGATGAGGAGAAAACCTATATTCCTGAATCTGAATTCCCCGCCCTCATTCTCCGCGCCCGCATCTACCTTGCCATTTATCTCGGAATCATCGCGCTCGCCATCGGAACAGGCAGTCTGCTTCCACTTTTTCTCGTTGGCCTGACTGCTCTGTTCGGCTCTTGGCTCATGCCCATCTATGGCGACACCCAGCACGCCGGTCTCGCCGAGAATGTGCTCGACCATCGACTCAACTGTCGGACGGTCTACATGAATCCGATCAACCGTTACCTCTACTGGAACATGAACTACCATGTAGAGCACCACATGTTTCCGCTAGTCCCTTACCACGCCCTCCCCGCGCTCCATGAATTCGTTAAGGATGACATGCCCACACCATACCCAAGCCTACTCAACGCTTGGCGCGAAATCATTCCTGCCGTCCTTAAACAAGTTAAAGATCCGACCTACCACGTTAAACGCAAACTACCCGAACCCAAGGAGCATCAAGTGGACTCATCCACGCACAGCTCCGACCTCACTCCGGATGATGCGGGCTGGCTTGATATTTGCGCCTCCTCCGACCTCGACCCCAGTGATGTCATTCGTTTCGATCACCTGCGCAAAACCTTTGCCCTCTACCGGGTTGCCGATGGCACTCTCTACGCAACCGATGGTATTTGTACCCACGGCAATACCCACTTAGTCAATGGATTGGTCAAAGATCAAATCATTGAATGCCCCAAGCACAATGGTCGCTTCAACCTTAAAGATGGCTCACCCGCACGTGCTCCCGTTTGCCGCGGTCTCGCCACCTACCCGATTGAAGAACGTGCGGGCCGCATCTGGCTCAACGTCACCACTCCCGGCGGAGCTGGGGCCAGCCTTTCCAAGACCTACAAGCTTCGCGTTGTTCGTAATGAAAATGTCGCTACATTCATCAAAGAACTCGTTCTCGAATCCGTCGATTCTGCGGATAAAATCGCCTTCACCCCCGGTGATTACATGCAAATCGATATCCCTGCTTATGAACAAATCAATTTCCGCAATTTCAACGTCCCCCAGCCCTACGCCAGCGTTTGGGAACGCCAACACGTTTTTGATTTAATCGTCGGCAATCCTCAATCAGGTCGGCGGAACAACTATTCCCTCGCCAGCAATAACCAGACCGAGAACCAACTCAAATTCAACGTCCGCATCGCGACCCCTCCTCCCGGTCAGGATTGCCCTCCCGGCGTCGGTTCAAGCTACATTTTCAATCTCAAACCCGGTGACCTTGTTACTGCGGTGGGCTCTTTCGGCGATTTCCATATCAAACCCACCCAAAAAGAAATGGTCTATATCGGCGGCGGCGCCGGGATGGCCCCGATTCGCGCTCATCTCGCTCATCTCTTCGAAAATGAGCACTCACCACGTAAGGTCAGCTATTGGTATGGAGCACGTTCCAAACAGGAAATTTTCTATGAGGATTACTTCACCGATCTCTCCGAAAAGCATCCCAATTTCAATTTCCAACTAGCGCTCTCCGAGCCCCTTGACTCCGATAACTGGACGAGTCATACGGGGTTCATTCACGAGGTCGTTTTCGAGAATTACCTCCACCACCACGAAAATCCCCAAGCTGTCGAATTCTATCTCTGCGGTCCTCCCATGATGATTAAGGCCTGCACCAAAATGCTCAGCTCCCTCGGAGTCAGTCCCTCTCAGATTGCTTTCGACGAATTCTAAATTCCATTCCATCATTCAGTTGAATCCCTTTCTCAATCCATTTCGAACCATGCCGAACAACCCGCCATCCCTTCAAATCATGATCAATTTTTGGTCCCTCTGGAACCAAACAAATGCCAACAAGGAAGAATGGTCGCTTGAAGAACGAATGCGCGCAGTCCAAGAGGCTGGATTCGACGCCTATTCCTGTCCGTCCGAAACGCCTAATCTCAAGCATGTGCTCAATGCCCACGGCCTACGCTTTGCCGGCGCTTTCAGCGCGGATCAGTTCACACAGTTTGAACCATTCATCAGTGACGCCCTCTCCATCGACAATGGCCCCATGAACTGCCAACTCGGTGATCACGACACACCCCTTCAGGAATCGATCGATCTCACCGTCGCCTTGATGGAGGTCGCGGATAAGCTAGGGGCCGACGTCCATCTGGAAATGCATCGCGACACCTGCACCGAAACCCCCGAAAAAACCTACGCCATCGCCGAGGGGTTCAAAAAGATCAAGGGCTACTACCCTAAAATCAATTTCGACTTCTCTCACCCAGCCAGCCTGAAGCATCTCCATGCCCAAAATTACAGTGAACGGCTTTTCGAAAACATTCCTCTCTTCCAGCAATCCACTCTCTGGCACATGCGCCCGTTCAATGGCCATCATTGCCAAGTCCCCGTCACCAATGGATTAGGTGACTTCAGTCTCGAATATCAGGAAATGCGTCCATTCATCCTTCAGGCCTTTACACACTGGCTGGCGGGTCCTCGTCCCCAGAACCAACTCTGGGTCGTCCCCGAATTGGGGCCCAAGTTCGGCTATGCCCTCAGTTGCTTTCCCAATACTTGGGCAGATACTATTGTCCTCGGCCACGATCTGAGAAAGATCTGGGATCAAGCACTCAATACGACATCACTTATCGCTTAACCTTTACGAAAATATTGCTATGAAAAACAAAAAAATTGGATTCGTCGGCCTCGGCCGCATGGGTGGAAACATGGCTCGCTGCCTCAACGACAAGGGCTACAACCTGTCCGCCGTTTTTGACATCAATCAATCGATCGCCACCGAGCTCGCGACCGAAATCGGGGCAACCGCATACAGCAGCCTCTCCGAGTTAACGGCCCATGCCGACATCATTTTCACCGTTGTAACCAACGACGCAGCCATGGATGCGATCTTCTTTGGTCAGGACAATCTCTTCATCGGCGCGAAGGATCGCACCTTCATTAACTGCGCGACTCTCACGCCTTCCCTTCACCAAAAACTCGAAGAAGCTTCCGCACAGATCGGAGCACATACCCTCGAAGCCTGCATGGCCTCAAGCATTCCTCAGGCCCGCAATGGCGAACTCTTCCTCATGATTGGTGGTCATGAGAATGTCTTTAACGCCAACAAGCCCTTGCTCG
>Ga0115559_1002543_pt1 | contig 11570 bp, 11 predicted proteins | sample COGITO_mtgs_1105_3_FD_87281 | JGI IMG/M metagenome (GOLD analysis project Ga0115559, IMG submission 87281) | Pelagic marine microbial communities from North Sea - COGITO_mtgs_110506 | ecosystem: Environmental > Aquatic > Marine > Epipelagic | place: Germany:Helgoland, sampling site Kabeltonne... | reverse complement strand
GCAGAAACCGCCGATAAGGCTGCGGATTTTATTTGGATTACTCATGGTAAACGCAGAGTGCTCAAGCAATGCTTTGACGCGCGCTAAACCCTCCGGCTGAGAGTTGGTCGCCTGAATCTGCAACCATAGATTCATCACCAAGCCCTCGTCGCGATACTCTTCTTCAAACTCGGCCAACGCACTAGCCGCCTGCTCCTGTGCCGCTGGCGAATTGACCAGACAGGCCAGTGCAGAGGCTTTATCGGTCATATTGTCGGCATGTTGAAATTGCTTCCAAGCCAGATCAACACCTACGTTGTCGATCAACATTAAATAGCCCAGAGCGACATTCTTGAGTGCGCGACGACCAATCTGTGCTGCATCTGGTTGGTAATCCTGCTCAACATTATGGCGCTGATAAACCGCCAGCAATTTTTCCGACAGCGCTTCGGCAAGTGATTTTCGAACAAAATCCCGCGCAGCATGAATCGCCTCTACATGGATAACATCTGCCTCTTCGTGAAGCTGCGCTTCGCTGGGCAGTCGTAACATTAAATCAACCATTGCCGGGTCGAGATGCTTATCACTGAGTAGAGAGTCATAGGCATTGATCAACTGCTGGTCCATCACCAACGGCCGCTGATGCACGCTATCTTCAGTGAGCTTCTGTAATAGCACAAAGCTCAGTTTCTGCCCCGCATCCCAGCGATTAAAGCCATCGCTGTCGTTGGCCATCAGATGGGCAAGCTGTTCTGAGCTGTAGGGGTAGTCGAGTTTCACCGGTGCCGATAAGCCACGCAACAATGAGGGCACGGCGGCTTCATGAATATTCTCAATCACCAGCTGCTGAGTAGTCTCGGTGACTTCATAGACAATCTCAGTATCGCCACTGACATTTAGCGGCAGATCACCGGAAGCGCCGACCAAGCCGAGTTTTACCGGAATAACAAAGGCCTGCTTTTGCGGCTGGCCGGGCGTTGCCGGACAGCTCTGGGCAAAATCCAAGGTCATGGTTTTAGCCGCTGCATCGTAACTGGAGCTAACTTTTAAATTCGGCGTACCGGACTGTTTGTACCAGCGACGGAACTGGGTGAAATCGCGACCGCTAGCATCTTCCATGGCCTTTACAAATTCTTCGATAGTCACCGCCTGACCATCATGGCGATCAAAGTAGAGATCGGTGGCCTTTTTAAATAGTTCGTCACCCAACAGGCTGTGATACATGCCAACCACTTCTGCGCCCTTTTCATACACGGTCAGGGTGTAGAAGTTATTGATCTCCATATAGGAGTCTGGCTGCACCGGATGGGACATTGGACCACCGTCTTCGGCAAACTGGTGGGTGCGCAGGTAGGTGGCGTCTTCGATACGTTTAACCGTAGCGGAATTCATATCGGCGGAAAATTGCGAGTCGCGATAGACGGTAAAACCCTCTTTAAGACTCAGCTGAAACCAGTCGCGACAGGTAACCCGATTGCCGGACCAGTTATGGAAATACTCGTGGGCAACAATCCCTTCGACCCGCTGAAAAGCGGCATCGGTAGTGGTTTTTGGGTTGGCCAGTACTGCCGAGGTATTAAAGATATTAAGCCCTTTGTTTTCCATGGCACCCATATTGAAATCATCCACGGCGACAATCATAAAGATATCTAGATCGTACTCGCGGCCATAGGTCTGCTCATCCCAGCGCATGGAATTTTTCAATGAGAGCATGGCGTGAGCACATTTATCCAGATCTTTCTCTTCGACAAATATCTGCAGCTTGATATCGCGGCCGGACATCGTGGTAAAGCTATCTTCGACCACACTCAGGGTGCCGGCCACCAGTGCAAATAGATAGGCGGGTTTTTTAAAGGGATCGTGCCAGATAACAAAATGTCTGCCACCATCGAGATCACCGCTGGCAATGGGGTTGCCATTGGAGAGCAGCACCGGATATGTGGCCTTATCGGCAATCACCTTGGAGGTGAATTCAGACATTACATCCGGACGATCGAGATAGTAGGTTATATCCCGAAAACCCTCGGCCTCGCACTGGGTACAGTACATGGTTCGGGATCTGTAGAGCCCCATCATGGTGGTATTCAGCTGCGGCTGGATAAGCACTTCGGAGGTGATGATAGCGCTGCCACCAAGGCCGCTGATGGTTAGAGATTCACTATCGCGGGTATAGGCGCCCTCTTCAAGATTCACGCCATCAACTTGCACAGACTGCAGATCGAGACCTTCACTGCCATGCAATACCAGGTCTGCGGTTGGCTCGTCGCTATCGGGATTGCGTCTAACAGAAAGAGTTGCTGTCACCCTGCTGTGATCTTCACCGAGATCAAAAACCAGATCGGTTTTATCAATTAAGAATGGCGAGACTTTGTAGTCTTGCAGGTGGATAGTTTGCGGTAGCGCGTCTCTCATTGGGAACTTCCTTATAGGCTTTGGGTTACAGGCTTTGGACTTTTAGTTACAAGCTAAGGGCTTTTGATTACTGACTATAGACCGAAAACTGCACATTGTAGGCAGTATATTTGCGGATATTGATTACCCCGCTATCAAAGATCAGGTACTGGCCTTTAATACCCTGCAGCAGGCCATCAATCTCAGGATGTTTATCGAGGTTAAAGCTCTTTACTTTTTCCGGCCAGATACTCACCGGAAATTCGATTTCAGTGGTGCTCTCGTTATAAAGGCGCTGCAGTGCCTGCAGCCCAAACTCCTGCTCGAGAAGCTCCAATTCAGATTCTGATTTAACCATTAACTCATCGCGTAAAATACCCAGATCAACCCCGTCCGCATTGCCTTTAAGCATTCTCTGCCAATGGGTTTTATCGGCGATATGCTCACGCAGGCGATCTTCAATCAGTCCAGCTTGGTAGCGAGTCTCTACTCTGAATATAGGCAGACCCTGAGTAGCACCCTGGTCGATCCAGCGAGTCGGCAGTTGGTTGCCGCGAGTAATACCCACTTTGACCCCGGAACTATTAGCCAGGTAGACAAAGTGATCGGTAAAACAATATTTTTCGCCCCACTCTTCATCGCGGCAGGTGCCGTGATGAAAATGGCATTTCTCCGGACTCATAATGCAGGTATCGCACTGCGGCAACTTGGTAAAACAGGGATAGCAATAACCCTGGCTAAAACTCTTTTTCGAGCGGCGACCACAGTGGATACAGTGGATATCCCCAAGGTGCTCAAGGCGGATACGCTTGCCAATATACTGATTTAAGGGAATCAACTGCTTATCCAGTGGCAGTTGATAATCAACCGCGCCACTATCGCTGAGACTGGTATGCATCTTTTCCAGATGTCCGGAGGCCTGGATTAATAATTCACTCATGGGGTTAATCCCGCCACTTTAGAGGTTGCTGCTTATCGAGATGATCGTCCGGCAGATCAGTACTGCAGGCAGTCGTTTTTGGCGGCACATAACCAGTGCGTTGCTCTTCGGGCACTCTCTGCTCATAAGCAATAATAGCCTGCATACAGAGTGCCTTTTGCTCTGGGCTTAGCGGTCGTGTATCCGGCCACTTGCCCAGCTCTACAGCTTTCTTAAAGCTCTCGTAAATTTCCGGAGTAATACTCTCGAGTAACTGCTGAAAATCCATTCTCTAACCTAACCTCTTGCCAATTAACGCCACAATGCCAAACACCAAACCCAGCAACATACCGATCACCAGACCAGAGGCATGGGCGGCATTGGCTATACCCACACCGAGTAAAATATCCAGGATGCCGGTCATACAGACAAACAGCCAGGCGATCATAAAAATAATTAACTCTTTGGGGAGCGCGATCAGTGGATCAGGCGCCAACAGATTGCGAATCCAGATATAACCCAACAGCCCGTAGATAACCCCGGACATACCGCCAAAGTAGACCGAGCTGCTCCAGACAAACTGCGCCATATTGGAGACCAGCGCACAGAGTAACACCACAAGAATCAGATGCAGAGAACCTGATAAGCGCTCGATACGCGCGCCCAGCAGGCACAGCCAAAGGCCGTTAAAGACAAAATGCATCAAACCGAAGTGAACAAAGATTGGCGAGATCAGGCGCCATTTATCAGGGCCGGTAATACCGCCAAATACAAAGGGCTGGGGAACGGGATAGAGAAAGCTGCCAATAAACCAGCCAAAAAGACTGCCGAAAAACAGCAGCGCTGTGGCCGGATGATATCTGGCGGCGATTATCCAGCGTGCAATCAATGTCAGGCTATTTGTCATTGGTTCTAGTCATTGGTTCTAGTCATTGTTATTTTTATTGCCATCCAGACGACTGCCCCACCCGAGTTTCGAGCGGCAGATACTGTAGAAGTTATGATCCTGCGGATGAATCAAAACAATGCCATGGGGATGCTTGCGGATAGTAATAATATCACCGGGCTCAGTCTGGTAGTCATCGTGACCATCGCAAGTAATCAACGGATGCAGCTCATTTCTTGTGCTGACACGAATTTCAATCTGGGCATTGCCATGCAGGGCAATAGGCCGGCTGTTAAGGGTATGAGGATTTAGCGGCACTACCACCATGGCATCCAGTTCAGGACAGAGCAGCGGCCCACCGGCCGACAGCGCGTAAGCGGTTGAGCCAGTCGGCGTGGCGACAATCAAACCATCAGAGCGCTGACTGTAGACAAACTCGCCATCCACATAGAGCTCAAAGGCCATCATCCGCACCGACTTACCCGGGTGCAGCACAATATCATTGACCGCCAGACCTTCACCGATCAGCTTGCCATTGCGGCTAATCGAGGTCTCGAGGATAAAGCGATCGGTTTTTTTAAAGTCCCCAGACAGGACTGGCAGCACTCGCTCGGCAATCTCATCTGGCGAAATATCGGTTAAGAAGCCAAGACGACCGCGGTTAATACCCAGCAGTGGAATATTGCTTTCCGCCATCTTGCGACTGGCACTGAGCATACTGCCATCACCACCAACCACGATAGCCAGATCCACAGCGCCGCAGAACGATTCAATAGGCAGCACCTTATCCACTGGCCAATCGACCAGATTGGCCGCCTGCTCTTCGTAGATAACCTCTCTACCCTGGGCGAGCAGAAATGCTTCCAGCTTGTTAAAGGAATCGCGAACTTCAGGAACCGCGAGGCTTCCAAGTAATCCGATACGTTGAAAATGTGGCATATTTTTGAGCGTCCAAAAACCTGATCGCTGATTATACAGGCTGGCGCGGCAATGCACCCTTTTTAAGGCATAATATCTGTCATCCAGTGGTCAACAGATAACTCTAGGGAAGATTATGAATAGCAAAGCAAACAGTATCGTTTTAATCGGTATGCCCGGTGCAGGTAAAAGCACTCTGGGCATTCTCTTGGCCAAAGAGTTGGGCACGGGATTTGTCGATACAGATGTGGCCATTCAGGTGCGTGAGGGAAAAACATTGCAGGAAATACTCGATGCCAGCGACTATATGAACTTGCGCAAGATCGAAGAGCAGGTATTGCTCAGTGAAGATATCGCCAATAAAGTCGTCGCCACTGGTGGCAGTGCCGCCTATTCCACTGTTGGAATGGCCCGCCTTAAGGAAAATGCAACGCTAGTGTTTTTAGATGTGCCGCTGGAAGAATTGGAAAAACGCATCTCAAATTTCGATAGCCGCGGTATTGCCAGAAAGCCCGATCAAAGTCTCGAATCACTCTACGAAGAACGCTGTAAACTCTATCGAAAGTATGCAGATATTACTGTTGACTGTCACCAGCAGTCATTGGAGCAGACCTTGCAATCCACCCTCCAACAACTGCTGTAGAAGCCACAAAATACTATTTAAGTACTTCCTTAATAGATTCTGATAAGTAATTGATATTACTTGAGTTAATACCCGCCAAGTTAATACGAGTAGAAGAGACAATATAGATACCAAACTCTTCTCTCAGGCGCACCAGATGCTCCGGCTTAACACCCAAAAATGAGAACATACCGTTCTGGCGTTTGATATGACTAAAGTCCATACCCTGGGCATTGTCCTGAATACTATCCGCCAGCAATGTGCGCATAGATTTGATACGCAAGCGCACCTCTTCAAGCTCAGCCTTCCAATCACCACAGAGTTGCTCATCACCGAGAATCAAAGACACTAACAGCGCGCCGTGAGCGGGAGGCATGGAGTAGAGCTGACGGGCAACCGTCATCGCCTGGGCAGCAACAATGCCTGACTGCTCTGCAGTCTGGGTAATAAAAGTGATTGAGCCAGTACGCTCTCGGTAGAGACCAAAGTTCTTTGAACAGCTGGAGGCAATCACAATCTCTGGCAGTTTCTCCGCCATAGTACGCATACCGTAAGCATCGTCCTCAAGACCATCACCGAGCCCCTGATAAGCGGTGTCGATAAATGGAATAAAGCCTCTCTCTAAGGCTATTTCAGTAATCTCATCCCACTGGGCATTGGTCAGATCAGCACCAGTTGGGTTGTGGCAGCAACCGTGTAGCAGCACCACATCGCCTGCTGGAACCTTGCGCAGAGTCTCCATCATCAGCTCAGAATTAATCTGACGAGTCGCCATATCGTAGTAAGGGTATTCCTCAATCTCAAAGCCAGCACCGCCGAGCAGAGGGATATGATTGGGCCAGGTGGGAACACCAACCCACAATTTGGCTTCAGGGCGAGCGCGTTTAACAACCTCAGCACCCACTCTTAGAGCACCAGAACCACCGGGAGCCTGGAGAGTTTTAATTCGACCCGAGGAGAGAATACTGTGATCGGCACCGAACATCAGCTCGAGCATACGGCTGTTGTACTCGGCATCACCGGCAATACCCTGATAGGACTTGGTCTGCTCAAGCTCCATCAGTTTGCTCTCGGCGCGTTTAACCGCATCCATAATCGGGGTGCGACCGCGGTCATCCTGATAGACGCCGACACCTAAATCGATTTTATTCTCGCGAGGATCTTCTCTAAAAGCTGCCATTAACCCAAGAATAGGATCAAGACCTACTGGCTTTAAACTCTCAAACATTGTTATTTCCTGAAGTGTTTTTTCCTGAAGTGTATTTCTAAAGTGTATTTCTAATGCCTAAATTTACGCAGGCGCAAGTTTACTATGTCTAGCGCTAATTGTTTAATCCTTTATTTCATGATTATTTTTTACTTCATTGCCCCGTACGATGATTTTCATCAAGGTAGGCGGCAATCAAATCATTCACCATCTGAGGCTGTTCCGCATGCAGCCAATGACCGGCATTAGCGACCACCCGCAACTGCATATTGGGAAACATCTGTTCGATTACCGGTCGGTGCTTATCCTGAATATAGGCGGAGTTTTCGCCCTTGAGAAATAGCGTTGCCCCAGCATAAGAATCGCCACTGGGTGCAGCGACCAATGTGGTCGCATAGTTTTCCATAATCGATGACATATTTAGCTTTAGACTGAGATTGCCCTGCCCATCGCGACTGAGATTTTTAAGCAGAAATGCCCGAGTTGGCGGTTCATTAATATACTCGCTCAACAACTTATCAGCGGCGCTGCGGCTCTCTATGGAAACATTACTCAGTGCAGCCAGAGCCGCAAGGGCCTGATCCTGACCACCGCTATAGGTTACCGGCGCTATATCGGCGACAACTAGACCTGACACTCTAGCCGGACAGTTAAGTGCGACCTGCATGGCAACTTTTCCACCCAGCGAGTGACCAATTAGAGTCGCGCTATCGATATGGAGATCATCCATTAGCTCGACAATATCTGCGGCCATCGACGCCAGATCCATTTGTTGCCTATGGGGTGAGTCGCCATGATTGCGCAGATCGACGCTAATCACTCGATAATGATCCACCAGACTGCGCGCCAGCATCCCCAGATTACTCAGGGAACCAAACATACCGTGGATTAGAATAATCGGTGGAATTTGTTCAGAATGAGCGCCCTGCTCTATATAATTTAGTTTCATTGTTATTTCTATTGAGTCCTATTTGCCTGATTGGCGGTTGCGATACTTCTGTTTATTTTTCCGACCCTGCGCATAAAGCTTTGGGCGCAAGAGACGTCTTAGCCTTGGAAACAGATAACTGAGATGAGTCAGCTTTGCACTTGAGGCAGGCAATACTATTTCAGTCTCTTCACCGGCGGCAACTTTAAGCACCGCCTCGGCCACCTGTTCAGTGGAGCTCATTGGCTGGGAGAAGACAATATCTTCAACCGCATCGATTTCATCCATAATAAAGCCGGTATCTATAGGCCCGGGTGAAACCACCCCCACGGCAATTCCAGTGTCGCGGAGCTCGTCGGCCAGTGCATGACTAAATGCCCGCAACCCAGCCTTGGTAGCCGAGTAAGTTGCCGCACCCTGAAGTGGCGCCCTACCCGCCAGCGAACCAATATTAACTATCGCACCAGATCCGCCGCGACGCAGATAGGGAATCGCCGCGCAGGACAGTAATAGCGGCGCGCGTAGATTGATATCAACCATAGCCGCAACATCCCTAGGCTCAATCTTTTCAAGATCACCGCGACTGTGCATACCGGCATTATTAATAATGATATGCACTGCACCAAATGCCGTTTCGGCCTTGTCTAGCAGTGCCAGACAATCCTCGTTGCTGGCAACATCCATGACCACAGTCAGCACTTCGCACTGGGCGCGCAGCTCCTCGGCGATTGTCTGCAACTTAGTTTCGCCTCGGGCGACCAGAACTAACTTGGCGTTCTGCGCAGCAAAAGCGCGGGCGCAGGCTGCTCCGACACCAGCGGAGGCGCCGGTAATAATAATGGTTTTATGCTCAAAGGGATTTGTCATTTTTATTCTGTTACTTAGGGCCATAAAAGAAGCCGAAAGTATAACCTATTGGACTCAATGACTTGACCACAAAAAAGGGCCGGTCTCCCGGCCCTTCTCTGCTAGCATTTGCATCCAGCTTTTATAAAGCCATTGCTTCCGCCGTCTTTTTTACCGCCTTAGCGCGAACATTTTGCACATTATTGTAATAGGTAATGATATCCACATTCTCAACCGCACCGGTGGCCGCCAGAATCTGGTCTTGAGTCATACCCACTTCGAGCTGAGCGCTATTAACATTGAGCTCAAGATGCAGATCACCAGATTGTTTATAAGCCGCAGCCCACTCGGCAATCGCATCATCCAGATCAGAAACCACCGCGGTAAAGTTCGCCGAACTGGCATCGCTGGTCGCAGTCTTGATATCGTTTACGGCTACAGCCACATCCGACTCCAGCGCTTGCCATTCAACAAGAATTGCCTGCAGATTGGTTTCAATATCAGTAGCCTCAGTAGACATACCGGCAAAATTCTTTGACAGAATCTGCAGCGAAGCAACATCCGCCGTCAGTCCGGTTATCTGTTGCTCATCGGACTCTATCAGCTTCTTATCAGCAGTAATCTTTACCCCATCAATGGCGATCACAGCAGTAGCCGCAATCACTGCTGGCCCCAGCACAAACCACACCAAAGCACCCTCAGGGAAAGCCGCAATGGTCGCCACAATACCCAGCGTCAGGGCAATTCCATCGACAACTGCCAGCGCCACAATCGACGCCGTTAGACTTTTGATTTCCGCTCTTAGGTTATCAATATCCTTGTTTAGCTTATCAATCTGCGCCTGATCGGCCTTGGCGTCTTTAGCCGAATTATCGGCGATGGTTTGCAGGTTGGTCGCCAGTGTCGGTAGCTCATCTTTAAAGTTTTTAATTGCGGTCAGCGCACCACTGATAAAGGTGACTACCAGACTGAGTGTGTTGTTAACATTAGTTAGATCGGTATTGAGGGTCTGCAGAGCAGTTTTATTGCTTGGATCTGCCTCCAGAGTTTGCGCCTGAGCCTTGGCATCCGCCAAAAGCTGAGTCACGGTAGCGTTATAACTTTTAACCTCATCCGGCACATTTAACAGCCGTGCCATCACATTATTTACCCAGGTCAAGGCACCGGCATCGGCAGCCTCAAAGGCACTTTGGAACTGTTTCCAATCTGGCGGGTTCTGATTGAGCGTAGGTAAACTTGAAGAGAGCACACTAGTAACCAATGTATTAACAGCCACGACATTTTCCTTGTAGGTGGTCTGCTTAACTGCCAGTGATAGAGCATTTTTACTAATTGCTTGTGCAAGAGCCATAACGATATCCTCGATAATCTGTGTATAAATGATTGGGCTTCATATCCCTCGAAGCGCAGCAAGCCTAATCCAGTTAGCAAGCGCTAAAACAGGAACAAACACACATAATGCCTGCTGAATGAAATTGATCAGAGGTTGTGCACGAAAGGGCTATAGAAGGGGTGGGGAGGAACTGGAGTTGCGCGTATATTTGTACTTGGGATTTGAATTCAGCGAGGTTTATCGCTTTGACCTCCTCAACTCATTAAACACTGAGGCTTAAAATAGACAAAAGAGAGGCTGTGCACAGCCAACAAAAAAGCTGTAATCTTCATCCTACAAGAGATACCTATAAAAAAGCCTATGCCCGAATCTCAAATACATTTTTTCCGCGATGGTATTCACACCCATCTGGTGTTGCCCGCTACTAGCCTATTGCAATGTATTCCCGAACTTACAGAATCTTTGCAAGACTGCCCCTGGGTGCGAATTGGCTGGGGCGACTTTCAGTATTACGGCTCTTCAGAGCAGAGCCTGCTGTCGGCAATCCGCGCCCTGTTACTACCAACCTCTGCAGTGATTTCAGTATTGGGAGTCAACAGCATTCGCGAGCAGATAACCGCGACCAACCGCATCTATAGCATCGACTCCCATCCGGCAGTGATTGAATCACTGGCGCGATTTATCTCCGGCTATTTTAAACAGGGCCCTAAAGGTCAACTGGATCAGGTCAGAGAGCGAGCCGACGGTGAAGTGTTTTTTAAATCTCGCGGCACCTATATGATTATCAACACCTGCAATAACTGGACATCCCGCGGCCTGCGTATTGCCGGACTGCGCTGCCTGCCGCTGCTAAACTTTCTTCCCGGGCAGGTTGAAAAGTCGGTGCGCCGCAATGGCTACCTACCACTGTTATAAGCTTTAAATTAAGGCTAGCTATTGATATTCCGCTAGCCGACCCCATTTCTAGAGATAACCAAACTTAGGAGTAACTACGTGGAACAGTATCGCGGAACAACCATTCTTTCAGTGCGCCGCAATGGCAAAGTGGTGATCGGTGGTGATGGTCAAGTCAGCCTCGGCAATACCATTATGAAAGGCAATGCACGCAAAGTTCGACGCCTCTACCAGAACAAAGTGATCGCTGGATTTGCCGGCGGGACTGCAGATGCATTCACGCTGTTTGAACGCTTTGAAGCCAAGCTTGAGCAACATCAGGGCAACCTCACCAAAGCCGCTGTCGAGCTGGCCAAAGACTGGCGCACCGACCGTATTCTGCGCAAGCTTGAAGCACTACTGGCAGTTGCCGACAGCGAAGCCTCGCTGATTATCACCGGTAACGGCGATGTGATTCAGCCGGAAGATGATTTGATCGCCATCGGTTCCGGCGGTCCCTTTGCGCAATCAGCAGCCCGCGCCCTTTTAGATAACACCGAGATGAGTGCCCGCGATATTGTCGAACAGGGTCTGAAAATCGCTGGCGATATCTGTATCTACACCAATCACAATCGAACTATTGAAGAGTTGGACTCCAACGCTTAAAT
>Ga0115559_1002538_pt1 | contig 11578 bp, 10 predicted proteins | sample COGITO_mtgs_1105_3_FD_87281 | JGI IMG/M metagenome (GOLD analysis project Ga0115559, IMG submission 87281) | Pelagic marine microbial communities from North Sea - COGITO_mtgs_110506 | ecosystem: Environmental > Aquatic > Marine > Epipelagic | place: Germany:Helgoland, sampling site Kabeltonne... | reverse complement strand
TCGCAGAACACAACGAAGGGTATTTCCAGCTGATGCGCAAGCTCTACAAGCGGGAGTACCTGAGTTCGCCAGTGAGTGAGTTTGTCTCTATGACGGTCATCGCGATCCTGCTTGCTGTGGGGGGGCGACTCGTGTTGAGCGGAGAAGGGCTCGAAGGTGAGTTGTTCATTGGGTACTTGGTGGTGTTTAGTCAAATCATACCTCCAGCACGTTCGTTGAGCGATGCCATTTTTAAAGTCCAAAAAGGAGCGGCGTCGCTCGACCGTTTGGATGAAGTGCTTCAGGCCGAAGTCACTGTCGCCGAACCGGCCGTACCGGTCCCCGTGGATTTTCAAGATGAGGTGCGTTTGGATGAGGTCAGCTTCCGTTATGCCGGTGCTTCAGAATGGGCACTCGACGGTTTTAGTTTGACGGTTAAAAAAGGGGAGACTGTCGCCTTGGTGGGGCCTTCGGGCAGCGGGAAAACCACAGTCGCGCGCATGTTGCTCAGGTTGTACGATCCAGAACAAGGGCATGTCCGCATGGATGGCCTGGACCTGCGTGAGGCTGCAACGGGAGCGGTGAGGAGCAAGATCGGTTTTGTGACCCAGGACCCGCTGCTGTTCAACGACACGGTAGCGGCGAACATCGCCTTGTTCGATGAGGGCCTCGATCCTGAGCGCGTTCAGACCGTCGCAGAGATTGCCCACGCCATGGAGTTCATCGACCAACTTCCAGAACGTTTTGAAACGACGATAGGAGACGGTGGTGGAAGACTCTCAGGTGGCCAACGTCAGCGTCTTGCCATCGCGCGGGCCTTGTACCACGACCCTCCCATTTTGGTGCTCGATGAGGCCACCAGCGCCTTGGATGCCGAAGGAGAGCGTTTGGTTCAAGCCGCTATAGAGCGGGTCATGGAAGACAGGACTGCAGTGGTGATTGCCCATCGTCTGTCCACCGTAAGGCGGGCTGACCGCATCATCGTTATGGAGTGTGGTCGCATCGCGGAATCGGGCAGCCATGAGGAGCTGATGGCGGCAAAAGGGGTTTACCATGGTATGGTAGCCTTGCAGCAGTTGGAAGGTTGACGGGCGGGTCGGACCAACCCCTGCCGTCGGTACTTTTGTAGGGTGCAGTCCCCACGTTCATTCATCGCGAGCATTCTTGGCAACCACTGTCCTGCTTGCCGCGAGGGACGCCTGTTCACAGTGCGCAATCCTTATCGATGGCGTACCATCAATGCACTGCATCCTGCTTGTCCAAAATGCGGAGAGAATTTCCTGCGGGAGCCCGGCTTTTATTTTGGTGCGGCATATGTCAATTATGGTATGACAGTGGCCCTCTGGGTGGCCGTACTCGTGGCACTTTACACCTTTGGGGCCTTGGGATGGATCGAGTTTACTGGGATGTTTGACCAGCCGGAAACCTTTCTGTATTCGGGGGTGGCTGCACTGCTGGTCCTCCTCCCGCCCATACAGCGTTTGAGTCGTTCCCTTTGGATCCACTTCTTTGTGCGCTTCAAGCGCAAGGCGTAAAACAAAAAGGGCATAAAATGAGAAAGGGCCCTCGCGTTCGAGAGCCCCTTCGTTTCACCAAATCGCCTGTTCCCTTGCGGGAGCGGCTGTAACCAAAACCATTACCCTTTACTGTGGCCCCTCCTTTAGGGTTTCATTTCTTGAAAAAAAAATCAAGAAAAAATTGTAATGCGCTTAAATACAGGAAGTTGAGGGTGATATTTTTTTTTGATCCTCTTCGGTTTTGAGCTCAACTCCTGATGAAGAGGGGGTTATATTTGTGTGATGACCAACGAGAGGCCTATCATTTGGATCACCGGACAGCCCGGTGCAGGCAAGTCGACCGTTGGGCGTGCGCTGTTGCAGTCGTTGCAGGAGGCTGGAGAAGATGCCTTTCTGGTTGATGGTGACGACCTCCGCGCGTTGACAGAAAATGCGGACTACAGTCCGGCTGGCCGGGAAGCCAACATCCGCCGTGCCCAAGACATCGCCCTCTATCTCAGCCGTCAGGGGCGCATTGCGATCGTTGCGGTGGTGGCTCCTTTCCGTTGGATGCGAGAGGAGTTTAAGGCCCGGGCATTTGTCAAAGAGGTGTTTGTACACACCTCAGAGGTCCGCGGACGAGAGCATTATCATTCCGAAGCGTATGGCGCTCCTGAATCCGATTATTTGGACCTGGATACTACAGACGTTTCGGTAGAAGAGGGGGTGGGAGCCATTCGCTCATTTGTAGGGTTGGACTAACATGTTAGAAGAAAAGAAATCCCGAAAGCGGCACATCGCCAAAACCATTACTTGGCGCGTCATCGCATCGGTCACGACCTTCACTTTTGTATATGTGGTTTTCGGGGACGTCAAAGCCGCCGGAGGAATCATGGTCGTGGAAAGCATCCTCAAAATGGTGCTGTACTATTTCCATGAGCGGGCATGGTTCCGCTACGGAAACATTGGGCGGACTGCAGTGAGTAAAGAACAGAGCAATGAGCAGTGATTACAACTTGAGCCACCTCGATGAGCTCGAGGCAGAGGGGATATATGTACTGAGAGAGGTAGCGGCACAATTTGACCGCCCGGCCATCCTATTCAGCGGGGGAAAGGACAGCATTTGCGTCACCCACCTGGCGCGCAAAGCTTTTGCTCCAGCCCGGATCCCCATGCCTTTGGTTCACATCGACACGGGCCACAATTTCCCTGAGACGATTCAGTTTCGTGACGACCTCGTTCAAGAGCTGGGGGTACAATTGATTGTGGGCAGTGTCCAAGATTTGATCGACAAGGGGGAAGTGACCGAGGAGAAGGGGTTCAATGCCTCGCGCAACCGCATCCAGACGCCCGCACTGATTTCTACCATTGAGGCGCATCAATTCGATGCTTGTGTGGGTGGGGCACGCCGGGATGAAGAGAAGGCCCGTGCCAAGGAGCGCTTCTTCAGTCACAGGGATGATTTCAGCCAGTGGGATCCCAAGAACCAGCGTCCTGAGTTGTGGGACTTGTACAACGGAAAGCACCAGCCCGGCGAGCATTTCCGAGTCTTTCCACTGAACAATTGGACGGAGTTGGACATTTGGAACTACATCCTCCGAGAAAACATCGCCATTCCCAGCCTGTATTTCGCCCATGAGCGTGAGATCATCCGTCGCGAAGGGCAGATTTTGGCCAACAGTGCATACCTCAATCTGCGGCCAGAAGAGGTTCCCGAAAAGTTGCAGGTTCGATTCAGAACCTTGGGTGACCTGACCATCACCGGCGCTGTCGAAAGCGATGCGGACAGTCTAGAAAAGATTGTGGCCGAAGTGGCCGCCGCCCGGAAGACGGAGCGGGGCGGCCGAATGGACGACAAGCGGAGTCAATCCGCCATGGAAGACCGTAAAAAGGAAGGGTACTTCTAAACCCTTCATAAGGAATAGAGCAGCAAGAAATCATGGCACAGGGACTCCTTCGGTTTATTACGGCAGGCAGCGTAGACGACGGCAAGAGCACGTTGATTGGACGCTTGTTGTACGACAGCAAAACCATCTTTGAAGACCAGCTCGAATCCATCGAGCAGGCCTCCAACCAGCGCGGTACGGATGGCGCCGACCTCTCCCTTCTCACCGATGGCCTGCGGGCCGAGCGGGAGCAAGGCATCACCATCGACGTGGCCTACCGCTACTTCGCCACGCCGAAGCGCAAGTTCATCATCGCGGACGCTCCGGGACACATCCAGTACACCCGCAACATGGTGACAGGCGCCTCCACGGCCGACCTTGCCATCATTCTCATCGATGCCCGTGCGGGCTTGCTCGAGCAAACCCACCGGCACAGCTTTATCGCCCACCTCTTGGGCATCAAGCACATGGTCGTCTGCATCAATAAGATGGACTTGGTGGAGTGGGATGAGGCGCGGTACAATGAGATTGTGGACCTCTATCGCAGTTTTTCCAGCCGCTTGGATATACCGGACATTCGGTTCATTCCCATCAGTGCCTTGGAAGGCGACAATGTGGTCGACCGTTCAGAGCGGATGGCTTGGTATGATGGCCCAACCCTATTGAATCATCTGGAGAACGTACATGTGGCTGCGGACCGGAATATGCAGGACTGTAGGTTCCCGGTTCAATATGTCGTGCGTCCGCAAACCGATGAACACCGTGACTTCCGGGGGTATGCTGGTCGCGTGGCCGGTGGGGTGTTCAAAGTGGGCGACGCCGTCGTGGCCCTTCCCAGTGGGATGGGCAGCAAGGTGACCTCGATTGCGATTGGAGACAAGCAGATGGACATGGCTTTTCCGCCTCAGAGCGTGGTGATGACCCTTGCGGACGACATCGACTTGAGCAGAGGCGACATGCTGGTTCGCGAAAACAACCAGCCCGATTCAATCCAAGACCTGGACGCGAGGATTTGCTGGTTGGGTGAGCAGCCCATGCGTCCCGGAATCCGTTTCGAATTGCACCACACTTCCCGCGAGGTCAAGGCCGTGGTCAAAGAAGTGGTCTACAAACTGGACATCAATACGCTGCACCGCCTGGAAGAGGACCTAAGCATCGGTATGAACGACATTGCGCGGGTACGCATTCGAACAGCAGCACCGTTGCTGGTGGACGACTATCGCCGGAACCGCGCAACTGGTTCGTTTATCCTCGTAGATCCGGGAACGAGGTTGACGGTTGCCGCAGGAGTCTTGTACACCTGATCAGAAGTCGGTTCAGAGCCCTGTGCGGGCTTTCATTGATTTGAGATGCTCACTTTTCGGGTTTGCCCGTTGTCGAGATGCTGTTTGAGCAACGCGGCAGTGCGGATGCCGGATGGGCCACCCAGAATGTCATAAGTAGCCAACACCTTTGGAGCTTCCGGGTCCATGTTTGCCCCTGTGGAAGTTGTCCCGCAGTCATCGCCACAATAGTTGAGAAACGACAACAAACAAGTGGTCAAGGGGAGGCGGATGTGCTCAATTTGAAGAGGGAAACGCCAAAGACAACAACAGTTGCACAAAAAAAAGAGGCCCCTATTGGAGCCTCTTTCCTTGTACCCAGAGCGGGACTCGAACCCGCACGCCCGAAGGCACAGCCACCTGAAGACTGCGCGTCTACCAATTTCGCCACCTGGGTGGGTGGTCCTTCAGCCTTAGCCGGCTTTGGGGGGCCAAAAATAAAGCCTAAGCTGCTATCTCCGACATGTGTTGCTGCCTCGAGACAATTAGAGCGTCGAAGGGCAAACGTAATCGCTCAACGGAGTGTCTGTCTCTTTGATGGCGTTGAAGCCGCCGAGGACGTTGGTGCCATTGTGGAAGCCACGCGCTTTGAGGATGCTCATGGCAATCAACGACCGGTAGCCAGACAGGCAATGGAGAAAAAAGTCTCCCTCTGCGGGGATTTCTGCCAAATGCCCGTTCAAGGCTACAAGGGGAATAGACTCCGCTTCCACGATGTGTTCTGAGAGGTACTCTCCGGGTTTGCGTACGTCGATGACTTTGATGTCGCTGTTCTTGCGCAACCGGGAAAATTCCTCAGCGCCAACCGAAGTGATCGCATCAACCTCCATTCCGGCCTTCTTCCACTCCGCAATGCCACCTTCTAAGTAGCCCAAAACGTGATCAAAGCCTACACGGGAAAGTCGGGTGATGGCCTCTTCCACTTTGTCCTGATCGGTGACGAGTAAGATGGGCTGCTTGACGTCGACGATCATAGCGCCTACCCAAGGAGCGAAGTTGCCGTCAAGACCGATAAAAGTGCTGCGCGGAACATGTGCCGTTGCAAAGGCATCCATGCTGCGGACGTCGAGGATCACGGCGTTGGTTTCGTTGGCTGCGGCCTCAAATGCTGCGGGAGACAAGCCTCGGCCACCTTGGGCCAATACCTCGTCGATGGAGACGTAGCCCTCTTTGTTCAGTTTTACGTTCAGGGGGAAATACGCCGGAGGGGGGAGCAAGCCATTCGTAACCTCCGCAACGAATTCTGATTTGGTCATGTCGGCTCGGAGCGCATAGTTGTTGGCCTTCTGGTCACCCAGGGTGCCTACAGTCTCAGAGCTCATGTTTTTGCCGCAAGCAGAACCCGCACCATGCCCTGGATAGACAATCACCTCGTCGGGCAAAGTCATGAGTTTGTTGCGCAAGCTGTCAAACAGGGTGCCAGCGAGCATTTCTTGGGTCATATCGGCAGACTTTTGCGCCAAGTCCGGCCGCCCTACGTCTCCAAGGAACAGTGTGTCGCCCGTGAAGATGGCATGGGGCTTGCCCGCTTTGTCGCGCAACAAATAAGTGGTGGACTCCATGGTGTGTCCGGGCGTATGGATGACTTCGATGGTCACCTTGCCCACCTGAAAGACTTCTCCATGCTCTGCGATGTGGGCCTGGAATTTGGGTTGGGCATTGGGGCCAAAAACAATAGGGGCTCCCGTCTTTTCGGCCAGGGTGACGTGTCCACTCACGAAATCGGCGTGGAAATGGGTTTCGAAGATGTACTTGATTTTCTTGCCTCCCGCTTCCGCGCGGTCGATGTACTGCTGGACTTCCCGCAGCGGGTCGATGACAACGGCTTCGTCACAGCACTCGATGTAGTAGGCGCCTTGGGCGAGACATCCGGTGTAAATCTGTTCGACTTTCATAGGGTGCAAATTTCGGAAATAAAGATGAGGAGATTAGCCTTCGGACAGGACGGTCTGGGTGGCGATTTGCCGTTGTTGGCTATTCTCCTGCGCCTGCAAGGCCGCTTCAACCCCTGTGTGGAAATGGTCTGCTCCAATGCGGTCCATGAGTCCTGCGCGGTGCAGGGCATCGCGGGTGGGGCCAATGGCCCCGGCCAGCTTAAAGGTGACGCCTTGTTTTTGCCATTCGTCGATCAAACCGGAGAGCATGGCACAAGCTGAAGCGTCCACATACGGGATTGACTCTGCGTGGAGAAGAACCGTATGCACAGGTTGGCTGTGTGAGGGGAGCGCATCGAGCCGCTCTTTCAAGAACCCTTTGAAGTGCGCCTGGCTGGCGTAATGCAAGGGGCCGTCGTAGCGTATGATCAGCCAACCCGGGATCCGTTGAGCTTTTGGAAAGCGCTCCACATTCCTGTAGACGCCCGCAATCGCACCGAGTTCAGCCGCATGAGGCCGCGTGCTCCTAAAAACAGTCAGCACCAGACTCAAAAAAACGCCAGATCCAATGCCCATGACCATGCCTCCAAAGGCGGTGAGACAAAATGTGGCCAACAGGAGGAGCGCCTCCTCGCGGTGGCTGCTGAAAAGCTGTCTGGCGTAGCGCACATCGACCAGCCCGGCAATGGCCACCACAATGATCGCTCCAAGCACTGACTGTGGCAGATTGCCGAAGGCTGGGGTCAGGAAGACCAGGGTCAAAGCCACGACTGTGGCCGAAATAAGGGCGCTCACACCGGTCATGGCCCCCGCTCGTTCATTCACGGCCGTGCGCGAAAAGCCTCCTGTGGTGGGGTAGGCTCCGAACATGGACCCAAAGATGTTGGCGAGGCCAAGGGCCCGCAATTCTTGATTGGCGTTGATGTCGTGGTCTGCCCTGCGTTGGGCAACGGTTTGCGCCAGGCTATAGGCTTCCACGAAGGCGATAAAGGCGAGCGTAGCGGCTACAGGGGCGAGGGTGCGCAGGTCTTCCCACAACAGCCCTGGCATGCGGAAGCCCGGAAGTCCGGAAGGAATGTCACCGACTGAACGGATGCCCATGTCACTATCTCCTGCGAAGGTGAGAAAGGCGATTCCTGCAGCCACCACTGCCAGTGCGCCTGGAACGCGGGGTGCCCATCGGCGCAGAGCGATAAGGGCCAATACTGCCGCTCCCGACAAGAAAGCCGTAGGCAGGTGCACATCGGAGCTGGCAGAGATCGCCTCAGAGATCAAGACGTGCAATTGGGCGCTGCGCTCCATTTGAATCCCCAGCAAACTGGGCAACTGATTCAGTCCAATGATCACGGCTGCAGCGCTGGTAAATCCACTGATGACTGGGCGCGAGAGGAACTGAGCCAAAAAGCCCATGCGCAGCGCGCCCAATGCGAGCTGCATGATCCCCATCATCAGCGCCAACATGAGGGCAAGCTCGATGTACCGGTCCGACCCTACTACGGCAAGTCCCGTGAGGCCAGAGGCGACCAGTAGGGAGTCCATGGCGACCGGGCCGACAGCGAGTTGGCGTGAACTTCCGAGGAAGGCATACACCACTTGTGGGATGAGGGCAGCATAAAGGCCGTACACAACGGGAAGGCCGGCGATCATGGCGTATGCCATGCCCTGTGGAACCAGCATGACGCCAACGGTCAGGCCAGCAGGAAGGTCTCCGGCGAAGTCCTTTCGGCTATACGTTTTGATCCAGCCTATGGATGGGATGAATGCACTCATCAGGGGCAAGTTAGGATGATGCCCTCGTGATTCAGCAGTTTCAATGCGCTGCACCCCAGAACTCTCAGGGTGCATGGACAGAATCAGGTTTATTGGCCGCCCCCGGAGTTCCCTCCTTTGGGAGCGCCTCCTCCTGGCCGTCTGCGTTTGTTGCGGCCCGACCCGGAGCGATTGCCCTTCGGCCCCGCTTGACCGTCGCGGCTGTTCCGGTTGCGAAAACCGCCACCTTGATGACCGCCCTTGCCGCGGCCACCGCCACCGCCACCGCCTTTTTTGCTGCGGGATTTCCCGCCGCCACCACTGCTTCCTGGTTTTCCAGAGTCCAAGGGGATCGCGGGAAGTGCCAAATGGTACTCGTGGTCCACATGAAGTGGAACCTCGCGGCGGATGAGCCGTTGAATGTCACGCAAGTAGGTGCGCTCGTCGTCTTCGTTGCAAAACGAGATGGCGATGCCTTCTGCTCCAGCCCTTCCTGTGCGGCCAATGCGGTGCACATAGGTTTCGGGGATGTTCGGGATTTCGAAGTTGACCACGTGGCTCAAGTCGTCCACGTCAATGCCCCTAGCGGCGATGTCGGTCGCCACCAATACACCCAGATCGCCGCGCTTGAATGCCTTCATAGCCTTCTCGCGCTGGGGCTGAGACTTGTTGCCATGAATCGCTTCGGACCGGACCCCTTCTTTGCGAAGGTGCCGAACCAGCTTGTCTGCGCCATACTTAGTGCGGGTAAAGACCAAAGCGCTCGATACATCGGGGGCCTTGAGAACATCGACCAGCAGGTGCTTTTTCTCAGCTTGACGTACAAAGTAGACACGTTGGTCCACCGATTCCGCAGCGGAACTGCGCCGCTCCACTTCGACCGTGACGGGGTCGATGAGGATCGTGTCGGCCAGTTCTTGAATGTTCTGGGGCATCGTCGCAGAGAAGAACAAAGACTGTCGCCGGGGTGGCAGCAGCTTGATCACCTTGCGGATGTCGTGTATGAAGCCCATGTCGAGCATGGTGTCCGCCTCGTCGAGCACGAAATACTCCAATTGGCGGAGGTTGATAAAGCCTTGGTCGATCAGGTCGAGCAGTCGTCCTGGAGTGGCCACCACGATGTCCACACCACGCTTGAGCGCGGCCACCTGTTTGCCTTGCTTCACACCACCAAAAATCACCGTATGGGTGATGGGGAGGTTGGGCGTATAGTCCCGAATGCTCTCGCCGATTTGGGCCGACAATTCGCGTGTGGGGCTCAATACCAGTCCCCGAATGGGGCGGCGGCCATCTCCTTGTGGCTTTCGATTGAGCCTGTGGAGCATGGGCAGCGAAAACGCTGCTGTCTTTCCGGTTCCGGTTTGGGCCACACCCAAAACGTCACGTCCATCGAGGACGTAAGGAATGGCTTGAGCTTGAATGGGGGTAGGGGTCTCGTAGCCAAGTGGAACGAGGGCCTTCATAATGGGTTCGCTCAGACCGAGCGAATTGAAATCTGTCAAAAGAATAGGGTTTGGCGCGGTTTCATGATTCTACCACTGTGGGAACACGCCTGCGCCGTGTGCTACAAAGATAGCCTTCAACTGCTGGCTACCACGATGAATAAGCAGAAGTTGGCAGCTGTTTTGCCGATGGCATTGTGGACGGTCAATCCAGTTGCTCCCCGTGCTGGCTTTCGTCCAGCCCCAAGGTTTCTTGCCATCCGCTGACCCTCACAGGAATGATCTGGTCCACCAAGCTGAAGATGCCATAGCTTCCTGCAAAGGTGAAAACAGCCGTGCCAATCAAGGCGATGAGGTGCCAAGTAAAGGTGGCGTATTCTCCCGAGGTTAGGCCGACTTCTGAGGCAAAGACACCCGTTAATACCATGCCGACCATACCGCCAACACCGTGAGAAGGGAAGACGTCAAGGGTGTCGTCCAAGCCTCCGCGCTTTTGACGGGCAATGGCCCAATTGGAGACCAGTGCAGCGGTGAATCCAATGAGGATGCTCTCTTGTATGGTGACGAACCCCGCAGCGGGGGTGATCGCTACAAGACCTACAATGGCACCAATACAGGCGCCCACAGCGTTCATTTTTCGTCCCTGAAAGCGCTCGAAGAAAATCCAAGTGATCATGCCGGCGGCAGAGGCGAAGTGGGTATTGGCGAAGGCCAGAACCGCGTCATCATTTGCGCCCAAGGCTGAACCGGCGTTGAACCCGAACCAACCAAACCACAGCAACCCCGTTCCGAGAATGATGAAGGGGATATTGGCGTGGTCCAAACGGGGGTTTTTGCGGGGGCCTAAAAAGACAGCGCCTGCCAAGGCAGCAAACCCTGCAGACATGTGCACCACAGTGCCTCCTGCAAAGTCGAGTACACCCAAGTTCATCAGCAGCCCATCGGGGTGCCACGTCATGTGGGCAAGGGGCGCATAGATGAAGAGGGAGAACAGCACCATAAACAGGATGTAGCTGCGAAAACGGATGCGGCCGGCCATGCTTCCCGTGATGAGGGCGGGTGTGATGATGGCGAACTTCAATTGGAACAAGGCGAACAGAAGGAACGGAATACTGCTCCCTATTTCAGGGTGCGGGGCCGCTCCGACGCCTTTGAAATTCATAAACGTCAGTGGGTTTCCAATGATGCCCCCAATGCTGTCTCCAAAGCATAGGCTAAAGCCTACGACCACCCATAAAATACTGATGACCCCCAAGGCCACAAAGCTCTGTAGCATGGTGGAGATCACATTTTTTCGATCGACCATGCCACCGTAGAAAAAGGCCAGACCGGGCGTCATCAGGAGCACGAAAGCACTGGCGACCACCATCCATGCTACATCGCCCGGGTTGGACTCCATGACCTCGGCCCAATCCGCGCCAGGGCTGGCGGTGATGCCGGTGATGAATGAAATGAGGACCAACACCGTGAGGACGATGAAATTGACTTTTCTACCCATTACAAGTTTGAATTACGGACGCTTGGCTGCGGAGCAAATCTAATGCCACAGGCGAATCGAATCAACCTTAACTAACTAATAATGAGGTAAGTAAGAGTGTACTTCGGACACGAAGTGAGCCGTAAATGACACAAAATCAGGTCGGCAAACAGCAAAACTCTACAGGAGTTTCCCCAAAGGGACGAAAAAAAAGACCGCGTATATCGCGGTCTTTCTCAAATAGTGCTTGTGCCCAGAGCGGGACTCGAACCCGCACGCCCTAAAGGACACATGGCCCTCAACCATGCCTGTCTACCAATTTCAGCACCTGGGCTGGTCACCCCCCTGGGGCT
>Ga0115559_1002528_pt1 | contig 11592 bp, 12 predicted proteins | sample COGITO_mtgs_1105_3_FD_87281 | JGI IMG/M metagenome (GOLD analysis project Ga0115559, IMG submission 87281) | Pelagic marine microbial communities from North Sea - COGITO_mtgs_110506 | ecosystem: Environmental > Aquatic > Marine > Epipelagic | place: Germany:Helgoland, sampling site Kabeltonne... | reverse complement strand
CTTCAGATTTTGTAACAGGGGCAGAAAACGGAGAGGCAATCCATGTAGGTTTGATAACAGCAACATTTGCTTGGAAGAATCCAGATTTTAAAGTGTCCATCCAAAACTGTCGAAACAACTTGCTTTCACCGGCTTCTTTGTATTTTGGATAAACGACTGCTTCCCACCAAGATTTCAAGTAAGAGAAAAAGTCTCCAGCATCTAAGCCAGGCATAGGTGCAGCAGCAACAATCGGTTGTTCAGTACCTTCCGCTCCTTCTGTAGTCTCGGTTTCTTCTGTCGCTACAGATGTTTCGATCACCTCATCGACGGCATCTTCTACAGCTGTAGGTTCTACGATAGCAGCCTTTAGACCTTTACTTGCAGCAACACTCAACAAGATATCTTCTGCAGACATAATGACATTGCCATTAACTGGCTTCATTGCGGCTTGAGAAATTGAGTGTAATCCAATGATTCCTTCTGAATCCGACCATTTTTCTAAACCTGTTCCAACAGGCAGAACCAATGCATTGTCGGTTACACCGTCGTTGCTCTCATTTGTAAATACAACGAGATTTTGAACGCCTGCCAATGCTTCTTTCATTCCAGACTTACTGCTGAATACATATCCAAGGTCAACGCCATCCACGAACAACGTTCCGCCTTTCGCTTTTTGAACTGCATCCAAAACATCCTTAGAAGATGCGGCAAAGTCTGATTTGTTGTGAGGGCCGTATATCACCGAGGTGCCAACATTTCCTGCCACTTCATTAATGAGAAGTGTTGCTTTCGCCAGTGCACCAGAGTTGGTACCATTCATGGCTTCGACACCGCCAGGAAATGCGATAGAACCATGCTGACTCAATGAGGCAACGAGTTTGTCAACCAAAGCACTCTGTGCACCTGCATCGGTAATCATTTTGTCAGCATCAATACTCGATAGCATGCTTTTTGCTGGGCCAGCATATCCATTTGCATCGGCAAGTTTCTTAGCAACGGCGAATGCAATCAACGATTCTGTACCAGCCTTTGTACTGATGTGAATATCTGAGTTTGTGCTTGTCAATCCCATACGTGGGCCAACAGAGAACATTTTAGATACAAAATCTCCGTGGGTTGGATCTTTTGATTTTGCCCAGCCTTCTGAAATAGAAACACTTCCTTGAGCATTTAAAAAGTCCATGCCAAAACTGACGATGGTGTGTGCATTTTCCAACTTAAATGTTGGGACTCCTTCTATTCCAAAGACAGACTTGGATGCAGATCTTAATGAGGTGTCGTCTAACTCGTCCCAATATAGGATTGAACCATTAAGGGCTTCCTTCACGAATTGTTTGACGAGGGAACCTGTTGCGCCACTTCGAGGACGACCGATCCATGTGACATTACCAGTAGAGACTGTAGCAACTGTTTTTAATGCATCTTCCCATGAAACACTAGTTCCACCCTTCATAGGACCGTTGAGACGATCTGGAGAATAGGTTTCTTGAAGACCAGTCTGTCCGCGAAAACAGATGGAGCCTTTCGATAAAGGATGCTGAGGGTTTCCTTCTACATTCAGTACACGACCTTCACGGTTTTTTGCAAGAATCCCACAACCTTCAGAACATTGGTCACATACACTTGTGATGTAACTGGCATTACCTGGTTCAATTTCTTCTGGCTGCGCAACGTAAGGATACGCATGCTCAATAGGGACCATTGGATCCCAAGAAATGGGGTCAGCACTACATGCAGCAGCAGTTGCTGTCGAGCCCAATCCGATGGCTTTCAAAAACTCTCTTCGGTTAATTTTCATCATGGTTGTCAACCTCTAGAATAAATAAGGAATCTGATTACTTGTGACAGGTGTAGCAGTCTTTAATCTCTGCACGACGCAACTCTGCTTCGTCACAGGTAGTTGCATCTCCAGCTAGGTCGGCTGGGTCACAATGGTTTTCTTGTACTGATGGATGGCTTTCATGACAGTTCAGACACCATCCCATGGTCAATTCGCTAACACGATAAGCAACTGTCATCGTATCTTGAACTTCACCGTGGCATTCTTGGCACTCAAGACCTGCTTTGACGTGGCGCTTGTGTGTAAAGTGTACGAAATCCGGAAGGTCATGAACTTTTTGCCATGGAATTGGCTGTTGTTCAATCTTTTCGCCATCGGCATCCACAGCAGCTGTTAAAATCTCTTCCGTAAGATCTTGACCTTTTGCTTTACTTACCAGAGCAGCAGCTTCATCTGCTCCGTAGTTGTACGAAAGCAACTTGTATAGTTCAGGACGCCCTGTAGGATCCACCTTTAACTGACCATTCGGACTTAATCCGTGACAGTTCATGCAGATTTGTGTAGATGGTATTCCAGCATGTATAGAGCGTTTTGCATAGGTATGGCAATACTGACACTCGATCTGCAACTCACCTGCGTGTAGCATGTGTGAATATGCAATAGGCTGATCCAGTACTTCGCTTTCATCTACAGCACCGTAGGCAACATGCTCGTTGGCGATGTCACGATCTGGATCACTGAATACTGGAACCGGTGGTGGCACCAAGTATTTCAGAGCACGAGGAAACAAGTCATTGTTGTACTCGTCTTGTGCTGTATCTCCATCATCGGCAGATACAGTGTTGTTGATGATGCCATAGGATGCCAATGCGGCGATTGGTAATCCAAAGGCTATAATTTTGTGAATGTTGCGCATGCGTCATCTCCAGAAAACTGAAAGAGTCGTCAATCAAATAAATTGGTGCGTATTCATAATGGATTTTTCAATTCAATTCAACATATTGGACTAAAACATGATGAATAAGCACCCTTTTTCCTTGATTAAACAAGACTTCCTTTATCAAAATGCGATCAATAAAATCACCATTGATATTGAAAATTCATTGAACAATGTCACATTTCATGCAAAAGAAATGTACATCCATAAACATTTTATGCGTTTGCGATGATGCAAGCCATTTTCCACAACGGTATAATTATGCACATAACAGGTGGCAAACTTCGTAGACGCTCTGTTGATATCAAAAATCAAAAGGGAGTTCGTCCAACTTCAGCAAAGGTTCGTGAGGCGATTTTTTCTATGATTGGACACAACATGGAAGGTCTTTCTTTCCTAGATTCCTTTGGTGGATCAGGAATTATGGGTATGGAAGCATGGTCTCGAGGTGCCTCACCAGTCCTCATTACGGAGAAAAATAGGCAGACTGTTGTACAGATTCGTAAACAACTAAACACATTACATGCTTCGATAGATGTCAAGTGTATCGATGCAATCGATGGATTTGTGAGTGGTTGGGATGTGATATTTCTTGACCCTCCCTATAAAATGGATGTACACCCTTATTTGCTAAAGGCACTACAAGTTTCAGAATGGCTGGTGATTGTAGAAACGGATGAATCTTCTTCTCCGACAATTTCTACAGTTCAAGAAGTTATGACATCTAGGCAATGGACCGTATGGAAGCAAAAGCATTATGGTGCTTCGATGATTACGATTTTTCAGCGTTCCACTTCACCATAGGATTTGGTCTGTTGGCTGTTTTGATAAACCGCAGAAAATCTTCGATGATCTCTGCGTGATCAAATACCAATTCAGGTAAAGATTGAAGTGGGAAAAAATGAGCCTGTTTTGCATCATCTCCACCCTTTGCAACTAAAGACTCTTCCCATGAGACGTTTGCTGTAAATACAACAGAGATATTGTGTTGTCGAGTGTCTCTTTTGGGGTTGGAATATACATAAAAAAGAGTTTGAAGCTGTATGGTCAGATTTGTTTCCTCGAGTACCTCGCGAACAGCCGCGGCTTCTACCATTTCTCCCTCATCAACAAAACCACCAGGTAACGCCCATCCATATGGAGGATTTGTACGTTCAATCAACAAAATCTCAGTGTGTTTTTCTGGATTGGTTCGACAGACAATGACATCTGTTGTTGGAGTGGGGTTTCGATATTCCATTTAATGAACGAGGTTTGTACAGAATGGAATGGTAAAGTCTCCTTCCATGACATCTTCTCCAAAAGAGAGGGCAAATGTTCCTGTTGCCCATTCTCCATCAACCTCAGTTACCGTTAATGTACCGTCGGTTGACGTGACAACTTCAAATGATTCTCCATTAATATCGAAGAAGGATGACCGAATAGGGGCTTCTCCACCTGTGGAGTAGGTTCCCAAAACGACATCTGAATCGTTGAAATTTATTTGAAGGACTTCCATGTCTCTGTCGTATGGAGCTTCGCCATTTCGATAGATTTTGTCGAGCCAATAGACTTCTTTACAAGTGATATCGACCGAGAAAAATGCGATAAACGGACCACCGTAAAAAGCAGTGACTGGTGTGAATGAATTCTCTCCAACAGACCCTGACAATTCCATAATGGTTGGATTGCATCCCACCAACATTGCGAACAACAACATAGATACCTCATCAAAAATAGAATACGAATGTAATCACGTAACCGTATTAATTCTGAAAAAGCAACCTTTGTAAACATGGATGTGTATTATGAATCCGACAGATCATTTTTCAATGCTGCCTCACAGTCGTGGTATTCTTGAATTAGAGTACACCTCAAAACGTGTTGCAACGATATGGTTAAACAACCCAGAAGCCAGAAATGCAATGTCGATTGCGATGATGCATCAACTTCCAAGTATTGTCCGTACATTGCAAGAAGACCCTCCATCACTCTTGATCATTCGTGGTCGTAAAAATCATTTCTGTGCCGGCGGGGATTTAACAGATGTGAAGAAACATTTGTTAGAAGAGGGGATGGGAGCCGGAATGTGTCAGTTTATGACACGATACACCAATGCTTTAAAAGAGATACCTTGTTTTATTGTTGTGGTGTTGGAAGGTGCTGCGATTGGTGGTGGTGCAGAACTGCTTACGTTGGGAGATTGGATCATTGCAGAATCTAGAAGTAAAATTGGGTTTTTACAAGTCAGACTTGGCGTAAGTACCGGCTGGGGTGGTGGGAGTCGATTGATCGATCGTGTTGGACTCACAAAGGCTATACAGCTATTGGGATTGAGTAAAGTCCATTCAGCACAAGAAGCCCATCAACTTGGATTGGTGGATGAAGTGGTGGATTCTGTAGACGGAGCTTTGCAAAAATGTGTTGAGAGAGTATTGAAACAACCACCGGATGCCTTTACAATGTTGATGACTTGGTTACACCGTAGTGATGAAGCAGCAAATGAATTATCCACCTTTACGTCAACTTGGGCTAGCCCTGAACACTGTCGTGCTCTTGGTCTGGATGCAAACACTGGGTTGCAAAAAAAAACCTGAACCCACAGTCGTATTGGGAGAACATCCTTTGCGAGCCCAAGCAGAACCGCTGGATGGGACGTTTGGTCAAGTTGGTCTTGTTAAAGAAGGTGTGTATGAAGATTCCACTGGATTGTTCTCACTTGCGATACCTGAAGATTGGGATGTTGAGCATGGGAACCCATTTGGTGAGCGACGATTGAAATTGCACCATGAGATTGAAGATTACTATGTAGAAGTATGGCGTTTACCAGGTGCTCAATATCGTCCAACCACTCGTGAAGATTGTATATGGGCATTTATAGACCGAGGGTTGTATTCTGATTGGTCCCACAGTCGATTGACCAATGTTGGGACGTGTTATCCATCTGGAGATTCCGATCACGTTATTTTTGTATACATCAAACATTGGCAAGGTTTTACGTGGCAGTTAGAAGGCCACGTATCCTTAGATGTATTGGTAGAAGGGGAAAGAGAAACACGAGAGGTCGTACAATCCCTTAACTGGCACGTCGTCGAATCAGTCCAAAAGCCAGAATCCCCATAAGGATAGCCATTCTTGGTGTTGGCGTTCCTTGACTGGAGCATCCACCACCACATCCAGCATCAGCATCTGCGTCACTACCACAACCCGCTCCTTCGTATGGAACTACGCCCACGGTTGCATACCCACCGAGGTCTTCACCGTTTTGACCAGTGGCTGCAAATTCTAAGTTGGAAAGACCGACACCATTGATAGATGGAAGGGTAAATGCCAAGTCACCGATTAAAGATTCAATATCTATGAGTCCCAAAATGGTATCAAATTGAGAGATGAAACTGTCTTTGATGAGATCCGCAGAGTCCGGTAAGAATTCGTTGTATGGAAGAGATGGGTCTACACGATTTCCATTTAAATCAATGTCGATCGCCAAATCACCGGTTTGTCCATTGAGTGGAATATTTACGCCTACATCAGTTGTGATACCCATCGTTAAAATACGGGTTTGTCTTCCGTCGACTTCTGCAAAGAAATCCAATCCAAGTTCGTCAACATCGATGGCTAAGTCTGCTGCTGTTGTCATATTGAGTTCTAGAGGGTTTATCGGCTTTGTTTCGATAATCAGAGGAGATGTTTCTGGAAATAAATCAACGAAAGCATCACCGGTAATGAGGTTCAAAATACTTGTGTCGATTGGGAACGTGCTTGCATCGATTGTTTGGCACAAGATTCCTGCTCTCCAAGCACTGTACAACGCTTGGTTGATGAAGTCATCGTCAACATTCAACAAGACATCACCACTTACGCCAGGTGGCATATAACCAATATTACGAAGTGTACTTTCTGTTGCTAAGGAACCATTCGGATCATAAGCGGCAATGCACTCTACTCCATTTCCTGTAGTTGCAGAACCATTCATTTGAACTCGGAGACCCTCTGTTTTTATATCGATATTCTCTGGACTCAACGCAATATCCAATGTGCTACCGGCAAGGTCCACACTTTCTTGAATGCTCAAGGCGCTAAAAGCATCTTCAATTGTTTCCTCAAGAGTGGGTACCAGATCTGTGACCAACCCTTCGATGGTTGGTTCAATGATGCTGATAATGAGATCAAAGACGGACAATCCAAGAAAATTGAGTACATCTTCGAATACAGCAAGCGCACAGTTTTCTACATTTATATCTTCGCTGGCTAGATCATAATTATAGGTGAAGTTTTCAAATGTGGCATTGAGATCATTGACGCCATCTCCATCCAAATCTACAACATCCAAAAGTACTTGTGCCGAAATATCAACTGCAAATGGATCGACATATCCCTCACAGTTGTATTCGATACACAAAGACAGCATATAATCTAAATAAAAGGGGTCGATTGCATCGTTTAAATTGACATCCAACGCCACGCTGAAGTCTAGGAAGCCTTCTTTTGGGACAAGGTTTGCGTCTGCAACTGCAATACCAACATTCAGATTTGAAATATCAAACCAGACATCATTGATGCAACTACCGCCACGCTCAATATTTTCACTCAGAGGTTCCAACGGGAGTTCCATTGGAATTAAAGAAGGAATAACCTCTACAATTTTTTCAAATCCTTCAGGTGGAATATCGACAACGATCGCATTTTCGATTTCAGCATCTGGTGAATTGGTTTCAGCTTGTGCCGTAAAGCCAAAAAGTATGCATGTCAACATCATCGTAGACTCCAATAAAAACATCCTCTATTATCAAATCATAGCACGATCACCATGGATGGTTCAAATCATTGATGTATTTCCCTGTGAATCATGGATTCCTTTTATTGTAACCACTTTCGGAACAACTCTGGTTGTTTGCGTAATTGTTGAATGGGAATGAAGTGACCACCTGCTTGAGTGATTGATCGTGCATCCGTTCGACAACCATCTCCAATAAGATGTGTTTCGGATCCGCATACCCCAAGCATTGCCATGAGTTGTAAACATCCATCCGGTAATGGTTTCAGGCATCCGATATCGGAACCAGAAACAATGTGGTGTATGTTAAGAGTTGCAAAGGTAGAGCGCAGCAATGGTTGAGAAAAATCTGAAAAAATACCCAACCAATGGTTTGTTTGTTCAATCTCTTTAAGAATAACAGTGATCCATTCTGGAATAATGTGTGAAGTGGTAACAGCATGAACCTGACTTAAATGATGCGAGCCCAAACTATTTGACTGGCTACCACGTAAATGGACAGCACGTTCTGTGAGTGTCAATTTTCGAGCGATATCCTTTCGGAAGTCCCACACGGTCTGAAGTTGCTTCCAATCTATTATCGTATGATCAACATCGAGAAGGAATAATTTTTTTTGGAAAAATGGATTCATTGTTTTGACATATATCTCAATTCTGAATAGATGGATACCATCGTTAAGTGATAAATTTGACGATTCGCTTTGTAAATTTATACTTGCATATGCGAAGATTGTTCGTGGCCGGATAGCTCAGTTGGTAGAGCGGAGGATTGAAAATCCTTGTGTCGACAGTTCAAGTCTGTCTCTGGCCACCTTTCTTAATTTACCATGGTACAGCTTATCATACTGAAACGTCTACAAGTGTTACTGACACTATCGATATGTCTTGAGTTTGGTTGTCAAAACGATGAGTGTGTTCGATTGTGCACTGCCCTCAGTCAACAGTTGGACGAATGTCAGGATGAGTGGAACACAAATTGGCAGTATATGGACGCGTCTTCGGCATTTGCTTTTGAAGCAGTATGTCAAGATACTTGGACTCAACAAGTAGCAGATCTAGAATGGCGTCAACGTGTCGAAGCGGAATCTCAATGTGATGCAGTTCTGACAGAGGTCAGCGCTGGTGATATTGAATGCATTGATTTCCAGGTACTCTATTTTTATGACCCGCAACGCTAACAATATGGTGTCGAGTCGTGTCGGACTATATAGATAAAGCGAATTCGGTGCCTTGTCGGATGGCTCTTTTGGCATCCAGTTCACTGGCAATATCTGCACCGCCGATCAGAGTGACTGGTAAATCTTCCAATCCACTTAGGACATCCCGATTTGGGACCTGGCCAGCACATAAGATAATGGTGTCGACCTCTAGGATCTGAGGACGATCTTGAACCGTTATGTGCAAATGACCATTCTCATCTATCTTTTGATAGGAAACTTCGCTGAGCATCGTTACACCAAATGTTTTTGCTTGGCTTCGATGGATCCAGCCCGTTGTCTTGCCCAATCTGGCTCCCAACTTACCTTTAGACCGTTGCATCATAGTGATTTGGTGTTTGGCTTGTGGAGGGTGTGCTTTGGTAAGTCCACTACGTTCCGTGAACTCATGGTCAATACCCCATGTTTTAAAATATTCATCAAGTTCTGGCAGGTGCTGAGAGTGCGTTCTCTCATGATTCAGAAATTCTACAACATCAAATGCGATACCACCAGCACCGATGAGAGCGACTTTTTCTCCGATGGGTTTATCATGTCTTAAAACATCTACATAGTTGAGAACATTGGGATGTTCTATCCCTGGCAAAGAGATGGGGCGAGGGTGTACACCAGTTGCCAAGACAATGTGATCTGCTGCAGATTCTTTAAGACTTTGGGTGGTGGCTGCATGATTTAATTTTACTGTGACACCGCTTTTCTTCAAATGGTGAGTGAAATACTTCAGGGTTTCATAGAACTCGCCTTTTCCAGGAATGCGTTTGGCCATGTTAAATTGCCCACCGATCTCGGATGCCTGCTCCCATAGTTCAACCGTGTGTCCACGTTGTGCTGCCGTAACAGCTGTTGCAAGACCGGCCATCCCAGCCCCGACTACAATGATATTTTTTGGGGTAGTGGTTGTTTCTTTTGGCATTTCTGTTTCATGACAGGCAAAAGGATTCACCAAACAGGAAGCCACTTTTTGTTCAAAGACATGATCCAAACAGGCTTGGTTGCAGGCAATACAAACATTAATAGAAGCTTCATCAGAATCCTTGGCTTTTTGAACAAGATTGGGATCTGCTAAGAATGGACGCGCCATGGAAACCATATCTGCTTTGCCTTCGGACAATATATCTTCGGCGACAGACGGTGTATTGATTCGATTGGATGTAATTACTGGGATGGTTACATGCTCTTTAATTTGGGCCGTAATACCACTAAATGCCCCTCGTGGTACTGATGTTGCAATGGTTGGAATACGTGCTTCATGCCATCCAATCCCGGTATTTAAGAGGGTAACGCCAGCGGTTTCCAATTCTTTTGCGAGTTGAACGACCTCTTCTTTGGTAGAGCCATCTTCTACCAAATCCAGCATAGACAGTCTAAATATGATGATAAAATCTTTTCCCACGGCTTTGCGAACTGTGCGGACAACTTCCAAGGGGAAACGGATTCTATTTTCGTAGGACCCACCCCATTCATCTGTACGTTTATTGACGCGTTTTGCGATGAATTGATTGAGTAGGTATCCTTCAGAGCCCATGATTTCGATGCCATCGTATCCGGCTTCTTTTGCTAATTTAGCACATCGAGCAAAGTTGTTAATGGTGCGCTTGATACCCCATTTTGGTAGTCTCCAAGGTGTAAACATGGAGATCGGCGATTTTTCTTTAGAAGGTGCAACGCACAAAGGATGGTATCCATATCGACCAGCATGAAGAACTTGCAGACAAATCTTTCCACCTTCTGCGTGAACAGCTTCGGTTACGAGTTTGTGTTTTCGGACTTCTTTTTTGGTTGTTAACTTTGACCCCATTGGCTTCAGCGCTCCAAACATATCTGGAGAAAAACCACCCGTAACAATCAGACCAACGTCCCCTTTGGCTCGTAAAGCAAAAAACTGTGCCATCCGTGAAAAGTCCTTTTCTTCTTCCAGTCCAGTGTGCATTGAGCCCATGATGACTCTATTTCGAAGTGTGGTAAATCCAAGATCCAAAGGAGAAAGTAGTGTTGGGTATGTTGGATGTGACATGGTGGTTCTCCAAAAAGAAGATTCAAACGGTCAATAAATGGTTTGTGAACGCTGTGGTATATCGGAAAGGCTATATATCCTTTATGTTGCTTTTTGTTTCTGTTCCAGTTGTGAAGTTCTTTTATTTAAGATCGTTTTCCAACAAGTCTTCGGTGGTATGGTGAATGAAGCAATATTAAATGGAGTATCCGTTCCATATTATTTGCATAAAATCCACATCATTTTGTTGACGAGACAGACAAAAGGTAGCAATACTTTACCAAACCACACCAGCAAGGAAAAGCAACAATGGGAAAATCATTAGTCATCGTGGAGTCTCCTGCCAAGGCAAAGACCATCTCTAAAATTTTGGGCAAAGAATACGTTGTAGAAGCCAGTATTGGACATATTCGTGATCTACCAAAATCAGCAAAAGAGATACCTGCCAAGGTGAAAAAACAGAAGTGGAGTCGGTTGGGAATCAACATTGAATCTGATTTCGAACCCTTATATGTTGTCTCAGAAGGGAAAAAGGCTCACGTTTCTCATTTAAAGAAGTTGCTCAAGTCTGCAGATGAATTGTATCTGGCGACGGATGAGGACCGTGAAGGAGAAAGTATTGCGTGGCATTTAATGGAAGTGTTAAAGCCAAAAGTCCCAGTCAAGCGATTGGTCTTTCACGAGATTACACCAAAAGCGATTCACCATGCATTAAGCAATGTACGAGAGATTAAGACCGACTTGGTACAAGCTCAGGAAGTTCGTCGTGTTGTTGATCGGTTGTATGGTTACCAAGTATCGCCATTGCTATGGAACAAGTTGAAGAATCGAAATCTGAGTGCAGGACGAGTACAGTCTGCAGCACTCCGGCTAACTGTAGAACGAGAACGGGAACGTTTGGTATTCATCTCAGCAGATTGGTGGTCT
>Ga0115559_1002526_pt1 | contig 11598 bp, 8 predicted proteins | sample COGITO_mtgs_1105_3_FD_87281 | JGI IMG/M metagenome (GOLD analysis project Ga0115559, IMG submission 87281) | Pelagic marine microbial communities from North Sea - COGITO_mtgs_110506 | ecosystem: Environmental > Aquatic > Marine > Epipelagic | place: Germany:Helgoland, sampling site Kabeltonne... | reverse complement strand
GACCTCGCGAATGGAAGGCGAAGCGGAATGGAGTCCCCGACGATTGATTTTTGATCGATCACTCCTCTTGAAGGAACACCTGGAGGCGAACGTATTCACGGATGCTTATGCTGCGCGGACGATCTGGATTGTGGGACTCGATTGGGTGGAAGAAGCGCAGGCCATGGTTCCTGAAGGAGTTGAAGTATGGCCCTGGTTGGATTGGGGGGATTTGAAAAAGCGCTGCCTGAACGCGTCTATCTATGGTCTCTATATTGAAGGAGGACAGATGCTCCTTGCCTCGTTGTTTGAAGCACAAGCTGCGGATTACCTCTTTTTATACCGAGCCCCCAAATTGTTGGCCGATGAGGCCGCTCCTAGTTTTGCGAGTGGAACCGAATCGGATGGCATGGATCAAGCATGGACCTTAAACGGGATCCAACGCCAGTTGCTGGGGAATGATGATTTAATCCGCGGGTGGTTGCATTATCAGTGACGGTTTTCCCCGGCATTAGGTTGTTCGAGAATAACCCCTGAGTGTTCATGAGAGCCTTGATGGTGGGCTCTCTCTTCAGCATCTAAATGTAGGCGTTAGTTTTTTATTGCTTACTTGTTTTTCATTGATTAACTGCCCATTGGATTTATGAGATTTATAGAAATTCTTTTGTCGGTTGCTTTTTCGGTGATTTGCTTTGGTGAACGCCCGGATGTTTATTTGGATTCGCGACATGATCCGATTGCGGTGGATGGGCTTATTGAAGCTGAGTGGGAAAATCATGATGCTCAAACCTTCGAAACATCGAGATTTGAGGGGAGGTGGAAAGGGTGTTATGATAACACCTATTATTATTTCTTGATCGAAGCCGATGATCCAGAAGCTTTAACGAATAATGTGCATTTGGAATTGTACGGATGGGAAGGGCGCTGTGATCCTTTACCCTGGCCGGTTAGTGGTCGGGTTGACGAACCGGAGCATTTTTATCGGATTGTTTGGTCCCGGAACTCAAATGTAGTTAGGGTTTATAAGGATGATCTCTTCTTTCATTACGATGGTCCTGCGCTTTCAAATCATGGAGTTCTTTTGAGCCATACGATCACCGCGGGTGGTTATGTCGTGGAGGTTGCGGTTCCCGGTGAATTGATCGAGGCATTACTGGGGGCAGGTGGTGATTATAGTTGGACCGATGAGATTCGGCTCTCCTTGGGTGCTGACCTGCTGGGGGCTTCAGATGCTCATTGGCCTGGGCCGGATACGCCTTACGCATTATGTGATATGGCATTGATAGGCTTTAGCGGGTGGCCTGATAATGCGATTGATACGACACCTGCCTCTCTTCGTTCGGGGTCTTCTGGAGGGCCTGTGGAGATGACGCTTCATTTTCCGGATGCAGAGGCGCCATTAAGTTATACCTTAACGAAGAATCATGAATGGATAAGTTGAAGATGTCTCGGTCTTGAGTATTCAATGGTCGGGGGTTGAATTCGGATTGTATCGAATGGAGGGAAAATATTTCCCGGTATTTAAGAGCGGCGAAGCGGCATTCGATGCGATTGGCGAAGGAATTGAGAGTCTTTCGGGGTTTGAAGTTTGGTCGTGCGTTTCAGGGGATGGAGCCTTATCAGTGCAGGTAAATGGTGAGTGGTATTTGTGGGAAGAGCCTTTGGACTTGAGCGTCGACAAGCGAATTTCGGTTGTTGGTCCTAGCTCAGGAGATATTTCCATCAGACAGCTGGGCTTTTATCTTGAAGATGGGCGGGCTTTGGTCAGTGAGGCTGCCGCGACAATGTCAGTCTCCGAGGAAGTCTCAGCGATTGGGCCTTCATTAATGGAAAAAGCTGAGCTTTCAAAGCGAGAGCGTCGGGCAAAGGATCGTTCAGCACCTCCCTTTGATTTGGTTCCATCGCCGCGTAATCCAGAGCGGATAAGGTCTTCCGGACCCATTGGCGAAATTCTTTTTGTTCGTCCTGAGGGTGGGGAATATTCGTTCAGTCCCGATCAGGGCAAAATTCGCAAGCTGCGTTCAAAAGAGGGTATTCTGAAAAAGGAGAAGAAGCGATGAAGAAGAGTTATTACGTATTGGCTCTGTTCATCGGGATGCTCGGCTTTTTCTATGGAATCGTTCAGATGAAGAATTACTGGGATGCGCAGAAGACTACGGGGGATCAAGATCCGAGCGAGCACGAAGTATTTGTGCGCAGTGTGCTTGATAGCAAGTTGTCGGAAGCGACGCGCAAGCGTTTTGAGGCGGCCGTGAATGATCCGCTGATGCAATCGAAAAAAGTGAAAGTAGCATTTGCGGTTGGTTCGCCGGAAACAGCCCCTCCTCCGTTTGAAGCGATGCCGGAAAGTGATCCGGTGCCGTATGCGGAGACGCTGACGCCAAGTCAGGAGCATTTGCGAGAAAACACGGTCAAGGATTTTGCGGTTTTTCGGGAACCGGCAGTGCACGATCCATTATCGAGTGAGAATTTGGAGACGCGTGAGCGCTTGGTGGAGATGCGTCAATTGCGGATACAAGCGAGAAACGAAGCGAAACGAGTGAAGGACGAGGCCTCATACTGATTTGAGGCGAATGTGTGGCTGAATGACAAGAGTTACGAAATAAGAATAATTTAATGAAACGAAATTTACTACGATTAGGTGGGCTGTTACTGGGCAGCATGATGTGCCAAGCGATTGATTTAGCAGGGACGCTACCGGGAGAGATTGTGGTGGATAATACCGGGTCAGCGACCTATGCAATCCCTTTAAATGTGTTGCCGGGGACAGGGGGAATGAAGCCGGAATTGAGCCTCATGTATTCATCGCGAGGAGGGAACGGAACAATGGGTTTGGGTTGGTCCATGGCTGGGCTTTCGAAAATTGTCCGTGGGGGACAGAACCTATTCTACGATGAAGCGGTAACAGCTGTTGAGATGACCGTTGACGGGACGACAGGGGAATTGTCAGATCGTTTTTCATTGGATGGTCAACGATTGGTCGATGTGGATACAGATAACATGTATTGGAAGTCGACGGGCACGCAGGAGTACCGAACGGCGGTGGAAAGCTTTTCCCGAATTCGTGCGTTGGGGGTGAGCGGTAATGGCCCGGCCTCGTTTACGGTGGAGACGAAGGATGGCCATAAAATGACCTATGGAAATACGACCATATCGCCCAATAGTCGGCTGATACTAAATGGGAGTGTCTTTAGCTGGATGCTTTCACGGATTGAGGATACTTTGGGCAATTACATTGATTTTCAATATCGGACGGACCTAGGGACGAATTCGCCAGTCATTGATTACATTGATTATACCGGGAATACCGCGCAGAGTTTGACACCCTATAATCGGATCAAGTTTTACTACAAGACATCGAGTCCAGCGCGTCCGGATGTGAATTCGATCTATGTTTTGGGCAACGAGTTGAAGTTAAATGCGTATTTGGATTTTATTATTGTTCAAGATGGTGATTTATCGGGGACCCCAACGAATCAGTGGGAATACCATTTTAATTATAAGACAAATACATCGACAGAAAGTCCGTTTTTGAAATTGGAATCAATTCAATACAAGCTTGTCGATGGGCCTCATGAGTTTTTGCCGCAGACGGAGATTGTCTGGAGCGGTGCGACAGGAACGCCAGTATTAGTTGATACGAATCCGGGAACAGCGGACCCCATTTTGAGCGCTTGGGTTAACCCTGAGGATGAGAAATTAATCAGTCAAGTGAGCGACTTTGATAATGACGGAGAACCTGAACTCCTCAATGTATATCGTTCAAGTGAGTACGATTGCACTAACGGAGTCGATATGATTATCGAATTATACGAGCTTGGGACCGGAGTGCCGGTATTGTCGGATACGTATACAGTCGATGATCTGGGTTGCTGTGCTGTGACGAAAGTAAGAATGGCGGTGGGAGATTTTGATGGGGATGGAAAGAGTGATCTTTATTTTTTGTTTGATGGGTTTACTTTTCCTTCTACTTCATGGAATTTCCGGATGTTTGAAATTGATCCAAGTCAAACAAATCGAATCACATATGTACACAGTCAATCGATACCTATTAATACGACTTCAGATGAATCATTGCGAACGATGTTAGCTGGAGATTATGATGGAGACGGAAAAAGCGAACTCTTTGCCTTCTATGCAAAATTCAGTAACAATGATATTGATTTAAAGGTCTATACGAACCCGATGACAGATACCAGCCAAGTGCTGAACCTCTATCATAATGGAAGTTACGGTCGTAATGAGCTGAGTTATTCGACCGGAGATGTGAATGGAGATGGGCGGACGGACTTCATTATGCATGTTGATGGCAGGGAATGGGATGCCTTTATCTCGGGAATGCCGAATGAGAATGAAAGCCTCTGGGTCGCCTTTAAACATGAAAACGGCAATCTACTCTATGATATCGATAATGATGGGAGCGCAACGGTAATCGATATCAATGGGGATGGGCATTTAGATTATATTGATACTCGTGAGATATCGAATAAGACGCGAGTGCAGATTTATCGAGGGACGGGGGTCATTGATGCCGGAAATGAGGCCCTTGAGTTTGAGAATAGCCCTTGGCTTAATTTTGAAGTGTATGATCAATATCATCTGGAATCAAAAACTCTTTTCTTGGATTATGATGGGGATGGATTGACCGATATTGGCTATGTTCCCAGAAAGTCATCGAACACAGATGATACAGATATCCGGCTATTTCGAAATACGGGAAATGGATTTACGTATGTAAGTACCTATGCGATAATCGAGGGGCTATGGCATTCAAGGACGAGTATTTCCGCTGTAGATTTGAATTCGGATGGAGCAAGTGGGTTAGTTTCCTTCTACCGTAGTGGTAATGATAAGCGTGTTGATTTTACAAAGAACACCGCACCACGTCAGAATTTGATTTCGTCGATTACGAATGGGATGGGGTTAACGACAGAGATCGACTTTTCGACCTTGGTCGATGATACGGTGTATGAGCCGGGTCATCGATTCGGATACCCTTTTAAAGCTGTAGTTGATGCCATCTCTGTCGTTTCGGCAATTCGCAAGGACACGGGATTACGGGATTCTTCTGGGGATCCGATTCTCCATGAGTCTTGGTTTATGTATGCGGAGGGGAGGTCTCATATGCGCGGGTTGGGTTTTTTAGGCTTTGAACAGTTTGAAAGTTATGACCCGCAGCGTCAGATGAGCCGAACGGAAATCGTCGAGCAAGCCTTTCCGATGACGGGGATGGTTAAGTATACAGCTTCCCATTACTGGGGAAGTGGCCCCGTCGTTCGTGATTCAACAACATTACCCCGATCACAGCGCCAAAACAGTGAAACGCAGAATCTGGATCGCTTTATTTTAAATGAGACTGAAAGTATTGTTGTTTGTGATGCCGTTTCTGGAGGAACTATGTTTTCAATGATTACTCATTCGGAAGAAACTAATTGGGAACTGTATGACACCCGTCAGCCGGATACCTTCAATACTCAGAATAAACGCTTCTATCCAGCAAGTGGGGTAACTGAAATCAGTAAAGCAACAACTCAAACATGGTTTGATAATCAGTCACAAACGAGTCCAGTGACGACATTGCCCAATGCAATAGCTATTGATAGTGGAGATCCGTTGGACTGGGTGATGCAGGCTAAAGGCTTGGGGGATGAAAGTTATGATACGGAACGAAGTTATTTCCCTATAGATATTAAATGGGGGAATGCAAAGAAAGTGTTTGTCGATTACCATAGTGAAGGAATGACGACAACGACGTTGAGTAATTATATTAATGAGTCCAGTGATCCAGCAGCATTAGGAAATTGGTTTCTAGGCCGACTTAGTTCGAGTAGCACGACACAGACCAAAACGAACTACAGCAATGTGGTGAAATCAGTTGATTTTGCCTATGATGCGACAACGGGGTTACTCGGATGGGAGCGGACTCTTTTTGGAGCAGGTGAAACAGATCCGCGAACGAATAAAACGCGCTATGAGCACGATGCCTTTGGAAATATCCTTAAAGAATGGAAAGAAGGCCATTTTGAGCTTGTCAATGGAAGTCCGACGACTTGGACAAGTTATGAGTCGCGTCAAGTAATGGAGCGTGAAATGGATAGTGTCACGCATCGTTTTGTGGTGAAGGAATATGGGCCGATGTCGTTGCAGAACAGTAAGAGTTTTTGGACTTCATATGGGAACTTCAATGCTTTTGGGGTGCCGGAATCGGTAACCGATGTCAATGGGTTCACGGGAGTAACCGATTATGATGGATTGGGTCGTGAGATCAGTGTGGATGCTCCTGTGTCGTTGGCGGACACGACAGTAGAGCGCATCATGCTGTCGACACCAATCACATTTTATTATAGTGATAGTAACTACACTTTGCCAAAGCAGACAGCAGTGATGGCGAAAATCACGAAGACCGCAAGTGGGAGCAGTGCCTATAATTCATCAATTGAGTATTTCGATGCCGTAGGACGTGTCATTTTAGAGCGCAAAGATATTTACGGATCACCGAGCAGTCCACTGAACGCAACTCAATCAACAACTAATGAGACGTATTCGTATAAAGTTACATTTTATAATGCAGATGGTAATTTGGTTGCGGCGTCAGGTTGGAGTGATCAAGTAGCGCTTTCAGGAACCACTATCGTTGGCTTGGATAATAGCGAGGTGATCTGGTCCATTAATGAATTTGATCAAATAGGACGAGTGACTGCAGCTGTGGCTGGCTATACGTATAATTCAAATGCCAGTGCTGTTCGGACTGAATACGTTTTTGACGGTCAGCGGACGGAAGTAACTATTAATGAGGATGCGAATACAACGGATACACAGTACAACCAGAAGAGTGAGATTTTGAAAGATGCTTTAGGCCGGGATTATAAGACAACCCGTTTCTTTGGAACAAATGAGTATGTGGTCGAAAACCATTATGATGTCAGTGGGAATTTAGTGGAAGTGGAACGTCATTTTCCTAATTCAATGACAACTTCGACGACCTTTACCTACGATGATTTTGGCCAAAAGGCGTCAATGGTAGACCCAGAGCTGGGGACTTGGACGTACGTCTATAACTTCCTTGGTCAGCTGCTCTATCAGAAGGATGCAAAAAATAATATCACCTTATTGAAATATGACCATGCGGGTAATTTGGTGGAACGTAATCGAAACGGTAATATGGATTATTGGGTATATGAATGGAATATCACTGCGGATAATCCGGTCGGCTCGCTTGCAAATACGCAACAGGAATATGGTCCGGAAGTAGATCGTTATTACGGTTATAATCCTTCGACCGGGCAATTGGATATCGAATGGGCTAGAATTGAGAATATCTGGTATTACAAGACCTATGGCTATGATAACTATTTAAGACCTACGGTCGTGGGGCATTACTGGAAACCGGATGGAGATACGAACTATTCATTGTCCAGTGATTGGCATCCGTATCTGGTCGAAAATGTCTATGATTCGAAGGGATTCGTTACAGAGGTGCTTGGCTACGATACAACCACGGGCTACACGACGCTTTCGGTCAAGAGCTGGTGGAAACTGAAAACCGGATCCGAAGGTTATGATGACAAGGGGCGAGTGGATGCTTTCACATTGGGCAACGGGATTGATACAGATCTTAGCTATGACCTTGTTGATGGAACGATTGAAATGATCGAGACCGATGACACTAGTGGTCTTATTTTGCAGAAAAACGAGTACGACTTCGATAAAATGGGTCGTTTGATTCTTCGTGAAGAGAATGAGCAGGAGCGGGAATCTTCATCGGTATATTGGCATAGTCAGCGTTCTGAGGATTTTGGTTACGATGCCCTCAATCGGGTGACCCTGCAGAATAGTTCAACCGTGGCCACTTATGATGTCTATGGGAATGTGACCTCACACACTTATCAGCCGGGAGGCTATGGATTGGTGTACAACGATAGCACCCGTCGGACGCGGTTAACCAATGCGAACGGAGCCGGGATTTATTATGATAATAATGGAAATATAACTTGGCAATATCGAGCGAGCTTAGGGGGGTGGGTGCAATATTCCTGGAACAATTTTAACAAGTTGTCTTCGGCCTATGGTTCTTCGACCGATGACTTGGTTGAATTTGAGTATGACGGGGCTGACAATCTTGCCGTTCAGGCCCGCAGTGATACCAACGGATATATCGAGAAAAAGCTCTACCTGATGGGCTACGAACAGTCCTATGAGTATTCCAGTGGCTGGGTATTGGATTATACCCGGATTAAAATTGGGGCTCCGACCGGAGTCGTGGGAACCTATACCTGGCCGGGTGATACCCAAAGCGGCAGTGGTTATCGTCATTATTTACACTATGACCATCAAGGTAGTGTCAATATGGTGACGAATGATTCGGAAGCGGTTGTGCAGCGCTTTAGTTACGATGGTTTTGGAGGCGAACGGCGTTGGGATGTTTGGGGTGGACAGAGCAGTTCCTATATTGCCGATAACGTCAGAAGTCATGGAAATGCTGGAGATATTAGCTATACGGGGCATGAGTCGATCGAGGATTTTGACCTGATCCATATGGGAGGGCGGGTCTATGATCCGGGGCTAGCACGGTTCCTCTCTCCGGACCCGATTGTCCAGAGTGCTGGAGACACCCAAAACTACAACCGGTACAGCTATGTGCTCAATAATCCGCTCAGCAACACCGACCCGAGTGGCTATTTTATTCAATTAATACCAGCGTTGCTTTACGCTGCTGGAGTGATTGGGATTGAGGTTGCGATCATTGCCACAGTGGTGTTAACATTTGCAGTCACCTTAGCGATGGGAGGGTCATTGAGCGACGCTTTCAAAGCAGCGTTAATCTCTGGAGCTGCAATGTTTGTTGGTTATCAAATTGGAGGTATCTTTCAGCTTGATTCAGTAACATCTACTGTGGGTAGTTTTGTTGATGTCGCAAAAGCTGCGGCGCACGGGCTATCCTCCGGTGGATTTGCTGAATTGTCAGGAGGCGACTTTGGTTCTGGATTTCTGTCGGGATTTGTGGGTAGTCTGGGTAATGGTTATATTGAAGCGCACATGGATATAGGGCCTGGCGCATTCGTTGCTTCGGCAATTGTGGGTGGAACTGCTAGTGAGCTTGGTGGTGGTAAGTTCGCAAATGGTGCAATTACTTCGGTGATGATTTTTGCGGTTAATGATTTGGGTCGACATGGAGGCTCAACAAATGAAGGTGAAGCCAAAACTGTTGCTGAAACAGAGACTCAGGGAATTCAGGCACAAGGGGAACAGAGTTTAACGCGAAAAGAAGCTGTGGTTTGGGATGAAAATAATCCCCATTATATCGAGGGAGAGCAGAGCAGTGCAAATTCTTTATCAGGAAAGGCTATCAAAACAAAATGGGGGAACTTGCTTAAAAATTGGAGAAAAATATTTAAGGGAAACTGGACTGCGCCAAATCAAATAAGCGGATTTGTTGATGGTCATGCTCGCATTAGCTATACTGTGGATTTAGTTAATGCTAATGGTGATGTTGTTGATTTCTATTATGGTTTTCAGGAGGTAGCATCGGGTATGAGCGATATGATACGAGATGTGACCGTTTTTGAGGTTTTGGCTTCAGATGTTACAAGTAGTATTTATGATATACGTTTATATAGTAATATTCCACATAGTGTAATAGAAACTTATAGTGGCCCAGCTTCTGATCAAATATATGTAGATAATTTAAATAAGAAAGAATGATGATAAGATTGATAATTATAGTTTTGTTTAGTTTCCTTTTCTGCTCATGTGATAGAAATCAATTTATTGATGTGAATGGAGCATCAATGAACCCTACTTTTAAAGAAGGCTCTTCGGTGAAATGGGAGTTGAAACAAGCACCATTTGATCGAGGTAGTATTGTGGTTGTTTCTATTAAAGAGAATAATGTCGATTATTTGCATGTTAGGAGAGTTGTAGGGCTTCCGAATGAAAGTATATTAATCACTGATGAAGGTATCCTTATCAATGGCTCTTATTTCGATCTAAACTCCATTTGTGGTTCATGCGATTACAATATTGGTTCTGACACTAGTAATATTGTTAAAAATATACGACACCATTGTTCTAATGATGAATACTTTTTGATTGGAGATAATTTAGCAGTTTCGCGTGATAGCCGATATTATGGTCCTGTTTCTGAGGCTTCAATTTTAGGAGTGGTGTTAGATCCTTAAAGCAAACTGATTCAAGGGAGGACACAAGGCACAAGGGGAACAGCATGTCCGCGACGAATTTGAGGTTCCTGATGGATACGAGATCCTGAGCGAAAGAGTTGTCACCGATTTGGAGCTAAACGAAGCGGGAACAGATAGGTACAACCGAATGGCATATGGGATGAATCAAGCCGGAAAAAATTCCGTTATGGGGTTGTTCCCCGACGGGTGGATTTATTCCGCTGATGTTGAGTATGTATTTGGTAAATACAGCTCGGAATCTTACATATATTGGAATCCAGGAAACTTTCCTGAAGATAGTCTTTTCCCGAAGATTAGGACGGATAGGAGGTTGATGGATCTGAAAGAGATGCGATATAGAAGAGACATCTTCATCCCTAAAAAAGGTCCTGCTCCAGATTTTAAGCCGATGTTTCCGAATGGGGCACCTCAAATGATTCCCAGTGATAAGTACGAAATTAAAACATTCCATCAGTGGGGAGGTTGATTATGAAGAAGTTCGTTTCACATATTATAAGTTTTTTGGCTGGTGCCATTATTGTTGTCTTGTGGGTTGAGCTTGGAAGATCGGATGGCCCTCGTGGGCCGGAAGATTTTCCGTATCCTGTCGCTGAAATCATAGGTGATCCTGATGAGGGCGTCGTGTATAATCCTGAGGATGTTTCGTCGGTCAGGTGGCCGAAAGGTGATAGTAGGTCAGTGATTGTGCCCTTTGATACCGGCACGTTGATAGTTGCCAATGGGGATGCGTATTTGTTCGTTAGCCTTTTTCGAGGGGATGGATTTAATGTCGACCTCGATTATGAGTTTTTTGTGATTGATGAAGGGGATGTTTCCACTTCGGACAAAGGACGAAAAGTTCTGGAGGTGGAGAGACTTAAGCAAAGGCCAATAGGGTCCGTTGAGATACACGGGATGGAGTTGATTTTCAGGTACCGAAACGTCATCGAAATGGTTCCCGGATATAGATATGCTTATGCGACTGAATCAGTTTCGATAGATTCGTTGATCAATAGTTCCTCTAGCCTAAATGATTGGCATTCCGTAAGGGATTGGTATGAATGAAAGTTAGAGTGAAGTCCGTCGTGGATCTTCAACTACAAGTCAGCGGCACAGTCCGCGCCAGTCTTTCCTCGTTCCTGCGGGAGCCTGTCACGGACTCTGCTCGTGCTCGCCGGGGTGTCGTCAGAGCCCGTTTAATCGCTTTGGTTCTCGCCCGTCCCGCAGACGCGGGACGTTCTGCGATCCGTCGCTGACGGTCAGAACCTCCATCCCTCGGACAGGTGTGCCTCGGGCAGGACCCCGGCTGTGCTGAAGCTAGCCCGTCTTTCCCTATTCGGGGTTATTTTGATTAATTTGGACGTATTGATGGGGGCTGAGGGGTCAAAGGTCGGCACCACATGAAAATTTGAGATCGATTAAATTGTGGAGTAAATTCTAG
>Ga0115559_1002511_pt1 | contig 11635 bp, 8 predicted proteins | sample COGITO_mtgs_1105_3_FD_87281 | JGI IMG/M metagenome (GOLD analysis project Ga0115559, IMG submission 87281) | Pelagic marine microbial communities from North Sea - COGITO_mtgs_110506 | ecosystem: Environmental > Aquatic > Marine > Epipelagic | place: Germany:Helgoland, sampling site Kabeltonne... | reverse complement strand
GACCGGGCCGTGTACCGAGGCCATCATCAACGCTGGAATCACCCGGGTTGTTATCGCCCTGGCCGACCCTGACCCGCTGGTGGCTGGTAAGGGTATCGAACGACTCCGTGCCGCCGGGATCGAAGTCGATGTGGGTGTTGGTGCTGCTCGTGTCGAACGTCAACTGCGCCCGTATCTGCATCATCGGCGCACCGGCCGGCCGCTTGTTGTTTTGAAGCTGGCGGCAACACTCGACGGGTTCACTGCTGCGCCCGATCGCTCCAGCAAATGGATTACTGGCCCCGAGGCCCGTTCCGATAGCCACCGTCTACGAGCCGAGAGCGACGCACTCCTTGTCGGTGCTGGCACGATTCGTGCCGACGACCCCGCACTTACCGTCCGTGACTTCGCTCCTATTGGTGTTGACGGCGACGAGATTCAGCCACTACGCGTCGTGCTCGGTTCAGCTCCCGCAGACGCCCGCGCACAGCCGCTTATCGAGCTCAGCGGCGAACTCGACGACGTGCTTGTTGACCTTGCTGGCCGGGGCGTGTTGCAACTTATGGTCGAGGGTGGTGCCCATGTGGCAGGTGCCTTCCACCGCGAGGGTCTTATCGACCGGTACGTCATCTATCTCGCTCCCGCACTGTTCGGTGGGGACGACGCTCGACCGCTCTTCTCAGGTCCGGGTGCGCCCACGATCGGCGATATTTGGAGGGGCGAGATCATCGATGTTCGCCAACTTGGCTCCGATGTACGCATCGAGATGCGTCCCCGGGCGAACTAACGTTTACGGGTCGGATCACGGCTAACCAGCGTGCCCGAAGGTGAGCACTGTCAGAGCTTCGTTTTCGGAGGGTGGTGTTCGATACGGCGCACTTCCCACCGTTCGATCTTGATCAACAATGTGCCAGCGCCAATCAAACAAGCTGCAGCCACCACCCACAACCCGAAGTTGGTGTCGCCGCGGCCAGCAACATCGACGGGACGATCATCGCCGAGCACCGGGTTGCCCGGCGGGAATTCCGTGTCGATCTCTTGGGCAGCAACGGGACCTGCGGTACCCACGGCCACGGCAACGACCACACAACCCAGGAGTGCGGCCAGAACCATCGAGGTGAGCCACGTGCGCATGCCGGTTGAGTCTTGCACGAGCGCGGCGGCAGTGGACATCACGTCGTAGGGTCCGTGATGTCTGACCGCAGCTGCTTGGCGGGGATCTCAGGGCCGTGAATGGCCGTTGGATTAGGCCTCGTCGGCCTGGGTCGAGAGCTCGACGAACGCCATCTGGATTTGTGAACGTGCCGCCTGCAGCGTCTCTTCGTGTTCGCCGAGGCGCCCAGGAAGCGCATCGACGATGGCACCCATCGCGTCGATGGCAACTTTGGCTTCACTCAGGTTCGGTGGGTTGTTGCTGAGGTGGATTGCGCCGAGTTCGTACAGACCCATTGCATGGTTCGCAACCACCATCGATGATGGTGTATCGGCCAGACGCTCTCGAGCTTCGGCGAGTTCTGCTGCCATGGCCTGAGCTTGGGCAATCTCCTCAGGGCTCATGTCATCGAGCGACGGAGCGCCCGGAATGCCGTCACCTGCGCCGGCTGGCGGGGCAGATGGTACTGGTTGTTCGCGAGGCACATCGTGCTCGCCGTCTGGTGTCCACAGGCTCATGACGCGCATCCTACTGGCCTACGTGGTCGGTCTGGCCCGGGCGGGCCAGCACATGGCGACAGCCGAGTGATGAGAAACCCCATGACACCGCATGGACTCTCTACACTGACGCCGCAGAACGAGGTCAACAAGGGGCACACACGTGCGAATTTCATTGGGTAGCGATCATGCAGGTTTTGAACTAAAGCAACATCTGATCGAGTTCTTGCAGGTCGCTGGCCACGAGATCATCGATTGCGGGACGAACAGCGAAGAGTCGGTCGACTACCTCGAGTTCTGCGCGAACGCTGCCCGGGCAGTTGTTGCTGGAGATGCCGACCTTGGCATCGTGATGGGTGGCTCCGGACAGGGCGAACAGCTTGCGGCCAACAAGGTGAAGGGCGTACGGGCTGCGCTCTGCAACGATCTTTACCTTGCACGTATGGCTCGTTCACACAACGACGCGAATGTTTTGTCGATCGGTGCGCGTGTCGTCGGTACTGGTTTGGCCGAGGAGATTGTCACGACATTCCTTACGACCGATTTCGAGGGTGGCCGTCATCAGCGGCGTGTCGACCAGGTCATGGCCATCGAGAACGAGTAGTTCCCGAACTGCGTTCTGCCCTAGCTTACGGCCACGATGGTTTCGATCGCCGCGGCTGCTGCGAGCAGTTGATGATCGTGGGCGCCGAGTACTTGCAGCCCGACCGGTGCTTTGGGACTCGGTAGCGGCAACGAGATTGCGGGTAGGCCAACTACGTTGCCCAAGCGGGTGTTCGAAACAATGCGGGGTGGCAACGCGGGGTCCGAAGCCAGGGTGACGAGCGGCGCCACCATCGGAGTTGTCGGCCCGATGATCACGTCGACATCGACCAGAGTCGCCATGACCTCGGCAATCAATTGGCGCCGATATTCATGCGCGGTGGCAACTTCGATCGAGGTGAGATGTGCCCCCAGATCTAGCCTGGCTCGAATATCTGACCCGTACCGACCCGGATCTTCGCTCAGGGCATGCTCGTGGATCGCTGCCGCTTCGGAGAACATGATTGCGGTGCTGGTCACGAAGGTTTTCTCAGCATCTGGCCACTGCACATCGACGAGATCACAACCAGCAGCTTCGAGCGCCCGCATTGCTCGGTGCATCAGCTGCTGCACATCGTCATCTGCTGACTCGACGTCGGCACGGGCGACGCCGATCCTTTTGGGAAGCGCTGAAGGCTTGCTCGGAAACCCGAGCGCCCGATGCACCGCTGCTACATCATCTGTCGATGTGGCGAAGAGACCTACATGGTCAAGCGTGCCAGAAAGCGGGAAGACCCCGGCCGAGGGGTAGAGGCCAAACGACGGTTTGTATCCGACAACACCACAAAATGATGCGGGCCCTCGAATCGAACCGCCGGTGTCCGTACCAATAGAGATGCGAGCTGAGCCATCGGCGACTGCTGCAGCGCTTCCCGAGCTGGAACCACCCGTGATCCTGTCTGGCGCTGTTGGGTTCATCGCGGTCCCAGCGAAAGGGTTTATACCCGTGACGCCGAACGCGAACTCGTGCAATGTGACTGTGCCGATGCTCACCGCACCGAGTGCCTCGAGCGAGCGGATCATCGGAGCCGTTGCTTGTTCCGGTGGCGCATCTTGGCGAGCGGCGCTACCTGCCATCATCGGTCGACCTTCAACCGCAAGGAGGTCCTTGATCGCGAACGTGAAACTCGCCAACGGGCCAAGTTCCTGCCCGAACTCACGCTCTATCCGCTCGTGGGCTTGCGTAGTGAAGATGTCGAGGTATGGTCCGCCATGGTCGGTCGTCTTGGCCAGACTGAGACGACTTCGTATCGCAACGTCCCGGCTGTGATGGTCGACGGGCCCCAGATCGATGGTCGGAAGTTCGTCGGCTGCAGCGTCCTGCCAGTGTTGCCAACTCGGCCAGTGCAGTCCGGCTCGCACTCGTTGCAGCACGGGATCAGGAGTGTCGCTCATGCGTCAACTTTGGCACGAAGGCCCTAACTGGTTAACAATCGGTACCTATGAGCGCCCCCACCATTGGCATGTTCGGCATCAATTTCGGTCTGATGGGTGATCCAGGGACCATGACCGAGGTCGCTCAGGCATGTGAAGTTGCCGGGTATGACTCGGTCTGGACCGGTGAACATATTGTGCTGCCTGAGCCTCAAATGCCGCCATCGCCGGCAGCCCCAGAGACGGTGTTCGTCGACACAGCGGCTGCTCTGAGTTATCTGGCAGCGGTAACAACAACGATCAAGTTGGGTACTGGCATCATCATCTTGCCCCAACGCCAGCCCGCAGTGTTGGCGAAAAGTCTGGCGTCGGTGGATCATCTGTCGGGTGGGCGTTTGATGTTCGGACTCGGTGTCGGATACCTCGAACCGGAGATGACGGCGTGTTCGACGCCGATGGCTCGGCGAGGGGAGAGAGCCGATGAGTATCTTGCAGCGATGCGAAGCCTGTGGACAACCGACGGGGCCTCGTTCGACGGCGAGTTCGTGCACTTCGATGGTGTGACAGCCAACCCGAAGCCAGCCCAGGCTGATCTACACACCGTCGTTGGGGGACACAGCAGGCGAGCGGCGCGCCGAGCTGTCGAACACGCACACGGCTGGTATGGGTTCATGCGTGATCCAGAGACCGCAGCCTCAGATATCGCAACCTTGCGTTCGGTGGCCAGCGAGACGGAGCGCCCCGACCACCTTGGCGAACTCGAGATCAGCATCACTCCAGCCCGACGTCTCACGAACGACGACGTCGAGGCGTACGCAGAGGCAGGGGTTGACCGGATCATCGTCCAACCAGGTAGATCAGTGACTACCCGGAATGACTTGCTTGCGTTTGTGGATGCACACGGACCTTCGAACTGGTGACACGCATCAGCCCGCGATCCCGGTCGGGGGAGTGTGGCGCTCAATGAATTCGGCAATACGTGGCATCTGCTCAGCGATTCGTCGGGTGGCACGGGGCCGCAACTGGTTGTAGACCGCAATAGCTTTTCGATCGGTGGCGTCGGCAACGTACGCGTCGGCAACAGCGAGTAGATCTTTGGTCACAACGTGTGCATTGGCCACAAGGTGGGCTCGCTCACCACCAGCTGATCGACCTGCTTCCCAGTGCGGCTCCACTGCTCGTGCCATGTCGGGCAACATGGCGTGCACGTGGCGTTCGAGGAACCCTGGGCGCAGGCGGTTGATGGTTTCAAATCCAAGTTGTGCCGACACACCTCCAAACCCAGGGCGCGACCGAACGGCCGCTTCGGCTTGGGCTACCGCATCGGCAGCGATCACGCTGCGCTGTGAACCGTTCCCTAACGCTTTCACCAATGACATTGCCGACTCAGAGATTGTCGTGGTACTCGGCGGAAGGATTCTGTGCCTTCCAACCAGCAGCAGGGTCCTGTGGGGACTCAAACCCGCCAATGACGTTGATGGCCTGGGTGTACCCCATGCTGACGAGCAGCTCAGCTGCTGCGTTGGACCGAACGCCTGAACGGCACAGCAACAGAATCGGTGTGTCAGGGTCAAGACCTTCGGTTGTGCGGTCTGCGAAGTACGGATTAGCGGTTGCGTGCTCGTCGGTCCATGACACGAAGCGGGCTGCACGGCCGGTCTGGCTCGTGTCAGGAATCCCGACGGTGCGCCATTCAGTCTCAGTCCGGACATCGACCAGAATTGTTTCTTCATTGTCCAGCAACATTTGCCACGCGGTTTCGCAAGTGATTTGCTTGATTGCAGCCATTGGGGGGTCCTTCGTCACAGGGTTTTTTGTGGGGGTTGGTTGTTAAAGGGGGGTTGGTTCGGTTAGCTTATTCCTTCTGCCCGGATGTGTGTTGTGCACATCGAAGGTAGCGCACGGTGCCCCTCCTGTCGCAGTCGAGTTTGTTCTTGGTTGCTGGTGGTGAAGCTCCGGAGATTCGGCTGTGCCGATCGATGTTCTTTGAAAACAGAAGACAGGAAACGAAAAGCCAGTGCGGCATTTCATCGGACGCTCTTTGTTCGTTGGTTTGCCGTTCAATTATTAAAAGTCCTACCCGCCACTTCAGCCCCCGCGTTGATTGGTGCAGTAGGCAATGAACAGGTCAGGAAGTTTTGGTGACGACGGTGTTTCTAACGTTGCATTGTTTATCCGGAATTAACTAAACCTCCATTTCGCAGTACTGCCATTAAGAGCATTTCTATTTGTTTAGGGGTGTGGTGGTAAGCAACTGATTTCAACCAATGTTTACATTGGAAGATTTTGACGGAGAGTTTGATCCTGGCTCAGGACGAACGCTGGCGGCGCGCCTAATACATGCAAGTCGAACGAGTACGCACTTCGGTGCAATGTACGAGTGGCGAACGGGTGAGTAACACGTGAGAAACCTGCCTCGGAGACCGGGACAACCATTGGAAACGATGGCTAATACCGGATGTCCTTACTTGATCGCATGATCGTGTAAGGAAATGATCCGTCGCTCCGGGAGGGTCTCGCGGCCTATCAGCTAGTTGGTGAGGTAACGGCTCACCAAGGCATCGACGGGTAGCTGGTCTGAGAGGACGATCAGCCACACTGGGACTGAGACACGGCCCAGACTCCTACGGGAGGCAGCAGTAGGGAATCTTGCACAATGGGCGAAAGCCTGATGCAGCGACGCCGCGTGGGGGATGAAGGCCTTCGGGTTGTAAACCCCTTTCAGTAGGGACGAAAATGACGGTACCTACAGAAGAAGCTCCGGCCAACTACGTGCCAGCAGCCGCGGTAACACGTAGGGAGCAAGCGTTGTCCGGATTTATTGGGCGTAAAGAGCTCGTAGGTGGTTCGGTAAGTCGGATGTGAAAACTCAAGGCTCAACCTTGAGACGCCATCCGATACTGCTGTGACTTGAGTTCGGTAGAGGAGTGTGGAATTCCTGGTGTAGCGGTGAAATGCGCAGATATCAGGAGGAACACCGACAGCGAAGGCAGCACTCTGGGCCGATACTGACACTGAGGAGCGAAAGCATGGGGAGCAAACAGGATTAGATACCCTGGTAGTCCATGCCGTAAACGTTGGGCACTAGGTGTGGGGATTTATCAACGATCTCCGCGCCGTCGCTAACGCATTAAGTGCCCCGCCTGGGGAGTACGGCCGCAAGGCTAAAACTCAAAGGAATTGACGGGGGCCCGCACAAGCGGCGGAGCATGTTGCTTAATTCGAGGCAACGCGAAGAACCTTACCTGGGTTTGACATTTAGGGAAAAGCCATAGAGATATGGTGTCCTTCGGGGCCCTAAACAGGTGGTGCATGGCTGTCGTCAGCTCGTGTCGTGAGATGTTTGGTTAAGTCCAGCAACGAGCGCAACCCCTGTCCTATGTTGCCAGCACGTAAAGGTGGGGACTCATGGGAGACTGCCGGCGTCAAGTCGGAGGAAGGTGGGGACGACGTCAAGTCATCATGCCCCTTATGTCCAGGGCTGCAAACATGCTACAATGGCTGGTACAACGGGCAGCGACACCGCGAGGTGAAGCGAATCCCTTAAAGCCAGTCTCAGTTCGGATTGAAGTCTGCAACTCGACTTCATGAAGCTGGAGTCGCTAGTAATCCCGGATCAGCAACGCCGGGGTGAATACGTTCCCGGGCCTTGTACACACCGCCCGTCACACCACGAAAGTCGGTAACACCCGAAGTCAGTGGCCCAACTCGCAAGAGGGGGAGCTGCCGAAGGTGGGATCGGTGATTGGGGTGAAGTCGTAACAAGGTAGCCGTACCGGAAGGTGCGGCTGGATCACCTCCTTTCTAAGGAGCACTGTTTACTTCCGCTCTGCAAATCATTGCTTTGGTGATGTTGTTGTTGGGTGGGCTTTGACTGTTCACAACTCTGTGTTCAGTGGTAACAGGCATCTAGTTGGTCACTGGTTTTTCAACGGTTCCCTCCTCGACAACAATTGATTGTTGGGTGTACAGCTTGTTGGATTGTTCAAACTTTGATTTGTTCCGGTTTCTGTCTTCTGTTTTGAGAGGGCGTCGAGTCTTGCTGCGTTTGCGTGGTGAGGTAGTGTCGATTGCCTTCGCAGCTCTGTAGCCCTTGGTCGTTGACTGAGCCACTGCATCTGCGAGAGCCCAGCGTGCCGCATCCTCAATTTGGGTGCGGTTTGTTGTGTTCCTGGTCCTTGAGAACTGAATAGCGAGCACGAGCATCTTTGACATCCTGCTTACTCAAATGAGTGGGGTGTCTAGATAAATTTGCAGCATCACGTCCATGTGGTGCTGCGCAAACTTTTAGTTTAAAATGAGTAATTAACATGATTTCTTATAAATACACAGAGTTCTCTGTACGTCGTTGAATGTCCTTTGGATGTTCGCGGTTGTATGGGTTCTGACGATTTAAGGATTTCGGATTTCAAGCTACAAAGAGCCAACGGTGAATGCCTTGGCACGTACTACCGAAGAAGGACGCGATCGGCTGCGATAAGCCACGGCGAGCTGCCTAATAAGCTATGACCCGTGGATGTCCGAATGGGGAAACCCAGCACCCGTCATGGGGTGTTACTCCCGCCTGAATATATAGGGCGGGTAGAGGGAACTCGGTGAACTGAAACATCTCAGTAACCGGAGGAAAGAAAAACAACCGTGACCCCCCTAGTAGCGGCGAGCGAACGGGGGTGAGCCTAAACCGACATAGTGGAAAGCCTAGCGGCGTTGCTATGTCGGGGTCGTGGGACCTAAGGGCAGGTGCGCTAGAACCTGCAAAGAGTTACAAATCTTGTTGTTAGTAGAACCGTACTGGAAAGACGGGCCGTAGAGGGTAATAGCCCCGTAAACGAAAGCTTCAAGACTCTTATTAGTGTTCCCGAGTAGCACCATTGACGTGGAATTTGGTGTGAATCCGCGAGGCCCACCTCGTAAGGCTAAGTATACGTACGTGACCGATAGTGAACTAGTACCGTGAGGGAAAGGTGAAAAGTACCCCGGGAGGGGAGTGAAATAGTACCTGAAACCGTTGGTTTACAAGCAGTCAAAGAGTCGTTTAGGACTTGTCCTAAGCCTCGATGGCGTGCCTTTTGAAGAATGAGCCTACGAGTTATGGTGTGTGGCAAGGTTAACCCGTGAGGGGAAGCCGGAGCGAAAGCGAGTCTGAATAGGGCGCATAGTCGCATGCTGTAGACCCGAAGCCGTGTGATCTATCCATGGGCAGTGTGAAGCGAGGGTAAGACCTCGTGGAGGCGCGAACCGACCTAGGTTGAAAACTGGGCGGATGACCTGTGGATAGGGGTGAAAGGCCAATCAAACACGGTGATAGCTGGTTCTCTGCGAAATGCATTTAGGTGCAGCGTTGCGTGTTCAGTACTGGAGGTAGAGCACTGGATGGATTAGGGGGCCCACAAGCTTACCGACTTCAGCCAAACTCCGAATGCCAGTACTCCAGAGCGCAGCAGTGAGACCCCGGGGGATGAGCTTCGGGGTCGAGAGGGAAACAGCCCAGATCGCCGGCTAAGGTCCCAAAGTGTGTGTTAAGTGGTAAACGATGTGGGTTCGCATAGACAGCCAGGAGGTTGGCTTAGAAGCAGCCACCCTTGAAAGAGTGCGTAACAGCTCACTGGTCGAGTGAACCTGCGCGGACAATGTAACGGGGCTAAAACACACCACCGAAGCCGCGGATGCCGCATTGCCTACGGGTAATGGGGCGTGGTAGCAGAGCGTCGATCTTGCTGTGAAGCAGCTGCGGAAGCAGTTGTGGAGCGTGGTCGAGTGCGAATGTAGGCATGAGTAGCGAGAGAGGGGTGAGAAACCCTTCCACCGAAAGCCCAAGGGTTCCTGGGGAAGGCTATTCCTCCCAGGGTGAGTCGGGACCTAAGGCGAGGCCGAAAGGCGTAGTCGATGGATAACTGGTTGATATTCCAGTACCGCTGAGAGCGCGTCCAGGCTTAACCGAAGTTGCTAACTGGATGTCCGGATCCTTAGGGAGCCGGAAGGAAAGGACCCACTTTGGAGCGGCCAGCAATGCAGGGACGAAGAATGGTAGGTGAACCCAGGCGATGGTTGTCCTGGGGTAAGTGCTTAGGCCGGGGCATAGGTAAATCCGTTCCCCGTTAAGGCTGAAACACGATGCCGAGTCGAATACGACGAAGTCATTGATCCACTACTTCCAAGAAAATCTGCTAGCGAGCTCTCTTAGCGCCCGTACCCCAAACCAACACAGGTGGGCAGGTAGAGAATACTAAGGTGTATGAGATAACCATGGTTAAGGAACTCGGCAAATTGCATCCGTAACTTCGGGATAAGGATGACCTCATGGGTTTATAGCCTAATGAGGTGGCACAAACTAGGGGGGAGCGACTGTTTACTAAAAACACAGCAGGGTGCTAAGTCGTAAGACGATGTATACCCTGTGACGCCTGCCCGGTGCTGGAAGGTTACGGGGACCGGTTAGCTGTAAAGCGAAGCTGTGAACCTAAGCCCCAGTAAACGGCGGCCGTAACTATAACGGTCCTAAGGTAGCGAAATTCCTTGTCGGGTAAGTTCCGACCTGCACGAATGGCGTAACGACTCCCCTACTGTCTCAACCATGGACTCAGCGAAATTGAAGTACGAGTAAAGATGCTCGTTAGCTACAGAAGGACGGAAAGACCCCGTGGACCTTTACTATAGCTTGATATTGGTGTTTGATTTGCGTTGTGTAGGATAGGTGGGAGACTAGGAAGTCGGAGCGCTAGCTTCGGTGGAGTCAACCTTGAAATACCACCCTGCGTACGTTGACCATCTAACCTTGGACCGTGATCCGGTTCGGGGACAGTGTCAGGTGGGTAGTTTGACTGGGGCGGTCGCCTCCTAAAGAGTAACGGAGGCGTTCAAAGGTTCCCTCAGACTGGTTGGCAATCAGTCTTCGAGTGCAATGGCATAAGGGAGCTTGACTGCGAGACCTACAAGTCGAGCAGGTACGAAAGTAGGACATAGTGATCCGGCGGTTGCGTGTGGAAGCGCCGTCGCTCAACGGATAAAAGGTACCCCGGGGATAACAGGCTAATCTTTCCCAAGAGTCCATATCGACGGAAAGGTTTGGCACCTCGATGTCGGCTCATCGCATCCTGGGGCTGAAGCAGGTCCCAAGGGTTGGGCTGTTCGCCCATTAAAGCGGTACGCGAGCTGGGTTTAGAACGTCGTGAGACAGTTCGGTCCCTATCCTCTGTAGCCGGAAGAGATTTGAGGAAAGCTGCCCCTAGTACGAGAGGACCGGGGTGGACGAAGCTCTCGTGTGCCAGTTGTCCTGCCAAGGGCATGGCTGGTTGGCGACCTTCGGACGGGATAACCGCTGAAAGCATCTAAGTGGGAAGCCCATTCCAAGATGAGATCTCTCACTGGGTTAACCAGGTAAGGCCCGTGGAAGAACACCACGTTGATAGGCCGGAAGTGTACGCACGGTAACGTGTTTAGCTGACCGGTACTAATCGGCCGAGGGCTTGATTAATCCGCAATCCTTGAGTTGTCAGGCTTTATGGCCCCGTATTACCAGCTTTGGTTGGTGTGTGGGGTTGATGTCTGAGAAACCAAGTAAATTACACGTCTAAGTTCGTGCTCGCTATTCAGTTCTTTAGGGATCATCTCAATAGTTTCGGTGGTGCTAGCGAGAGGGCCACACCCGTTCCCTTTCCGAACACGGAAGTTAAGCCTCTCAGCGCCGATGGTACTTGGATCGAGAGACCCTGGGAGAGTAGGTCGCCGCCGGATTTCGCTCCACAAACATTTGTTTGTGGAAACGCAGGATCGCCCCCTTTTATCACCCTGTTCTTGGGTGTCAAGGTTGCGAGCAGATCCGCACAATCAAAATGAGGAAGGCCCTGGGGGAAACCCCAGGGCCTTTCCCCGTTTTACACCCAACCACACCCACAAACGTGATCGAGGGCACACCTTCGAGTTGGGTGGAGAGCCGCGACTAGCTGTCATGGCGGTAGTGTTGCTTGGCTCGATGGCGGTCGGGTATTGAAAACTGAAGAGATGAAGAGCGAGCTACACATGGCTGAGCAAGACCGACCCCGTCGAGGGT
>Ga0115559_1002507_pt1 | contig 11649 bp, 11 predicted proteins | sample COGITO_mtgs_1105_3_FD_87281 | JGI IMG/M metagenome (GOLD analysis project Ga0115559, IMG submission 87281) | Pelagic marine microbial communities from North Sea - COGITO_mtgs_110506 | ecosystem: Environmental > Aquatic > Marine > Epipelagic | place: Germany:Helgoland, sampling site Kabeltonne... | reverse complement strand
TTTGAAATTTGAAGGTGCTTTAGGAGATAAGTTTAGTGATGCTCTCACAGTAGGTGGTAATACATTCTCGACTGACGAAAGAGTAAATCAAATCGTATTGGCAGTAGGGTTTAAATTGTTCTAGTAGCATTTAAATGTAATTGAAAGCCCTTGGTTCAACACCAAGGGCTTTTTGTTTTTTAGGTACATTGGTCATCAGTAAATCCGGTTAGTATGAAACGAATCTTAATAGCAATACTTTTTTCGTCTCTTTATCTGAATGTTAACGCCTGGCAATCTGATGCTGAACTTGGTGTCCTGGCTATTGGTTTTGTTGTTTCAGATATAGAAGCTTCAGAGAAGTTCTACACAGACATAATCGGTATGGTTCCGGCAGGTCAATTCAGCCTAGATAATCAATGGAGCGAAGAGGCAGGTGCTGCAAATCACAAGCCTTTTTCTGTTAAGATGTTTAAAATGAAGAATAGAGCATCCGCTACTATTCTGAAGCTTGCCTACTTTGAGAAAACTAAGAAGCAAAAGACTAAAAAAGGGATAGACGTAAGTGCTGGGGTAAACTACCTCACCTTTAGCTATGACGATTTAACATCTGTATTAACAAGGGTTGAAAATGCGGGGATAGATATAATAGGTGATGTGAAAAGAGATAATTATCGAATAATCTTTATCAGAGACCCAGATGGTGTATTTATTGAACTGATCGAACGTTTATAAAAAAAGAAAGGAAGCACTAAAGTGCTTCCTTTCTTTTTTTATTCGCCTTTTTGGTGGCTTCTACATTCTTTTCGATCCGATGACCTGGTCTTGACCATTTGGTTTTTTCGGCTTCCGATGGCGTCATTTCTTCTTGAGGTAGCGGTGTAGGTTTAGCTCCCTTGGCATAAGGTTTCATAGGATTTATCCCTAGAATTTTAAAGAGCTCCATGTCGTCATTCACATCTGGATTAGGTGTCGTCAATAGCTTGTCGCCTGCGAAGATTGATCCAGCTCCAGCTAAGAAGCAAAATGCCTGGCCTTCTTGACTCATTTCCGTTCTACCAGCAGAAAGTCTCACAGTGGTATGTGGTAATACAATTCTGGTGACAGCTACCATTCTAATCATTTCCCAAATAGGCACTACTTGCTCTTCTTCTAGTGGAGTACCTTCTACAGAAACCAACGCATTGATTGGTACAGATTCAGGCTGTGGGCTAAGGGACGAAAGTGCTACAAGCATGCCCGCACGATCTTCGATCTTTTCTCCCATACCGATAATGCCACCACTGCATACGGTTACATTGGTCTTTCTGACATTCTTGAGGGTTTCAAGTCTGTCTTCCCAACCTCTGGTTGAGATAATTTCTTTATAGTATTCTTCAGAGGAGTCTAGGTTGTGGTTGTACGCATATAAACCAGCTTCAGCCAAACGCTTTGCTTGGTTTTCGCTGAGCATACCCAAAGTACAGCACACTTCCATATCTAGTCCATTGATGGTGCGTACCATATCCAGGACTTGATCGAACTCTGGGCCATCTTCCACATTTCTCCAGGCGGCACCCATACATACTCGGGATGATCCAGAGGACTTGGCGCGGAGTGCTTGTGCTTTTACCTGATCGACCGTCATTAGGTCATTTTTTTCTATGTCCGTGTGGTATCTAGCTGCTTGTGGGCAGTAGGAACAATCCTCAGGGCAACCACCAGTTTTGATAGAAAGTAAGGTGCTTACTTGAACCTCATTTGGGTTGTGATTTAATCTATGAACTGTGGCGGCTTCATAGATTAAATCAAGTAAAGGCTTATTATATATTTCAAGAATTTCTTCCTTCGTCCAGTCGTGTCTGATCTCGCTCATTCTTTGATTTTAAAGTATCGGCAAAATAGGCACACGCTTAATCAACTCCAATAACTAATACTATATTTGACCGATATGACAAGTATCTATCTTCTATTAGGAACCAACCTTGGTAATAAGATTAAGAATTTGGAAAGGGTAAGGGAGTTACTCGTGTCTAACCGAGTTGCGATTAGAAAGGAGTCATCGGTTTATGAGACAGCTGCTTGGGGCATTGAAGACCAACCTACTTTCTTAAATCAAGTACTAGAAATTGAAACGGCTAAAACTCCAGATAAATTGTTAGCCTTGACAAAAGAGATTGAGATGAAGATGGGGCGAGTGAGGATGGAAAAGTGGGGTGAGCGTCTGATCGATATTGATATCCTCTATTATGGGGATTCAATTGTGAATCAAGATGACCTACAGATTCCTCACCCTGAGATTCAGAATAGGCGATTTACATTAGTGCCTTTGGTTGAAATTGCTCCAAATTTTGTGCATCCACAACTACTGGTCTCTCAAGTAGCCTTACTTAAAGCTTGTGAGGATAAATTAGAAGTGAACCCTCATGAACAGGCTTTGTAAGAACTCGTTTATTCGCTAGAAGCTAGAAGCTAGAAGCTAGAAGCTAGAAGCTAGAAGCTAGAAGCTAGAAGCTATATACTTCCTACTTCTGCTTCTCTGTGAATCTTTTTCACCAATCCCTGAAGAACTTTTCCAGGTCCTGATTCTACAAAGTTTGTAGCACCATCAGCCACCATGGCTTGCACGGATTGTGTCCACCTTACTGGAGCTGTCAATTGGATCTTGAGATTTTCTTTAATCTCATTAATATCTGTGGAAGCTTTCGCTGTTACGTTTTGATATATCGGACATACGCCTTGACTAAATACTGTTTCGTCAATCGCCTTCTCTAATTCCTCTCTGGCTGGCTCCATTAATGGCGAATGGAATGCGCCACCTACTGGAAGTGGGAGGGCTCTTTTTGCACCTGCTTCTTTTGCTTTCTCGCAGGCTATTTCAATTCCTTTGTGAGAACCTGAAATCACCAGTTGTCCTGGACAGTTATAATTAGCGGCAACAACAACTTCGTCAATTGATGCACATAAGTCTTCGACAACTTGGTCTTCAAGCCCAAGTATTGCCGCCATAGTGGAAGGATTGATTTCACAAGCCTTTTGCATTGCCAAGGCACGCTGCGATACAAGTTTAAGACCATCTTCAAAAGTCAGAACACCACTCGCAACAAGTGCTGAAAACTCTCCAAGCGAATGACCTGCTACCATATCTGGCTTGAAGTTTTCGGAGATTTTTGCTAGCACTACCGAATGCAAGAAGATAGCTGGTTGGGTAACCTTAGTTTCTTTTAGTTGATCGGCTGTACCATCAAACATAATGTCGGTAATGCGAAAGCCGAGAATGTCATTAGCTAGTTCTAAAAGTCGTTTCGCTTCGGCAGAAGAATCGTATAAATCTTTGGCCATTCCGGGGAATTGCGCACCCTGGCCTGGAAATACATATGCAGTCATTTATTAAAGGGTTTGATTTGGGTGCGGTAAAACTAATGAATAATCATTAAGCTTCCATAAATCGTGACCGAAGCTCCGGTGTTGGTACTCGACACGAATCTTGCTTACCCCACCATTTGTATCTGTTCCTTGCAATGATATCGTAAACGCCATGCCTAATGAAAGGAGGGATGATTATGAATATGTAAAGGACTGGATAAAGGCCATTTAACTTCTTGGCTATTCTCAGTGCGGCTGAGCTTTTCTTATATACTTGGTCTTCGCTGAGTAGGACAAGGCTATCGAAGGCTTCGTTATCGTATCCAAGTTCGAGAAGCTTTTTCTGACCAAACTCTGACTGAAGAGCAGCAAATCTGAAATGATTGTGAGGGTCATGGTCAATGATGAAGTTAACAGAGCTGTTACATAGGTTACAGACTCCATCGAATAGGAGTATGTCTTGGTTTTCTATGTTGTCTGATTTCTTCAATGCAAAGTCTCCTATTTCCTCAATAATACGAAGCTAACAATACTACAATGGCACTTAGTTCCGAGTATGGTGTCTGTTCTACTTTGATGCATCAGGATTACCTGAAAATTTTCACCCAGTTTCTGAATTCTTGCGTCTTCAAATCAGGATCAAGTACATCAAAAGTTACCGTTGCAGAGTAATAGTAGGTACCAGATGGCAATGGATTGCCATTAACGTCTCTTCCGTCCCAATCTATATAGATATTTGGTTCTATGCCATCTGTTGAATTATAACTGAATATCTCACGTCCACCCCAGCGATCAAATACCTGAAAGACTACTGATTCTACAAACCTTGGACATTTGCCATTGGGCTGGTCGAAGGCTCTAAAAGTATCATTAATGTTGTCACCATTTGGAGTGAAAGTATTAGGCAACTCATAATAGGGACAGTTATCGAAACAAATAGGGTCGCTTAAGGAGCTTTCATTATTTGATCTGTCAACTGACGCAATGCGATAGCAGCCTTTGATTTCACTTAAGCCTGTATGGTCGAAGGTTGTGTTTCGTGTATTACCAACCAAAGTGAAGCTACTTTCTTCACCCGTATTGGAGAAGTAAATATTGTAACTGGCAATGTCATTATCAACATCATCAGCAGTCCAGTTGAGCGTATTTGTGAAGTCCGCAAATGCACATGGTTCTGTTTCCAAACGTGCACAATTATCATTTTCTAAAAGGATTAATGGGAATCCGCCTGGGCCACTAATAATAGTTGTGTCACCAGGAAGTACTACTTCCGGTTCTTCAGGAGGTTGCTCATCGTTCGGTTGTACACAAATAATTTGAGAGTCATTGACCAGTGGAGCATCTATGTCTTCATTACCATAACTACCCCGTGTTGTTACGAAGTAGCAGTATTCTCTATCGTCTCGTAAGGCGATGCCATTAAATGATCCATCATCAAAATATCTTAATCCATCAACAGTCACTTGGCTGCTGTCGATTAACACGAATGTATCCACGTCATTTGCATTCGCATCAGTTCTGTTACGATAAATAAGGTGGTATGGTGCACTCTGAACTTGATTAGACCAAGGTACTTCTGCACTCCAGGAGAGGTTGACGGACTGTATCTCGCCTACAGCCTCTAGTCTCACCGAGGAGGCAGTAGCCGAACTATCTATCAGGTTCTCATCAGCATCATAAAACCGTACTTGGTAATTGAATGGTTGGTCTTGAGTGTTGATTCCCGTATCGGTAAATACTGTATCTGTTGTAGACACTAAAAGGGTACGGCCACTTGTGTCACTAAATCCGTCATAACGGAATAGCTCATACCTAAACGGAGGAGGAAATAAGGTTTCATCAATATCTAATGGAGACACCCATTTGACGAAAATCTCACCATTGGTATCGCTCGTTTCTTCAATCGATACATTAGTAATTGCTGGGATGTCTAATGGAATAAGCTGACAAAATTCTTGAGAGGCATAACTCGTACCGCCACTTGGAGATGGGAATTCAGCAACAAGGCGATAACAATAGTTTACGCCTGGTCTTACATTATTATCATCCACATACGATGTTTGATTGATCGGTAACTCATCAATTAATACATAGCCAGAATTGGCAGGAATGCCAATATTACAGTTCTCAGGGGTGAAGTCAAAGCTTTCAACGCGTCTGTATAACTGCATTTTCGGGTTGAAATTGGCTCCAATGTAATTGTCCCAATTCAGTTGAATTGAAGTACTAGATGCGATAGACCCTGTGAGACCTGTCGGTGCTGGAGCAACTACGATGACATTCCATCTTTTAAAATCTGTAAAGGCTGGAGCATCCCTGTCAAAAGGTCTGTCAGACACTTTGAACTGGACTTCATATGGTCTAGTCCTTACATGTGAAATATCTGTCCGCCAACTGAAAAGTGATTCAGCTGGCTGATCTCTAAACCTTGCTAGTCTTGAACTATCAGGTAAAGAAAAGAACTCGGCAGGTGAAATATTCAAGTCGAAAACGCCACCAAATGCTTCAAGTTTCACTGGATTACCATCAGGGTCAGTCCCTAATACTACGGCATTCAATAACGAGCCAGCTTCCACACAAGTATCTGGTGGAATTATTAATTCAGGTCTATCGTTATTACAATCTTCCACAACGATTTGCATGTCACGCGTGACGAAACCAATGAGTTCAAACCTGTCATTCAATTCTGAAAACCGCCATTCTTCGACTATAAAGGCGATATTGTATTCGCCAGCCAACATCGGGGCATCCCAAGTTAAGTCTCCTGTTATGGGGTTAATCTCGAAAATTGCCGGACTTCCTCCATCTTCTCTGATGGTAGAAATTGAACTATCGTCAAGGGGTAGGTAAGTTTCAATTTTAACTCCTCTATCTATTAGAGGGATCACTAATTTGTATGCTAGGCTATCTCCATCAGGATCAAATGCACCTGCATTGTGAATAAAGCGACCCCCAATACAAGCTCTATCGACTGGAGGGATCGTTAGGATCGGAGTGTCGTTTAAGCGGTCGCCTGCTCGAATTCTAAGCGCGGTTTCAACATGAAAGGCTAGGCTTTCAGAGGCTGCACCTCCAAGGTTGATAATATTGGCGTTTCGATTTTGCTCTGTAAAACTTACTACATAAACACCTGGCCCATCAAAAGTATGGTCAAACTGAATCGTAATTACTGAAGTCTGGTTTCCAATATCTACCTCAGTGATTCTATTATCTACTGCTTCCGCTCGAAGCGCTTCAATACCAGGCCCTATTGTTCTTCCTTGACCGAAATTGAATAAGCCTCCGTCACCAAAGGGCACACCCTCTGTGTCTCTGTAAATGGTAAGAGTGAATCGATACCTTAAACCGGATTGAGAAATTCGAACCGCAGTAATTTCCCCAGCACGAATATGAGTTGCCGCAGCATCAATAGCAAAGAGAGAAATTAGTGTTAAGCACAGAATAAATCTTCTGAACATACTCATGTAGTAATACCTTTAAGGTCTAAACGCAATATCTGTAATTAGTTGTACTTTTTTTTAATAATTCTTGACATTCTGAAGCCTATTGGATAACACTCTATCCAATGAATTTCAGTCCGTGTAACTGGTTCCAAAACATGGAAAACTAATTTGATGCAAAATAAGTTTGAACGGGTGAGTCAGAAAAACTTGTTTTCCTGATTCAATAATTCATATAGATGGACCAAACAATTGAGCTATACACTTTCTTTCAAGACTGTAGTATATCTAAGTCGAATTGACTTTGATTGCAATCGTTTGGAATATAACTTTGAGCTATAAAATAACTGCTATCATACAATGAGTTGGGTTAAACAAACCTTTAGCAGTTCCATTGGACGCAAGTTTGCAATGGCACTGTCAGCACTGTTCCTATTAGTCTTCTTACTTCAACACTTTACGATAAACTTTTTATCAGTTTTCAGTGAAGAGTTATTCAATGAGGTATCCCATTTTATGGGAACCAATCCATTGGTACAATTTGCTTTGCAGCCTGTGCTGATTTTCGGAGTTGTATTCCATTTTATTATGGGATTCATCTTAGAGATCAAGAATAACAAAGCAAGAGAGATAAAATATGAGATGAACAAGGGTGCTGCTAATTCTACATGGTTCTCTAGAAACATGATTTGGTCGGGCTTGGTGATCCTTGGGTTCATCGGACTACACTTCTATGATTTTTGGATTCCAGAAATCAATATTAAATATATCCAAGGCGACATGTCAGGCATGATCAATGGGGAGTATAGATATTTTGAGGAGATGGTCCATAAGTTCCATGATCCAATTCGTGTAGGGCTTTATGTTTTATCTTTTGTCTTTTTGGGAATGCACTTAAAGCATGGCTTTCAATCTGCCTTCCAGTCAATGGGAGCGAGACATGAAAAGTATACGCCAGGGATCAAGAAGTTTGGAGATCTTTATGCGATTGGGATTCCAGCGGGATTTATCTTTATAGCACTGTATCATCATCTAACTGCGATTTAAGAAAGGAATTATGACGACACTGAATTCGAAAATTCCAGAAGGTCCAATAGCTGATAAATGGACTAATTATAAAAACAATATTAACCTCGTCAACCCTGCTAATAAAAGGGGTATCGATGTAATTGTAGTAGGAACAGGCCTTGCAGGCGGTTCTGCTGCAGCGACACTAGCGGAACTTGGTTATAACGTAAAAGCATTCTGTTATCAAGATTCTCCGAGGCGCGCTCACTCGATTGCCGCTCAAGGAGGGATTAATGCAGCAAAGAATTATCAAGGAGATGGTGATTCAACCTATCGACTTTTTTACGATACTGTAAAGGGTGGTGATTACCGATCTAGAGAGGCTAACGTTTACCGACTAGCTGAGGTATCCACTAATATCATCGATCAATGTGTGGCACAAGGTGTTCCTTTTGCAAGAGATTACGGAGGGTTATTGGATAACCGTTCTTTTGGTGGTGTTCAAGTATCGAGAACATTTTATGCCAAAGGCCAAACAGGTCAGCAATTGCTCTTAGGTTGTTATTCTGCCATGTCACGCCAGATAGGTAAGGGTAAAATTAAGATGTACAACCGTCATGAAATGATGGATGTAGTTAAGATCGATGGTAAGGCTAGGGGTATAATTGCCCGAAACCTTGTTACTGGCGAGATTGAAAGACATTCAGCTCATGCAGTGGTAATCGCTTCAGGTGGTTACGGAAATGTATTTTTCTTGTCGACCAATGCAATGGGATCAAATGTTTCCGCCGGATGGAAAGTACATAAAAAAGGAGCGTACTTCGCCAACCCTTGCTATACACAAATTCACCCTACCTGTATTCCACAGCATGGAGATCAACAATCTAAGTTGACGCTTATGTCGGAGTCATTGAGAAATGATGGTCGAATTTGGGTTCCAGGAAAGAAAGAAGATGCTGAAGCAATTAGAGCTGGCAAAATGAAGCCGATCGAGATTGCGGAAGCCGATAGAGATTATTATTTAGAAAGAAGGTACCCTTCTTTTGGAAACCTAGTACCAAGAGATGTAGCATCTAGAGCAGCAAAAGAACGTTCTGATGCTGGTTTCGGAGTAGGTACAAATGAAACTGGAGAGGCTGTATACCTTGATTTCTCTGCCGCAATTATGCGATATGGTCAAGAGCAGGCTAATATTCATGGACACCATGATGCCTCAAAAGAAAAGATTCAAGCTTTAGGAACTGATGTTATCGAGAAGAAGTACGGTAACCTTTTCCAGATGTACGAGAAGATTACGGCTGACGATCCATATAAAACAGCAATGAAGATTTATCCAGCAGTTCACTACACGATGGGTGGTGTTTGGGTTGATTATAATCTCATGACTACCATCGAAGGTTGTTACTGTATAGGAGAGGCTAACTTTTCTGATCATGGAGCTAATAGGCTGGGCGCGTCAGCATTGATGCAAGGCCTAGCTGATGGTTATTTTGTGCTGCCTTACACTATTGGAGATTATTTATCTAATGATATTAGGACAGGAACTATCCCTACTGATGGGCCTGAGTTTGATGCAGCAGTGAAAGATGTTCAAGATAAGATTGACTTTTTCATTAATAACAAGGGGACTAAATCCGTTGACCACTTCCATAAGCGCTTAGGTAAAGTGATGTGGAATCAAGTGGGCATGGAGAGAAGTGAAGAGGGGTTGAAAGACGCGATTGCTGAAATCAAACAAATTCGTGAAGAATTCTGGAAAGAAGTGAATGTGCCTGGTACTAATGATAGTATGAATCCTGAATTGGAGAAAGCTGGCAGAGTGGCTGATTTTCTAGAGTTAGGAGAATTATTCGCTAGAGATGCACTCGACAGAGAAGAATCTTGTGGAGGTCACTTTAGAGTAGAGTACAGTACTGATGAAGGTGAAGCCATGCGTGATGATAAGCACTTTGCTTATGTGTCTGCTTGGGAGTATAAAGGCGAGCCAGCTGATGCAGTATTGCATAAGGAGGAGTTGAAGTACGAGAATATTGAACTCAAGACACGTTCGTACAAATAATTAATTGAGAATTTAAGACTGAAAAATATGTCAACCGCAAAAGGATTGAACCTTACGCTCAAGGTTTGGAGACAAAAAAATGACAAGGACAAGGGTCAGATGGAGACTTATCAGGTATCTGATATTTCAACGGATAGCTCTTTTCTAGAAATGATGGATATTCTCAATGAGCAGCTAATCAATGAGGGCAAAGATCCTGTTGCATTTGATCACGACTGCCGTGAAGGTATTTGTGGTAGCTGTTCTATGTACATCAATGGTGAAGCACACGGCCCTGGTAGAGAAATCACTACCTGCCAGCTCCATATGAGAGAATTTAAAGATGGTGAGACAATTTATATCGAACCATGGAGAGCAAAAGCTTTCCCAGTGATCAAGGATTTGGTTGTGGACAGAGGTGCATTTGACCGTATTATGGCTTCTGGGGGATTTGTGAGCGTGAATACTTCTGGTAATACTCAGGATGCAAATTAGATTCCTATTCCTTAGGCAGATGCAGATAAGGCTTTTGACGCAGCTACATGTATTGGTTGCGGTGCTTGTGTCGCTTCTTGTAAGAACTCATCAGCAATGTTATTTGTGTCAGCAAAAGTATCGCAGTTTGCCCTACTACCACAAGGAAAAGTAGAGGCAGCAGAGCGTGTACAAAACATGGTGAGCCAGATGGACGAAGAGGGTTTTGGTAATTGTTCTAATACTGGAGCATGCGAAGTAGAGTGCCCTAAAGGAATTTCCTTAGACAATATTGCCAGAATGAATAGAGAGTATCTTTCTGCTAGCGTATCTTCAGATAAGCAATAGAATTACAGTATTCAAGTAAAAAAGCACTCCAGTATTGGGGTGCTTTTTTTATGGTTTCTAGTGTGTGCTCGACAAAAAAAAAGGCCTCATTTGAGGCCTTGAAATATCTTTTGTGCTTTGACTATTGAGCGCGTAGACTCAAAACGTAAAGTCCACTTGTACCTGCAGCAGCCCCACCATCAGAGGTGAAGTTTACAGTCAATCTTGCTGTAGCTGGCGTTGTCGTAGTGACTAAGTTACTTAGAGTGAAAACATTACTATCGTCACCACTAAAAATCAATTGATTGATATTGGTTCCATTGAATCCCCATGTTCCTGAAGCTTCAAATAATGGATCCCCGTCTACACTAGTATAGGTTTTACTAGTTGCGGTACCTCTAAGGGTAAGGCTGAAATTATCGAAGCCAGTAGCAGGGACACCATCAAATGTAATTGATGTAGCTATCCAAGTAGCCCCAGACGTACCGCCAAGGTCCAATAGTCGTTGCTCTTCTGCTGTTAAAGCAGGAGTGTCGTCACTACCTCCACAAGAAAGTGTGCTTAAGGTCAATATTACCAGTAGACTTAAAATATAATATTTGGTACGAATCATTTCTTTTTTTTTAAGTTATCAATAATAGGTAAAAATTCTAAAATCGCATTGGTAAAGGTCATTTTTACTTGTAGTCGGCAATGTGTAATATTTTATCGCAGAAGTCATATTCTGATTTTTGGTTAGAACTAATCAACACAAGTTTTTTACCTAAAAGCTTCTTAATATTTTCTAAATACCAAGCAATTCCTTGTTCATCGAGGTTAGTAGTTGGCTCATCTAAAAAGCAAATTTCACTTGTCGAGAAGAACCCAAGACCAAGCTTAAGACGCTGCTTCATTCCTGAGGAATAGTTTTTTATTTGTTTACTCCGATCCTCGTTAAGATAGATTTTATCTATGAAATCGTTGATTGAATACCCTTCCCTTAACGTCTTAAACTTAAAATGGAACGCTAAGAATTCGTCTAATGTGAACTCCTCTATT
>Ga0115559_1002497_pt1 | contig 11700 bp, 8 predicted proteins | sample COGITO_mtgs_1105_3_FD_87281 | JGI IMG/M metagenome (GOLD analysis project Ga0115559, IMG submission 87281) | Pelagic marine microbial communities from North Sea - COGITO_mtgs_110506 | ecosystem: Environmental > Aquatic > Marine > Epipelagic | place: Germany:Helgoland, sampling site Kabeltonne... | reverse complement strand
TTTTCCGAATTGTACTGATAAGTTTGAAACTGATAACATGCTTAAAATAATTTTTGCAAAAGTAAATAAATCAAACCACTCACCAAATTAAACAGCCTCGTAATTTAACAACGCCTTAACAAGGAATAATCGTTTATAAACTTACTTTTGAAACACATAACATATTATTCGCCAGATATTAATACAAATGAAACCAATATTACTTCTTTGCGGGCTTTTAGTCCTCTGTAGCTGTCAACCCAGTCACAGAGCAAATAAGGCTGTTTTTTTTGGGGGTGACATCATCAACCCTAGTAATAATTATGTGGTTTTGTATGATACTCAAAACAATATCGATACGCTCTATCTGAATGCTGAAAATCGATTTTCACACCATTTCACTACTTTTAAACCTGGAATTCATTCATTTGTGCATGGCGGAAAACATCAATCTATATTACTCGAAGCCAACGATAGTATCATGATGCATATTAATACGCATGATTTTGACGAATCGATTGTGTATAATGGGATTGGTGCGAAAAAGAATAATTTCCTTATCAACTTATTGCTCAAGCTCGAAAACGAAAGCAGTCAAACCAATGTGTTTTATAAAAAATCACCCTTTGATTTCCATTTTACCATCGAAGGTTTAATCACCAAAAACACTAAAGAATTACAGAAGTTTCTCAAGGAAAACCCTAACTCAGAACTTTTCAAAAAAATAGCCCAAGCAAGTATTAATTATAACTATTTCACTAAAAAAGAACTCTACCCGTTTCACCATTATGGGAAAAATAATCTGAATGATTTTAAAAAACTACCCCCTATTTTTTATGAGTTCCGAAAAGAGATTGTTTATAATGACATCGATCTGAAAGATTTTTATCCCTATTATAATTTTTTATTTCCCCATATAAATAACTTAGCACTCGATCAATTAATAAGTTCAAATGCAGAATTTACATTAGAGAATAATTCACTAGATTATACCATGCGAAAGTTGGAACTTATCGATAGTTTGGTGACCAATACCATGATTAAAAATAATTTATTGAAATATACAACGCGTAACTTCATTTCGAATTCTAAATACATCGATCAGAGTTATATTTTATATCAATCGTTCTTAGAAAAAAGCACTATTGAAAAAGATAAAATATACATTAAAAATTTATTTAAACATGCGCAGGGACTTCAAGCGGGTTACCCATTACCACCCATTGAAGTGGTGAATCATAAAAATGAAACTTTAAATATTAATACTATTTTTAAAAAAACATCCGTTATTTATTTTTGGGATAATGCGAGTCGATATCATTTTGAAAACAGTCATATTAAGGTCAAATCCCTACAAGAAAATTTTCCTGATATTGATTTTATCGCGATTAATATTAACTCGATGCACACCAATGTATGGCGCAATATGATTTTTGGAAATCAGTTTAAAATTGAAAACGAGTATCGATTTTCAGATCCGTCCTATGCTAAAAAGAGGTTAGCAATCAACTATATCAAAAAGGTTTTGATTGTAGATCGTGAGGGATTGATTTTAAATGTTACCGCCGATTTATTTGATCCTACCTTTAATAAAACGCTTCAAAAATATAAATAAAAAAATAGCTGAAGTTTCCTTCAGCTATATATTTTATGTTTGAAATGTAGGTCTTAATTTCCTTTTTTATAATCTTCCAAAAATTTAGCTAAACCACTGTCCGTTAATGGGTGGCGCAATAAACCTTCAATAGAACTTAAAGGGCCAGTCATGACATCGGCACCTAACTTCGCACAGTCAATCACATGCATGGTGTGACGCACAGACGCCGCTAAAATTTCGGTTGCAAATCCATAATTGTCATAGATCAAACGAATTTCGGCAATTAGGTTTAAACCATCGGTTGAAATATCATCCAAACGACCAATAAATGGAGACACATAAGTGGCACCCGCTTTGGCAGCTAATAAGGCTTGTCCGGCGGAAAACACTAAAGTCACATTGGTTCTAATCCCTTTGTCACTAAAATATTTACAGGCTTTTACACCATCTTTGATCATAGGAAGTTTCACTACAATTTGTGGATGTAAAGCTGCAAGAGCTTCCCCTTCTTTTACCATGCCCTCAAAATCTGTAGAAATAACTTCGGCAGACACATCGCCTTCAACAATAGCACAAATGGCTTTGTAATGATTCAAAATGTTATCTGAACCTGTAATGCCTTCTTTAGCCATTAAGGATGGATTGGTAGTCACACCATCAAGAACCCCAAGGTCTTGTGCTTCTTTTATTTGAGTTAAATTTGCCGTGTCAATAAAAAATTTCATACTATTTTATTTTGATTTAATTAATGTTACAAAATTAGAGTATTCTATCGTTTAGACAAAGCTAATCCCCATAAATAAATAGCGAATTAAAGTTTATAAAAACGACACAAAAGAGCTTCGTACCATAAATCAGGAAGGATTCGTTTTAATACGATGGAGAATTTTTGTAAAAAAGCTCCAACTTTATAATGAATTTTCGGATTTTTAGAGGTGATGATTTGATGAATCATTTTTGCCAACAATAAGGGGTCTTCCCCAGAATCTACATGCGAATCCATTAAATTTAAAGTGGTTCCATAAGGTTCTTTGTAAGGAGAATCTTTGAGTAATGGCGCATGATAACGGCCAGCTGCAATATTGGTTGCAAAATCACCAGGCGCAATATTACTGAGCTTGATATTAAATGCTTTGAGTTCCATTCGATACGATTCGGTAATCAGTTCCAATGCCCCTTTACTAGCGCTATAAATGCCTCTAAAAGGCAATCCCATATATCCAGCAATAGAAGTAATATTTAGAATTAACCCCGATTGTTGAGTCCGCATATACGGCAACACGGCATTAATCATATGAATAGGCCCAAATAAATTGGTTTCAAAATTAGCTTTCATCTCTTCGGTTGGAATCTCTTCCAAAGGGCCCGTAATTCCAACACCAGCATTATTAATCAAAATATCAATTTGATTAGTTTTAGAAATTAGTTCCAAAACACAACTTGCAATTGAAGCGGATTGAGTGACGTCTAATTTTAATAGTGGAAACTTAGAGTCCGTACATTTTTCTGGCGATCGACTTGTGCCATAAACGATGTATCCATTATCTGTTAGGTACTCACCTACAGATTTTCCAATACCTGATGAACCCCCTGTAATTAAAACTACTTTTGACATGTATTGCTTTTATAATAAGTGCTAAAGATAAAAAGAATTGAGGAAACTAAAGGGTACAAAAAATGGCAAGCTACCTACATCACACTGCTACAACCATTTACCTTTGCTGCGTTCCCGCCCTGGAGGATTCAACAGGAGCTAGTTGTGTAGGACTTGCCAGTGCAAATATACAAAGTTTTAATATTTTCACAATCATTTTTTTTACTGAATATAAATAAATAAATTGCTGAAAATTAATATAACTCTATGCATCCCATCAAACTATTGACCTTCATTGGGTTTGGTCTTTTATTGACCGCTTGTGGTAACAACGCAGGCTCTAAATCCTCTAACTTTTCGATCCAAATAAACAGCGATACCAACGTTATTTCGAACGCAAACACACTTAGCGTTGAATTGATCAACCCTAAAAACTACAAAATTGACTCCGTTCAATTGACCTTAGATAATTCGAAAATCGAGACTTCCGTGGCTTTAGCATCCAAGACTTTGGGTGAAAAAATAATCAAGGCCAAAGTGTTTTATGATTCTAAATTTGAAATCGCCTTAAAAAAAGTAATTATTGTGAGTGCGACGGCTCCAAAATTATATACCTATGAGATTGTAAATACGTACCCTCACGATATCACCTCTTACACGCAAGGACTGGAATTTTATAAAGGAAATTTATATGAAAGTACGGGTCAATATGGAGAATCTAAACTTAGAAAAATCGATTATAAGACTGGTAAAATTCTTGATAACATTGATTTAAGCAAAGCCTATTTTGGAGAAGGACTCTCGGTTTTAAATGATAAAATTTATCAATTAACTTGGAAAGAAGGTCGTGGATTGGTCTATGACGTGAACCGTTTTGAACAAATTGAAACCTTTAATTATGGACAAAGTAAAGAAGGTTGGGGCTTGTGTAATGATGGTGAAAAATTTTATAAATCTGATGGAACCGCTTACATTTGGATTCTCAACCCTCAAACGCTTTCCGAAGAAGGGTCTATCCAAGCCTATACCAATAAAGGAAAGTTGACAAATCTTAATGAATTAGAATGGGTGGATGGAAAAATTTATGCGAATCGTTTCCAAAAAAATGGTGTTGCGATTATCAACCCCCAAAATGGAGCGATCGAAGCGGTCATTGATTTTAAAAAATTAAAAACGAAAGTCACCAAACACAAAGGATTGGATGTTCTCAATGGGATCGCTTACAACCCAAAAACAAAAACGTTATTTGTGACCGGCAAACGCTGGGATAAATTATTTGAAGTGAAAATCATTAAAAATTAAGGATGGTTTTTGAAGTCTTTCAATCTGTTTTTTCTGAGGATCTAGACGAATTGATGTATGTGAATAATGTACGCTATGTGCAGTGGGTTCAGGAAATTGCAAAGGCACATTGGCAATCTGTCACCACCCCTACTCAGCAACAAGAAAATGTTTGGGTACTTCTGAGTCATCAAATTGATTATAAATCTTCAGCTGTACTCCATGATGAAATTCATCTAAAAACCTATGTGACACGCACCGAAGGCGTCACCTCGACCCGAATCGTCGAAATGTATCATAAGGACACCGAAAAATTAATTGTTAAATCTGAAACCAATTGGTGTTTATTAGATGGCAAAAGCAAAAAACCGAAACGAATTACGCCTGAGATCGTAAATGTGTTTCAATAATAAAATGAATATCCACAATATTTATTAAACCGAAAAGTTATATTTTTACCAAAACAGTACATCACATGATTCGTTCCCTCTATTTTATAATAAGTTTTTTGATGCTCATTTTTTGGAGTTCTTGTCGTCAAGATTTTGAATTTATTCCAAGCACAGGTACACTCACCTTTTCAAAAGACACCGTTTATTTGGACACTGTTTTTTCAAAAATAGGTTCGAGCACTTACACCTTAAAAGTATATAACTCAAGTGATACAGATATACGCATTCCTAGTTTAAAATTAAGTGAAGGGCAAAGCTCAAATTACCGTTTGACTGTAGATGGCATGACAGGCTCTGGAACGTTGTTGGGTAAAGAATTTGAAAATGTCGAATTGTTGGCCAAAGACAGTATGTATGTGTTTATTGAAACCACAATAGACATTAACCCTTTAGTTGCCGATGAAACACAATTTTTATATACCGATGCGATTGAATTTGGGAGTGGATCTAACATTCAAAAGGTAGAATTGGTAACCTTGGTAAAAGATGCCGTATTTATTTACCCTAATAAAGATGCCGTGGGCGTTGTTGAAACCTTAATGTTTGATGTCGATGGCGATGGAATCGAAGATGAAACCAATGTACAGGGGCGGTTTTTAGAAGATTCCGAGTTAACCTTTACAAATGAAAAACCGTATGTTATTTATGGCTATGCAGCTGTAGAAAACGGAAAAACACTTACTGTAAATCCTGGTGCTCGCGTACACTTTCATGCGAATTCTGGGCTACTAATTACCACTAATGCCTCCTTACATGTAAATGGATTACCGAGTTTAGACGCCGAACTTTTAGAAAATGAAGTCATTTTTCAAGGCGATCGCTTGGAGCCTCTGTACGAAGACATTCCAGGACAATGGGAAACCATTTGGTTGTTAAGTGGGAGTACCTACAACAGCATCAATCATGCGACGATCAAAAATGGAACGGTGGGTATTTTAAGTGATGGCAATCAGGACGACCCTACAAAACTCGTGATTACAAATTCACAGATTTATAACTCTAGTAATTTTGGTATTCTAGGAAGAGCAACTTCTATTAGTGCAGAAAATATAGTCCTTAATAACAGTGGTGTTTCGTCATTTGCGGGCACCTATGGTGGAAATTATAACTTTACACACTCCACAATCACCAACTACTGGACCAATAGTTTTAGACAATTCCCTGCCCTCCTGCTCAATAATTTTATTGTAGATGCCGATAACAACGTATTTACAAACCCTTTAGAGTCTGCAAATTTTACCAATTGTATTATTTACGGCAATGACAATCCAGAATTGTTATTAGAAAAAGAAACCTCTGAAATTTTTAATTTTAAATTCACTAATAGTTTGATTTATTTTGACGATCCAACAGGGTTTTATTCAGAACCCCAATACGATTTCAGCAATACAGATCACTATGAAAATATCCGATTCAACTTAGATCCTGAGTTTTTAGAGCCTTCTAAGAATCAATTGCAAATACCTATCGGTTCGCCTGCTGAAGGGGCTGGGATTGCTTCTGGAACCTTAAACGTGGATCTCACAAACGCCTCTCGCACTTCCCCACCTGATTTAGGGGCTTACAATGCCACGGAGTTTGAAGAGTAAGTAAAAAACCACCTCACCATAGCGTGGCGGCAGTTGGAGATTTTTACCTTCTGTAATGATACCGACACGCTGCAATCAAAATCGGTTCATTTTTTTGTAATACTATGACAACAGTCCGCAATTACTAGATAAGACATAAAAAAACCTCCCAATACAATTAGGAGGTTAGATTTTATATAAAATATGTGTCTAGGAAAACAACGGTCGATGACTCATCATCGCATTCACTTTTTCTGAGATTGCTTCCAGTTTTGCTTCGTCTTCATGATTTTTAAGCACTTCATCAATTAAGGCTACAACTGTTTCCATATCGGATTCAACCAAACCACGAGTGGTAATGGCAGGCGTTCCTACTCGGATACCAGACGTTACAAACGGGCTTTGCGTATCAAAGGGCACCATATTTTTATTCACAGTGATATCTGCTTTTACAAGGGCTTGTTCGGCATCTTTTCCAGTGATGTTTTTATTTCTCAAATCAATCAACATCATGTGGTTATCGGTTCCACCTGAAATTAAGTGATAATCACGCTTTACAAACGCTTTCGCCATGGCATCCGCATTCTTTTTCACTTGTAAAATATAATGTAAAAACTCATCGGTCAACGCTTCTCCAAAGGCAATCGCTTTTCCAGCAATGACATGTTCTAAAGGCCCCCCTTGGTTTCCAGGGAAAATGGCAGCATCTAATAAAGACGACATCATACGAACCTTACCAGATTTTAAAGTGATTCCAAACGGATTTTCAAAATCTTTCCCCATCATAATCAATCCACCTCTAGGACCTCTGAGAGTCTTATGGGTAGTAGTAGTCACAATATGACAATGTGGTATGGGATCATTTAAAAGGCCTTTGGCGATCATTCCAGAAGGGTGCGATATATCAGCTAATAAAATAGCGCCAACACTGTCAGCAATGACTCTAAAACGTTCAAAATCAATATCTCTTGAGTATGCAGAGGCGCCAGCGATAATTAATTTTGGTTGTTCTTTGGTGGCAATTTCTTGAATTTTATCATAGTTTAAAACGCCTGTTTCTTTTTCAACGCCATAAAATACAGGATCGTACAAACGACCTGAAAAGTTAACAGGAGATCCATGAGTCAGATGTCCACCATGAGATAAATCAAATCCTAAAATTTTATCACCAACTTTAAGACAGGCATGAAATACGGCTGTATTGGCCTGACTTCCCGAGTGTGGCTGAACATTAGCCCATGCAGCTCCAAAGAGTGTTTTGGCGCGATCAATAGCGATTAGCTCTACTTCATCGACCACTTCACAGCCACCATAATAGCGTTTTCCAGGATAGCCTTCAGCGTATTTGTTAGTCAATACCGATCCAGTCGCTTCCATGACTTGATTGCTTGTGAAATTTTCTGAAGCAATCAGTTCAAGACCATTGAGTTGACGGCTTTTTTCAGCTTCAATTAATTCAAAAATTTGTTCGTCGCGTTGCATATATTTAGTTTCAATAATATTTAAGTTGCAAATTTAATAATTAAGATTAGATTATTGGATATAAAAACTTGATTTTGAAGGATTATTTATTAAATAGTAATCAACATTATTAGCTTATTATTTTTATTAAATAATTGCAATTTTATATGGGATTGATGAAAGTTTAGCAAACATCCACTTTTGCTTCATAATTAGAAAAATATATCCCCTAAATTCAATAATATGTAAAATTTGGATATTTATTTTTTTATACCTGTAAAAGTAATACTTTTGAAAGTAAATACGATATAATGCGATATTCAGAAAATATTACAACTCTTTTAACTTTGGAATCAATTCGAAAGGATTTAATTTTTGTAATTATTTCAACGATTATCATCACCCTTTTGGGTGCTGCAATTATATAACTACCGTCCTAAATATGTTGTTTGAATCCAAACAATAATTACAATAAATATAAAAAATAAATAAAATGAAAGTTTTAAAATTTGGTGGAACATCTGTAGGTTCTGCAAAAAATATATCTAAGGTTATAAAAATTGTAAAAGAAGAATCCGCTTCTGAAAACATTGCGGTTGTGGTATCTGCAGTTGGAGGAATTACCGATAAATTATTAATTGCTGCCGAAAAAGCCATCAACAAAGATCACAGTTATAAGGAAGATTTTGAGGCGTTACGATTAAGACATATTGAGGTGATTGATGGTTTGCTGAGCGGAGAAGTACACGAAATCACGACGGATATTGTTTTAGATCATTTATCAAGACTTGAGAAATTATTAGATGGTGTGTATTTAATCAACGAATTATCGCCTAAAACAACCGATAAACTGCTCAGTTTTGGAGAGTTAATCTCTTCATTAATCATTTATGAGGCGATGAAATTAAAAGGCATTAACGTACAACTTAAAAATTCTCAAAACCTGATTGTAACGGATTCAAACTTCACCAATGCGGCCGTTAATTTTGAAGAAACAAATGCCAATATCACCACCTATTTTGAAAGCAACAAAAAGATGGTCACCATTTTACCTGGTTTTATTTCCAAGTCAGAAAACAATGAAATTACCACCTTAGGACGTGGTGGGTCGGATTATACTGCGGCAATCCTTGCGGCAGCACTGAATGCCAGTGTGCTTCAAATATGGACAGATGTCAGTGGTATGTTTACAACCAATCCAAAAATGGTTAAAAATGCGAAACCTATACATAAATTGTCTTATTTAGAGGCCATTGAATTATCTCATTTTGGGGCAAAGGTATTGTATCCACCAACGGTTCAACCCGTTCTTAGAAAAGACATTCCCTTACTTATAAAAAACACATTAGCTCCTAAAGATCCTGGAACGTTGATCACCAAAATTGTTGAAAACGGCCACCAATCCCCTATCAAAGGGATTAGTAATATTAATGATGTGTCGTTATTAACGCTTCAAGGAAATGGAATGGTTGGGATTCCTGGATTTTCGAAACGGTTGTTTGAAACGTTAGCACATTCAAAAATAAATGTCATCATTATTACACAAGCCTCTTCCGAACATTCTATTTGTATTGGAATTGCTGATAAAGATGCGCAATTGGCAAAAGCAGTCATTGATAAAGAGTTTGAAAATGAAATCTCATTATTTAAAATTGATCCATTAGGCATTGAATCTCATTTATCAATCGTTGCCGTTGTAGGCGATAAAATGAAAAGCCATCAAGGGATTAGTGGGAAAATGTTTAGTACCCTCGGTAAAAATAACGTCAATATTAGAGCGATCGCTCAAGGCGCTTCGGAACGAAACATCACAGCCGTTATTTCTGAATCGGATGTTAAAAAAGCTCTGAATTGTTTGCATGAACAATTTTTTGAAGAAGAAACAAAACAAGTCAACTTATTTATTGCTGGTGTTGGAAATGTTGGAAAATCATTGATTGAGCAAATCAAGCAACAAAAGAAATATATAAAATCAACCTTAAAAATCAAGTTAAAGGTCATTGCACTTTCAAATTCTAGAACCATGGTGTTTGATGAAAATGGATTGGATTTAGATCACTGGGAATCAGAGTTGGAAAAAGGACAACCCACAGAACCAATGGCATTTTTTGAAGCAACTAAGAATCTAAATTTAAGAAATTCTATTTTTATAGATATCACAGCAAATGAATCCATTGCCAATACATACTCCCATTACCTAAAACATAGCATTTCTGTCGTAGCATGTAATAAAATAGCATGCTCGAATACCTTTGAAAACTACAAGGAATTAAAACAGCTTTCGCACAAATACAATGTGCCATTTTTGTTTGAAACCAATGTTGGTGCAGGCTTGCCTGTCATCGATACTTTAAAACATTTAATTAATTCTGGCGATAAAGTTCACACGGTCAATGCGGTTCTTTCTGGAAGTTTGAATTTTATTTTTAATAATTTCAATAAAAACACCACCTTTCATGATGTGGTAAAACAAGCCCAATCGGAAGGATTTACAGAACCCGATCCAAGAATTGATTTGAGTGGAGTCGATGTAGCTCGAAAACTATTAATTTTAGCACGTGAAAGTGGTGAGATGTTAGAAATGGATGCCATTGAAAATGACCCGTTTCTACCCAAAGAATGCATGGAAGCTGCATCGGTAGAATTGTTCTATGAAACCTTGAAAACGAATGAAGCTGTTTTTCAAAAACTGTTTTCGTCGGCAGAATCAAACCAGTGTAAATTAAAATATGTTGCAACGTTTAAAGACGGGAAATCTAAAGTAGGATTGCAAGAGATTCCTGCGGGTCACCCGTTTTATAATCTTGAAGGAAAAGATAATATAGTAATGTTTTATACGAATCGTTATTCCGACCAACCCATGATCATTAAAGGCGCAGGGGCAGGGTCTGAAGTCACCGCCTCCGGATTATTTGCAGATATCATTAGAATTTCAAATACCAACTAATGAACGAAGTCAAACTATTTTCTCCTGCAACTGTGGCCAATGTGTCTTGTGGATTTGATGTACTAGGGTTTTGTCTAGATGCAATTGGAGATGAAATGATCATCCGTAAAACGGTCGAAAAAGGGATTAAAATCACCAAAATTGAAGGCTATGACCTTCCGTTTGAAGTTGAAAAAAATGTCGCAGGTGTTTCGGCGCTGGCGCTCTATCACGATGCGAATCCGGATTGTGGGTTTGAAATTGAAATTTACAAACACATTAAACCTGGAAGTGGCGTAGGCAGTAGTGCTGCGAGTGCTGCCGGAAGTGTGTATGGAATGAATCTATTGCTTGGAAGTCCGTATTCGCCTCTTGAACTTACGGCCTTTGCCATGAAAGGCGAAGCCTTGGCTAGTCAATGTGAACACGCCGACAACATCGCTCCTACTCTGTTTGGCGGATTTACCTTGGTGAAAAGTTTAGATCCTTTAGAAGTGCTTCAAATTCCAACACCCGCTGATTTGTTTGCAGTGGTGATTCATCCTCAAATAGAAATCAAAACTGCAGATTCTCGTAAAATTCTTCCCGAATCGATTTCATTAAAAAATGCAATTACTCAATGGTCAAATGTAGGCAGCCTAATTCACGGTTTACATACCAACGATTATGAACTCATCAGTCGTTCTTTAAACGATGTGGTGGTTGAACCTTTTAGAAGTCAATTGATCCCTGGTTTTGAGAGAATCAAAAGAACTGCACTTGAAAGCGGCGCTTTAGGAACGGGAATTTCAGGCTCTGGTCCATCTGTTTTTAATTTGTGTAAAAGTGAAGCAACAGCCCAC
>Ga0115559_1002496_pt1 | contig 11702 bp, 11 predicted proteins | sample COGITO_mtgs_1105_3_FD_87281 | JGI IMG/M metagenome (GOLD analysis project Ga0115559, IMG submission 87281) | Pelagic marine microbial communities from North Sea - COGITO_mtgs_110506 | ecosystem: Environmental > Aquatic > Marine > Epipelagic | place: Germany:Helgoland, sampling site Kabeltonne... | reverse complement strand
ACTCCCTGTTCCTCAAGTATTCTCATAGCTTCAGCTTCACCTACTTGACCTTTTAAGGTATCAAATTTTTTCTGAGCTGCTGCTGCGTCTTCAGCGGTTAATCCTGTTAGCTTGTCTTGCATTAGTAAAGTTGATGCTAAATCTTCTCTACTCATACCTACAGATTTAGCTATCGCATCCTGTTGGATTCTATTCATTTCAGCAAATTCTGCTGATGTTCCTATTTGATCTGCTATTTCTTTTGCTACTGTAGCTAGATCATTATTTAATGCTGCTTGTCTTGCTTTTTCTAAATTTATGTCTTTACCTAGTAGTAATTCAGCTTGTAGTTCACTTTCAATAGATGATTCAAAATCCAGTAAACTACTTGCAATAGCGTCTACTTTAGATAATTCCATACCTAAGGACTTAGATGTAGCTACAGCATCTGCTATTAATCCAGGTTGTTTTCCAAATGATAAGGTTGTTGCTGCGGAAACTTTGCCTATATCTTTTAATAATTTTTGTTCATTAAGTAACACACCATTTTGAATTGCAGATACTTTAGCTTGTGCTAAAAACTGACCTGTAATTTCATCTGTGGTTTTACTAGTACCCAATTGTAAGTTGGCAATACCTTGAAGTTCTTCATTAGTAAAACCTGACATTGTTCTAAGTTTAGTAAATGACACTGCCATTTCATCACTTAACATTGAGTTAGTTCCTAAAGCACTATTAATAGCAGAAAATGTTTCTCTAATACCCTTAGTAGTAACAAAAATATTTCCCGATGATGATGCTATTTGAGTAAATTCTTTATTTATACCTAATGCTTCATTATAAGTCATCCCAAACTCTTTAGCCATTTGTGAGGCGGCGGCATCAATACCCTTCATAGCTTCAAAGAGTTCCATTAAAATTGCGACAGGACCTAATGCTTTTTTTAGCATACCCTTTATAGCGGGTCCTATAGATTTTAAACCAGCTTTTAGAGGGGATATTGCACTTTTACCTATGGAGGTATTTGCTCCTCCTAACATTTTCTTAGCAGCATTGGATGCAGCTTTACCTTTTAATTGGTTACCACCACTATCAACTAGCATTTTATCTAGTTTTAGTTGTTTTAACTTATCAGCTGTAAGACCCTTGCCAGATTTAGCTGCCTCTTCTAAAGCTGCACGTTGTTGTTTTTCTAATGGTTTTGTAGATCCAAATAATTCTACATTAGCTTTACCCGTTTTTTCTGCTTCTATTCTAGCTTCCTTAAAGGGTTCGGATAATGCTGATAGGCCGGGGATTTTAGAGGTTAAATCATCAAAAAATGAGAAGGTTTTAACTCCAAAGTCATCCTTAACCATTTTAGTTTGGTTACGAATTTTCCCCATGGTTTTTTCAAATTCTTTAGCAGTGGATAGGTTTTGTTTAAACTCTTCTAAAGTTTTTCCTGTGATTCTTCCACTTTCAATTGCTATTCTTAAACTGTCATATTCTAATTTAGCTTTTTTTTCTAATTTTTCTAAAGTTTTTTCTTCTATTAATAATCCCCTTTCATTTTCATAAGCTATGCTACGGGCGGTTGCCTCAATATTTCTTAATGATTTTTTAGCATACCCTAATTCAGTATTTTGTTTAGATAACTCAGCTATACTATCTCTAAAGGATTTTGAAATATAACTTAAACTACTATTTACTTCATTTAAGTCTTCATTAAGTTTTTTTATTTCTCTTCTAGCTGCTCCTACTTTCTTATCATCAAATATTGGGGGAGTATCTTGACGACCTAATCTTTTATATAAAGCATCAATTTCAGCATTAAGCTGTTGGATTGTTTTTAAGTCTTTTTTAGGATCTAAAGCCATAAGAGTATTTTATTATAAATATGGTTACTTATAACTTGTTTTACCCTTATAGGGTTTAGAGGCAGAGGCAAATTCTGGGGTATTTATTTTACCATCAGGAGATATCAGGGTTTTATTTCCTTTACCCCCACTTTTGGCATTTTCATATTGTTTTTTCTCTTCGGAAAAATAATTATTCATTTGAGAAAGGGTAAATTTACGTAACCATATGGGCATATTATATATAGTATACCAATCATAACCACCTTTACCATGAAATACTATACTATGAATGGACTGGAATAAAAGTTTTCTAAATTCTGGAGCTATATTAGGCGTCAGGCCAAAAAAAGTTTAGTCCAATAGGGACTACGGCCTCCTCTCCACTGTCAAGTACTACAGTCATATCAATATCAGGTTGGATACTTCTAACATATTCTCTAAAAGCTCTAGCATCTCTTGCTAAAAAATAATTGTCTACAAAATCTCTAATATCTTTTTTTTCTTCATTACCATCAACTGATATAATCATATGTTTTAGTCTCGTAGTAAGTTCTGATGAGTTATTTGGGGAGATTTTCTTTAAACCTGCTAATTCTCTTTCGATTTGTTTTTCATCGTGACCATTCATTAATTTAAATTCTAAAACAGTACTTGTGTTTTCTAATTTGTAAGTGAATTTATTGTTACCATTTTCAAAAAGAGTTAAATCTACTTTTTTAGGTTCTAATTCAGTTAAATTAATAGTTTCAGATTTACCAGCAATTGTAACTTTATACTCTTTACCGTACCCTAAAATACGGGCAGCTACAAATAAAGCATTTTTATCACCTACAAATAAATCATCGGTTTTTATGTCTTTATTTATAATTAGGGATTGTAGTAATTTATCTAATACTGTCCCTTTTTGAATAAATGATTGATTAGTTAAAATATCTTCTTCCTTAGCGGTCATATATTTTAATTCAAGTTTACCACTTGATAATGGATGATCTTTTGGATACAATAAGCCTTTAGATGGTAATTCTACTTCTTCGGTTGGGAATTTAAATTCACTCATAGTCTTTATTTGGTTAAAACGTTTTTATCAGTTATAAATATTAAAAAGGAAAGTTCTTAAAACGATTATTAATTATTTATTTATTCTATTTTCAAACTTATCAAACCTTGAATCCATTTGTCTATAAATTTCATCAATTTGATTTTGGTAATCTAATCGCAAGTCATTCACATTATTATAATGATCTTTGCCGATTTCATCCATAGCTAAATATGCATTATCTACAGATTGGTTAATATCTTTAACTTTGGCTTTCACCTTAAACACTCCTATCGAAGCGTACCCTACTAAGAATACACCTACTGTGGATAGGACACCTAACATAAATTCTAAATTTTCCATATATTGTTCTTTTTAAATGTTAAAGAACTTTTCCCTTTAATATTGGTTACCAATATACAAAAAAGCTTGGCGTAAGCCAAGCAATTTTTGATAAGTTATGTAATTGTTTCTTAGAAATTTAAAATACAGTAATCTGGTTGAACTGTGATCTGTAATTCTACAGCAGCACTTTCATTATCCCAGTTGTAATCTCCGAAATTTGCTTCGGTAATCATAGCCCCTTTGATAATCCATTCAGATACGATATCTCCTACAGGTCCTAATACGTTCATAGTTAAATCTTTTTTATAGAAATCACTATAACCATCTCTACCCGTTACTGACTCATGGTGTAATCTAACCCATTCCATACATGCTTGAGCACCTGATGGTGTAATTGGGTCAAATAACGTCATTTGAATTGTGTTCCAAAGTGTTTTACCTTTTACGTATCTTGCAACGTTAATATGGTTCAACTGAACTGTACCTTGAGTTAATGAAACAGCTCCCATACCTTTAATTTGGTATGAAGGGATTCCATCTACATACAATATAAACCTGTTTTGTTGTTTCGGTTCAAATGCTGTATAAAATATTTCGTTTGGGTCTAATACTGCCATTGTTATATAATTTTATTATAAATATTTATAATTATTGTTTTTATTCAGGAAATGTTGCTCCAGTTGGTAAAACATTGAAATCTAGATTAATGAATTCAGCTGTTTTAGTTGGTTGTAAATAAATCTGACCTACTAGCTCATTTCTATCAATTACATCTGGTGTATTATTTGTAGCATCCATTACTACTTTAAAAGCATATAATCCTTGTCTTTGTTGTACTGATTCTAAGTATGGGTTTACATTTGCTAAGAAGTTATTTCTTGTTGCATTTGTATTTTGTTCAAATACTAAGTTATCTGATACTTGTGTGATATATCCTTTAAGTGCAATTAATAATCTACGTACATTTACTCTATCTAAAGCACTTGCTCTTTTCTGTAAAGTTTTCTGTCCAAATACTACAACTCCACTTCCTGGGAATGTTGCAATTGGGTTTACATTTGCTTCGTATAAAGTATCTCTATTACCTGATGTTAATTTTCTTTCTGCTCTTACTACACTTCCTAAAGCTCCTCTAAGTAAACCTGCTGGTGCAAACCATGGGTCTGATGAAGCATCTGTAAATGCATAAACTGCAGGAATGTATGTTGAAGCTGGTGCCCAAACTGTTTGTCCTGTTCCGGCATCTATCGTTTGTAACCACGGCCAATAAGTAGCAGCATATGAGCTATCATAAGCACTTGCTTGTGTTGTAACTGTGTTGATTGACGCGTTATACGGTACAATATCAATTACTGCTATACAATCTGTTCTACCTTGTGCAAGTGTTACTAAACCTGTTGTTTGTGATGCGTGTTGTTGTGAATTTAATCCAGGAGCTGTAATTACGTTAAATTGGTAATCATCTGAATTACTTAATAAATTAATTGATTGTGTATAATCATTTGCTCCAATACCTTGTATGTTGTTTGCATTTATATTTTCATTAAATAATGCATCTCCATTTTCAAAGTTTTTACCTTCAGCACCTTGGAAAGATCCAGATTGAACTTTTGGTAAACTACCAGTAAATTCGCTTTTTGCTGCTCCATTATTATCAAAATAAGAAGGAGTTGGTAAACCTACTTCTGAAACATAAATGTAAGCACTTCTTCGTGGGTAATTACCATTTGTTTTAACAAAGTAATCTGTACCATCTTGTTCTACAGTTTCATATGTGTCACCAATTACTTTTGAAATATAATTAGATGCTTGTGGGTCTAAAGATACATTGTTATATGTTTCTAATATAGCCTTTTGTGTTGAAGTATCATTTCCTCTTCTTACTAGTAGTGAAAATTGTCCTGAAGCTGTATTTACAGAAGCTATTTCCCATCTAAGGTTATATGCTGAACCACTATCTAATGTACCATTTGCTGAATCTATTGCTTGGTAATTATTCATTACCTCACCTTCAGATATTGATTTAATTACGAAAGAGGCTGTTGTTTGTAAATCATCAGCTATTAAATCATATGTTAAATTAGTACCTCCTGGTTCTGTAGCACCTATAGATTCTGATGTAAAGTTTATTGTATCTCCTACTTCGTATCCTGTTCCTGGGGTTGTGATTGTAATATTTGTTACAGATGAGGTTGTTGCTGATGCTACTTGAGTTGCAAGAGTTATACTAGCTATTGCGCCTGATCCAAGTCCACCGTTAACAGGGACATTTGGTACTACAACTCCACCAGTACTACCTGTAATGTTTAGTGCATTCCCATTAGAAATTGAAGGAAGTAATTGATTAGCACCACTAACTAAAGCACCTGATGTTAAAGTACTACCTATAGAGCTTGATGCCTCAGAGAAAGAACCTGTAACAACACGTGTTACTAATAATGATTGTCCTCCTTGAGCAAAATAATTTCTTGCTGAAATTGAATTTAAATAAGTGTATTGTTGTGATCCACTTTCTACTGATCCCCCAAATATTGCTTCGTATTGGGAAAAAGTAGAAACTCCTACTGGAATACCAACAGGTCCCATTACTGCGGGTCCTATAACCGCTGCACCGTAAGTAACAGGTCTAGCCCCAATAAAGGATGAATCATTTTCTCTTGTTAATACACCGGGAGATATTAATGTTGTCTCTGCCATTGTCTATAGTTTATTTATTTTTATTTTATTATAAATATTGAAAAGTATTTCAAAAATTTATTCCTTTGGAGTAAATTCTCCGTTTTCTAAATTTATATTACCTTCACCGTATTTATCTTGTAATTCTTTACCAGTTTTTACTTGGTTATCTTGAAGGACTTTAAAATCTTTTAATATTTCTTCTTTTTGGGTTTTTAACGCACTAATTTGTAGTTCTACACCTCCTAATGCGGCAATAACCTCATTTGTTTTATTTTGATATTCTTGTAATACTTGTAACTCTTTTTTTGATAACTTTTGATTTTTCATATATAAATTGTTTTGTTGATAAATATGTAAAGGTTATTTAAAAGTCGATATCTTCGATATTATTTGTTGTTTCTGTTGTAATAGTAATTTTAGCCTTAGAATTATAAACTTTAGTAGCATTTAATTCTTTCTGTATTGTATCTGGGAGTATATATCCTCTTAGTCTAATATTAAAAGTACCAGTAACCAATCTATCTTTACCTTGAGTTAATTCGGTTGCGGTAGTAAAGGTATCTATAAAAGCTCTAAATTGAAATCTTTCAGGATTACCCCAATAAGCATCTGAAGCGTACTCACATGCTTCTATTATTTTATTTAACTGCTCCATATAGTAAGTTTGGATAATACAGCTATATTCCATTGTAACGTAATCGGGTTGTGCTACTATATGAAATTTTTCAACTGGTTTTCTATTATTTAAAGTACCAAAGTTACTATAAAAGTTTTTTGAACTAAATTCTTTTGACCATTGACCATATAAATTAGGCATATTAGCATCTAGTTTATTAGCTACAGTTCTATCTTTAGTTAATGAGTCCCTTTTTATTACTACAATAGGAAGCATAATTGCTCCACTTTTATCTCTATAGTACCCATCACGTTGAAATGATTTCCATCTTTCAGGCGCACCATATATTACAGGTACTTCTCTTCGTTCACCATTTTGATAAACAAAGGGTTTTATTACATTTTGAAAATAATAAAATACTGCTTCATCAATATCTTTAATACCAACTGAGTATTGTTTGGTAGTATCATCCTTAAAACTCATTTGGTTTGATCTGTTAAAATCAATACCTGTTTCCGTATAATTTGGGTTTGGTGGTGTAATAGAATTATTAGGGTTTCCTGCTTCTCCTCTATCTTCTATCCCTCTAAAAGCAGTATTTTTACTAGTGCTTAGAGTTAATTGACTTTTTGGTATAGGTTTTCTAGGTTTTGCCATTACATTCTTTCTATATGAGGTGAAATTGCTACTTTATCTGCTGGTATGTAATATGTTGATACTAATATTGATACTACGTTACCAAATTGATCTAAATCAGGATTTAATGGATTTGGTGTTCCATCTGAATCATTATTAGGATATTGTGGATTTTTACCTCCCCAATATTGGTTAGCAATTGTACTTTGTACTCCATAATATCTTTCTTCATATAAAACAATATCTCCTACTTGTGGTACAACATCCGCATCTACTAAATCATCTCTAAAAAAGTAAAAATTAATACCTTGTTCAAATAATACTCCTTCTCCTGCTTCTGGGTATTGTTCATCTCCTCTATCTATTAAAACATTAAATAGAAAGGGACCATCATAATACTTTTCTTCAGCGGCTTCGCCATAGATATTTACCTTAGTTTCTTCTAATTTAAATTGGTATAAGGCACATTGTTGGGTAATAATATTACCCATCAATTCCCTATTAAACTTTCGCATAAGAGAAACATCCCTTTGTCTGGTGTACATTGCCATATTATCCTATGAAAATTGTATATGGAACCTTTTGTAATTCCAGCATTTTTGAATCTCCTTCTTTTGCTCTTCTTTCTAATGAAGCCATTCTTGAAGTTTCATCTAAATATGTTCTTAATCTTTCTACTAATGCTACTTTTTCTGCTGTTCCTGCTGCTATTAAATCTGATTGGTTTAATGTTACATCTGAATTTGGTATTGGGATTGTACTATATTTACCTCTTACATATCCTAACATTTCTTTTGATAATGCTAAGGTATATTCAAATATCCACTGACGTCCTACACTATTAATTTGATCATAATTAGGATTACCATAAGGGGCATTTGATACATTAGTAACATTCCCAGGTGTTTGCATTACAGCACTAGAAATCCTTTCATCTCTAAGGATATATTCAAACCAAATTTTACCTTCACTATTTGCACTGAATGAAAAATTAGGAATAGGGAATACTCTTAAGTTATTATTTCTTATTTCAAATGAATATTGGTTTCTTCGAATGGTTTCACTCATTTCGATTTGTTGTATAACTGCTATATCATAATTTAAAGGAGCCATTAAATATCCTCCTTCAGCCCCAAATCCTCCTAAACCCATTATTCCTGATGCCATTACACCTCCGAAACCAAACCCATTGTTTGCTCCTAAAAATCTGGCACCTGCGGGGTAAGGGTTTTCATAAAATACTCTTTTTACTTCTATACCATGCATATACTCAGATCCTGTAAGACCACTTGATGTCATAAAAGTTTCAAAAGAATAGTCTTGAATACTAGAGGTTAAATCAAATGACCCTGAGTAGTAATTTACATTTCCCCCACTACCTGCTTCTTCTCCATACTGTTCTGATAGTCTAACTATTGGTTCAAAACTTGGTGTTATAAGTGCATTATTTAAAAGTGATGCCGTTGGTAACCCATCAATAGATAATTGATTATCTCGTATTTTATACGCATAAATCTCGTTACCATATGTAGTTACAGCTTCTTCAAATGCTGTAAAGAATGATCCAGATTGTAATTCTACATCTACTAATGGATACCCCATTCTTTGAGCACAAAAATTAGCAACTTTATTTGCATCTACTTGAAAATCTGCGTCATTGTCGTAAAATCCAAAAGGTGTTTGTCCTGGAGCAAAAGTGCTAGTTCCTGACCAAATAGGTATATTCATAATTTATTTTTTAACTTATTGGGATATATTATATGTTTATAAATATGGTAAAGATATGTTAATCTCTAAAGGTTTGATAAACTTTAAGTATTGGTGATACTATATCATGTCTATGGTTTTGTAATAAGGTAGAAATACTAAATCCCCCTACACTTTCTTCTATTCTAGATAAAAAAGAAAAACCTGTTTCCCGTTTGTCTTTTAAATCAATTTGAGCCATATCCCCACAAATTACCATTTTAGATCCTTTTCCTAATCTTCCAATTACTGTCTCCATTTGGTTATGTGTAACATTTTGTGCCTCATCTACAATAACAAAAGATTTTAGAAATGTTCTACCTCTCATAAATGCAAAGGGTACTATTTCTATGTTTCCATTATCTAATTCTTTTTGTATTTTGTCTTGGTTATATAACATATGTAAGTTATGATATATAGGTGCCAACCAGGGATCCATTTTTTCTCTAATATCTCCAGGTAAAAAACCAATATCCTCTTTTGATACTGTTGGTCTTGTAATTATAATTTTTTCTACTTGTTTTGTAAATAACATATCTAATGCTACTTGTGTTGCTACTAAGGTTTTACCTGACCCTGCCATTCCTCTAAGCACCGTTATTGGTGATTCTATTATTTTTGCTTTAGCTACCTTTTGTTCCTCGTTAAGCTGTACATTAAATTTGATGGGTTTTTTGGGTCTTCTTTTTTGAACGAATACATCGTCAGTGTGGTGTTTTGAAGCCATATAATAACTTTTTGTTTATTATACATATGAAAAAAAGATAAAAAAACCCGGCCTAAGCCGGGTTAAATTAAATATGTATTTGATTTTAATTCTCTAAATTATAGAGAGTTTAAACCATTTACTTGGATAGTTCCATAAAATTCTGGTCTAACCATTTTCTTCGCATAACGAGTCAATAAACCTTTACGTGGTGTGAAAGTTTCTGGATCGTAAATTAACGGAGTCATGATTAATGGAATGTATGGAGCAAATACAGCACCTGTTTCCAAGAACTGAGCACCTCTAAATCCTAATAGGATTTGGTTTTCAGTCATGTAAGGGTTTTTGTATACTTTGTAACGTCCATTTAATTGACCTACTTTTTGTACACCAAATGCGTAAGTTGCTTTAGAAGCATCACCATCAGTATCAGCAGCAAATCCTGGAATTGATTCTAGGATAGTTCCTACAGCTGGAGAACATACTAGGAAGTTTGCACCACCTCTTAATGTTTTCTGGTGAATAATGTTACTTAACTTTTGGATTTTAGTTCCTAATGTTTGGAACCATTGTCCTTGAGAATTGTAAAATCCTAAGTTTGAAATATCACCCATTTTAGTACCATCAGCAACAATAGATCTATTATTTACAGCAGACCATACTTCGTTTCCTGCAGCTGCATTTTCGATCAACATACTTAAGATCTCTAAGTCAATTTCTAATGAAATATACTCACTTAAGATTGAAGTCAATTCAGCTTCAGCATCTAATGCGTGGTATGCATTTAAATCTTGTGCGAATTCTGGAGTCCATACTGCTTTCAATTTTCTAGTTTTAGCAACGATTGCAGATGATTTCATCTGTACATTGATTTCTGGAATTTTGATTGCTGGTGAATTTAAACCATTTGGTTCTGCGTTATTGTCTTCAAAATCACCTCTGTATCTATCAGTTGGTTGTAATTGGTAAACAACAGAAACGTTATCACCTGCTGCGAATGCAGTTGCTCCGTTTGCTAGTTGTGTTTTTGCTACTACAAAAGCAACATTTTCACCTTCTAGTTTTGTAAAAGCTGATACTTGCTCTCCAGCTGAAGCTGAAATAGCATCATATGCTTGAGAACCTGAGAATAATTGGAATGCAGAAACACCAGCAACATCTACGAAATCTAAAGATGCAGTTGGTACTAATACTTTCCAGTAATCTGCAGCAGCAGCTGATGCTGAATAATCAGAATCAAAGTCAAAATCTGACCAGATTGCAGCTGCTAAAGGAGAAGATGCATCAGCAGCGATTGAAGATGAATTGTTAATTGAATATCCGAAACGACCTGCTCCGTATAATCCACCTGTGTTAGTATTTCCAAATGGTTTGTCTATACCATCCGCCGTTTGGTTTCCATATAAAGAATCTCCTGCTGAGAATGGTGATTTGTCACTTCCATATTGGAAGTCTAAGAAAAATACTAGACCTGAAGGTAAGTTCATTGGTTGAACACTAACGAATTCTTTCGCTGCGATTTGACCAAATACTTTTCTTACCAATGGTAAAGCAACTCCTGCCCACTGACCACCTGTATTAACAGCTGTTTGTGATTGGAATGTTCCTGAAGATGCAGCACCACCACCTGTTTTAGATGATTCTACAACTAATTGCTTAGCTTGGTTTTCCAAGATAAGACCCATATTGTTTTTGTTTTGTCCTTCTAGACCTTCTAGTAGACCTGTTTTTGCCCATTTTCCAGATAATCTGGCCGCATCAGACTGCATAGACTGATATGGGTTTGCGCTTTCTAATAATGAATTTAAGCTCATGTTTTTTAATTTTAAATTTTAATAATTGTTTTTAGATTAATCCCGCTAGCTTACGCATACGGTCATATACCTCATTTGATTCAAGAATTGGTTGTTTTGTTGCTTTTGGTTCTAAACCACTAGCTTTTGAAGCAGCACCTTTTTTAACTGATTCATTAATTCTAGAATTTGTAATTGTATTTACAATTCCTTCGTTTAATGTTTCATAAATAGCTTTTGCTTGTTTAACATCCGTTGCTTTGTCAAATGCTTTTAAAACTTTTACTTTCTTACCTTCTGATAAGTTTTTTGCTTTGAAGATTTT
>Ga0115559_1002494_pt1 | contig 11709 bp, 9 predicted proteins | sample COGITO_mtgs_1105_3_FD_87281 | JGI IMG/M metagenome (GOLD analysis project Ga0115559, IMG submission 87281) | Pelagic marine microbial communities from North Sea - COGITO_mtgs_110506 | ecosystem: Environmental > Aquatic > Marine > Epipelagic | place: Germany:Helgoland, sampling site Kabeltonne... | reverse complement strand
TCTAAACTACTTAGATCATGAATATTTTTATTGTTTATTAAAAAGAAACTTGACTCTTTATTCAATCTTGAACCATTACAACTTTCACATTTAACATTATCCATAAAACCATTGGCCCATCTTTTTATTCTAGCACTATAAATTTCATTAGCTTGATTTTCAATAAATGGTATTACTCCTTCAAAATCAATTTCGTACTTTCTTGTTAAACCTAAAGTTTTAGATTCAACTGAAAAAGATTCATTTCCACCAAACAATATTATGTCCATTGCTTTTTTTGGAATCTTACTTATTGGATCTTTTAAACTGAAATTATGTCTTTCAGAGATAGTTTCAATTTGCTTAAAAATCCAACTACTTTTATAAATTCCCAACGGAACAATTCCACCATTGTGTATTGATATACTATTATCGGGTAGAACTAAATCAATATTTACTCTGTTTAATTTTCCTAGCCCGTTACATTTTTTACACATTCCTTTAGGTGAATTAAATGAAAACGAATTTGGTTCAGGTTTTTCATAGGATATACCAGTTGTTGGACATATTAAACTTCGACTGTAATATGTGTTAGAATTATCTTCTTCATTAACAATTAATAAAGAGTTATTTCCGTGATACATTGCAGTAATTAAACTATCCTTCAATCTTTTTTTAGATGATTCATCATTCTTTAATATTATTCTATCAATTACGATTTCTATATCATGAATTTTATATCTATCAAGTTTCAAATTTGGTTTCAAGTCAGTTATAACACCATCAATTCTAGCTTTTAAAAAACCTTGTTTTAAAATTGAAGAAAAAAGTTCTCTATAATGTCCTTTTCTTGATTGAACTGCAGGAGATAGGATAGAGATTTTTTTGTTAACAAAATTTTTAAAAACAAGATCAATGATTTCATCGTCAGTATAACTGATCATTTTTTCATTTGAATTATAACTATAAGCGTCTGCAACTCTTGAGAAAAATAATCTTAAATAATCATAAATTTCAGTTATTGTTCCAACAGTTGATCTAGGGTTTTTTGAAGTTGTTTTTTGTTCAATAGCAATTACAGGTGAAAGCCCATCGATTTTATCAACATCAGGTCTCTCTAACCCACCAATAAACTGTCGTGCGTAAGCAGAAAAAGTTTCTATATATCTTCTTTGTCCTTCTGCATAAATGGTGTCAAATGCAAGAGAAGATTTGCCACTTCCCGAAATACCAGTAATAACCACAAATTTATTTCTTGGAATATTTACGTCAATATTCTTCAAGTTATGTACTCTTGCACCCTTAACTAAAATATTATTACTCATTTAAAAAATAAAGCGTACAAATTACGATAATAAATATAAATTTAAGAAGAAGTTTTATTTAATATCCAATACTTTTATCATCACCTCTTTTATCTGCTCCTCCATAAAATATTTGATTTTCATCAATATGAATAGCATCTACGCGACCTATAACAGAATAATTAGAGTTAAAGATGTATCCTTTTTTCTTTAAATCATTCTTAATTTTATTTGACAACGTATTTTTTTCATAAAATATTTTATCAGGAAGCCATGTATGATGAAATCTAGAAGCATCTACAGACTCTTCAATATCAAAACCAAACTCATAAAAATTTAATAATGTTTGTAATACTGAAGTTATTATTGTTGGACCCCCAGGACTTCCAAGAACCATAGACAATTTTCCGTTTAATTCAATAATGGAAGGTGTCATTGAACTTAACATGCGTTTTTGCGGTTCAATTGAATTAGTTTTCCCACCAATCAACCCATACATGTTTGGTGAGCCTGGTTTAATAGAAAAATCATCCATTTCATTATTCAAAAAAAAACCAAGTTCAGAGGGTATTAATTTTGAACCATAGTTGCCATTTAAAGTGGTAGTAACTGAAACTGCATTTCCAAACTTATCGACTATTGAATAATGAGTAGTTTCGTTACTTTCATTAATTAAAATATTTCCTGGATTAATACTATTAGATTTTTGTATACTATCAAAACTAAATGATTTAAATCTCGATTTTAAATATTCTGAATCTAATAGTTCATCTGTGGGAATGTAATTAAAATCAGGATCACCTAAATATTTACTTCTGTCTGCAAAAGATAATTTTTCTGCTTCAACTAATAATTGTATATATAATTCACTGTTGTGACCTAATTCATTTAAATTATAATTTTCAATCATTTTTAAAATTTGACCTAAAACAACACCTCCGCTTGAGGGTGGTCCCATTGAAATTATATTTAAATCTTTGTATTTAATTTCTAATGTTTCTCTCCAAACTGGTTTATATAAAGCAAAATCTTCTGGTGTAATAATTCCACCTTTACTAATTATATATGACGATAATTTATTTGCAATTTCACCGTTGTAAAACACTTCTTTACCCTTTTCTGAAATTAATGAAAGAGTACTAGCTAAAGCTTTATTTATAAATAAATCTTCTTTTTTAAAAGACTTATTAAATAATGATATTGAATCATTTAGTTCTAATATTAAATTTTTATAATTATTAATAGTATTCACTTGTTTTGATGTTAATTCATAACCATTGTTTGCTAAATCTATTGCTGGTTGAAACAATTCTTTTATTGGAAGAGTGCCAAATTTATTATGAATCTCGAACAATCCTGCAATAGTTCCTGGAACACCAATAGCTAAGGCACCGTTTTGACTTAATCCTTTAATCACATCTTTATTATTATCTAAATACATTTCTGACGTAGAATTAATAGGTGCTTTTTCACGAAAATCAAGACTTCCGTTTTTGCCATCTGATAATCTGTAAACCATAAAACCACCACCACCTAGATTACCTGCGTTAGGATATACAACAGAAAGTGCTAAATCTGTAGCTATCATAGCATCAAATGCATTACCTCCCATTTTTAGTATATCAATACCTACTTTAGAAGCTTCATGTTTTGCGGAAACAACCATACCATTTTTATATATTTTGTTGTCACATGAAATAAATAAAACGGTGAGTAATGAAATAATAAAGTAATTTTTGAACATGTATTAAATATTTATATAAAACTAATATAAATATTAATCTAGTTGTATCTTTGAAGCATGACATTAATAAAATCAATTTCTGGTATTAGAGGAACAATTGGAGGTGAATACGGGGACAATCTAACGCCTATAGACGCGGTTAATTTTGGATGTGCATACGGCCAGTGGATTTTAAATAGAAATCCAAATATAAAACCAACAGTAGTTATTGGTAGAGATGCTAGGATTTCAGGAAAAATGATTCAGAATTTTGTTCAAAACTCACTTATATCTCTAGGTATAAATGTTATAGATTTAGATTTATCCACAACCCCTACAGTTGAATTAATGGTAAAAGAATATAATGCCCATGGAGGTATTATTATAACTGCAAGTCATAATCCAACAGAGTGGAATGCATTAAAACTATTGGATGAAAATGGAGAATTCTTGAATTCTTTTGAAGGTGAAAAAATAGTTGAACTTTCTGAATCTAAGAATTTTGTTTTTTCAAATGTTCATGACTTAGGAATTGTAACTAAATCAAATAATTCTATGAAAAAACATATTAATTCTGTTTTGGATTTGAATTTGGTAAATGTTGAAAAAATTAAAGCGACAAAATTAAAAGTTGTTGTTGATGCAGTGAATTCAACTGGAGGAATAATAGTTCCTGATTTTTTAGAAGCTTTAAATATTGAAGTAGTTAAACTTTATTGTGAACCTAACGGAGATTTTCCACATAATCCTGAGCCTTTGAAAAAAAACCTTACAGAATTATCTAAAAAAGTTTTAGAATATAATGCAGATTTAGGTATTGCTGTAGATCCAGATGTTGACAGATTGGTTTTTGTTTGTGAAGACGGTGAGTTATTTGGTGAAGAAAATACTCTTGTAGCATGCGCTGATTATGTATTAAGTAAAACACCGGGTTCAACTGTATCGAATTTATCTTCTTCAAGAGCCTTAAATGATGTTACTCTAAAACATAATCAAGTTCATTTATACAGTGCCGTTGGAGAAGTGAATGTTGTACATAAAATGAAAGAATGTAATGCCGTGATTGGAGGAGAAGGTAATGGAGGAGTAATATACCCTGAAAGTCATTACGGAAGAGATTCTATAGTTGGAATTGGATTGTTTTTATCTTTATTCGTAGAACGAGGGTTAACTGCTAGCAAGCTACTTAGTACATATCCAGAATACCATATGGTAAAAGAAAAAATCAATCTTTCACCATCATTAAATGTAGATTCTATTTTAAGTCAAATTGCTGAAAGATATAATAATGAGAATCTTGATTTAGTAGACGGAGTAAGAATAGATTTTACGGAAAGTTGGGTTCAGTTGAGGAAATCTAATACTGAACCAATTATTAGAATTTACAGTGAAGCTAAGACAATTGATAAAGCTAAAGATCTTATTAAAGAAATTGAAACCTTAGTTAATCAATTGACAAATTAATCTTTAGGTGCTTTATTCATGTGCTTAAACCTGTTGTGTGTCCAATAATAATATTCTGGAATATCTCTAATTTGTTTTTCAAGTTTATTTAAATAGATGTCTGTAATTTGATAATCCTTGTGTTTATTTGGAAACTCAGTTATTAATTCAACAACCACTTTATAATGTCCTCTTTTAACTTTTACAACTTTACCGAAAACAACAGGAATATCGTGTTGTTTCGCAATCCTTTCTGATCCTGTAAAAACAGGAACTTTAATTCCTAAAAACTCTTTCCAATAGGTGATTGACCTAATTTGTGCAGATTGATCAGCAGCCATTCCATACAAGAATAATTTATTTTCTTTAAGTTGTTTTTTAATGTAGGATCCTGCTTCATATCTTGAAATTAATTTTGAACCATGTCTTAATCTAAACTTCTTTATTAATACTTCTAAACTTTTATTTGATAATGGTGTATATACAGCAAAAGGAAGTTGAGGAACGTGATATGTTATTGACAAAAACCATTCGAATCCGCCATAGTGAGAAGTCATAAACATTACGCTTTTATTCTTTTTTTCAAAATCATAAAATATTTCAGGATTTTCGATATAAAATCTCTTTTTCATTTCCTCAGGCTTAATACTATAAAACTTAAACATTTCAAAAAATACATCTGTTAAGTGTCTATAAGACTCTTTTTCAATACTTAATAAATCCTTATGGTTATTAGATACTTTTGATAATTCTAAATTTTTTCTTACCACTTTTCTTCTGTATCGAATAACATAATATAATAAGTAATAAAATATATCAGAGATTAAGTATAATACTTTAAAAGGTAGGTAGGATATAAATAATAGTATTGGATATAATAAAAACCTTGTAATTAAATTCATTATTGCAAATCTATTATTTTATTATCATAATTAAATATTATAATTAAGTTCCTCTAAGAATGTTTTTTTATATATTTATATTAAATTTAAAAAATTATGAAAAAAATTACATCACTACTACTATTATTATTTGTTTTGTCAGCTTATTCACAAGATAGAACGCATTGGCAAGCTTATTCATTCTCTATTGATGGTTCAGATGAGGAAACTGTTGTTTCTTTACTTGATAAACAATTCTCCTCAAACAAAACAGATGGAGTTACAGCATATCTATACAGTGTTATGTTTTCTGATTCAGAATTTGATGCGACTCATCAAGTAATTTTTACTGGAAATGCTGATGCATTAAATAAAATGTGGTCTTCAGGCCCTAATTTAGAAACTCAATTATTTTTTAGCAAAATGAATAATTACTTTAAAGAGGGTGGAAGTTCAGGAAATGGAACAACTATTCTAAATTTCAATTCTGAAACTGTATTTCCATTTCAAGTAGTTACAATTGTTAATTCAAAATCGTGGTCTAGTCGTGATATTATGAGAAATACTATGAAAACTCTAAATGTAAAATATCCAAGAGAAAACAAGGGAACAATTCATGGTAATATTATAAGTGGAGTTCATCAAGAGGGAACACATTATTTTGTTTCAGGATATAAGTCATACGGTGATTTATTAGAGTCTGACAGAGCTTTTAGAATTAATAATCCTAATTACATGAAAGACAGAAATAAAATGAATAAGGATGTAAATTGGGATACTTTTAAAAGAGTAAGAAAATTTACTAGAGTTCTTGTGAAAAAATGGTAACCAATTAAATTATAATAAATAATTAACCCAGAATTTATTCTGGGTTTTTTTTTACATACTTTTGAAAAATGCTTTTTATCATTATTATAATTACTTGTGTATTCTCAATAAAAGGATTCAAAAATTTAACTTTTTTTAACAAATACAAATTTCAGATCCAGTCAATTAAAAATGGAGACAAATACAGAATGTGGTCATCTGCTTTCTTGCATGCCGACTATAGTCATCTGTTTTTTAATCTATTTACATTATGGGTATTTTCTGGTGCTATATTAATGCAGCTAGGAGAGTTTTATTATTTAATAATATATCTTCTAAGCCTTTATTTCGGCAATTTTTTTACTTTAAAACAACATAAAAATGAAGTTTTTTATTCTGCGGTAGGAGCAAGTGGAGCAGTAACTGGAATTGTTTATTCTTCAATATTATTATTTCCAGAAATGAAATTAGCTCTTTTATTTTTTCCAATACCATTACCCTCATATGTATTTGGTTTATGCTATATTCTTTATTCAATTTATGGAATGAAAAAAAACTCAGGGAATATTGGACACTCAGCACACTTAGGGGGTGCAATAGCAGGAATGATTATTACAATACTAATAAAACCGTCTATTCTAATAGAACAAACATGGTTAGTACTGTTATTACTAACTCCGTTTATAATACTTTACTACGATAAAAAAAATAGTTTATTTCGATAATTGCAACGCGATCATTGCATCTAAATCATCTCCTTTTACATCTACTCCAATTATCTTTTTAGACTCATCTAAAACAAAAGTTGTAGGCATTTGAGTAACCTTATATTGTTTGGCAATTGGTTCTCCCCAGAATTTTAAATTTGAAACATGAACCCAATCCTTAATATTATCACTTTCAATTGCGTTAATCCATGATTCCATATCTCTGTCAAGAGACACACCTATAATTTGAAATTCATCGTCACTGTACTTAGATTTTAAGTTAACCAAACTAGGATTTTCGACCCTACAAGGAGCACACCAAGACGCCCAAAAGTCTAATAATATAACTTTAGATTTTACATCACTTAGAGAAACAGGTTCAGCAAATAAATCTGGACCAGTAAATTCAGGAGCTAAACTTCCAACAGATGGAGTTTCACTGTCTTTTTTGATTTCATCCATCTTTTTCTTGATCTCAATGGATGATTTTGTATTTTTTATTATGTCTGTAAATCTTAAGAAATAGGATTCAATTTTTTCGATTTCAATCTCCTTATTCATAAGCATTCTTTGAAGAATAAGAGAAGACAAATACGAGTCATTATTTTCTACAATAAAACTTTCTTCATAAATTCTTAATTTATCTTTTAAAGATTCAAACTGACTGTTTAAATCACTTAAAAGAAGAGTATCCTTAGAAAAGCTAGCATTTCTCATTTCAGCTTGAACTTTATTTAATTCTACATAAAAATCTTTTGTTTTAGACTTATAAGTTGAAAAGTCTTCATTTGACTTAGTCCCAGAAACTCTAGAAGCTCTAATACTGTCTTTAAAAACCTTAATACTAATTGTTCCCGGCTCGATAACAACAGGAAGATTATCTCTTTGTTTATCAAAAACAACATAATGCATTTCTGGAACAGAAATTGAATCAGTAAATGAAAACTTACCTTCAAATACTTTAGTAGAATCAACTACAACAGGTAAATTACTTTCACCTAATTTAACTAAGAACACATTTAAGTCTTCATCGTGGTTTGTTTCAGCATCTAAAATAAAAGTATTGTTTGAACAGCCGTAAGAAAGAATTAAGACTAATAACAAATAAATATATTTTTTCATTGTAGTTTTAATAAAATTAATTTTGGCTAATATAATATTTAATATTTATAGATTTTAATGACAACTACAAGTAAAATAATTGAAGAATTCAAGCTAATTACAGGTAATAAATATGTTGTTACTAGTAAATGGGGAAAAGAACCTTTTAATAAAGGCTGGAGATATGGCGGGGGAGATGCTGTAGCTGTTATTAAGCCAGGCACATTATTAGAAATTTGGAAAGTTTTACAAATATGTGTTAAACACGACATTATTGTGATTATGCAAGCTGCTAATACCGGTTTGACTGGTGGTTCAACACCTTTTGGAAACGATTATGATCGCCCAATTGTAATTATAAATACTCTCAGAATTAATTCCATTCAACTTATTAATAATGGTAATCAAATCCTAGCTCTAGCAGGAAGCAGTTTATATGACTTAGAGAATAAACTAAAACCTCTTGAAAAGGAACCTCATTCTGTGATTGGTTCAACATCAATAGGTGCATCTATTGTAGGAGGTGTATGTAATAATTCTGGTGGATCTTTAGTTCACAGGGGACCAGCCTATACTGAATTTGCATTGTATGCGAAAGTCAATAAAGATGGTAAGCTAGAATTAATTAATGAGTTAGACATAAACTTAGGATCTAATCCTGAGGAAATCTTAGTTAATTTAGAAAACAACAACTACACTAGTTCAGATATTTTAAAATCTAAAAAATTAGGCTCAGATGATAAATATTCTGAAATAGTTAGAGGAATAGATGAAAACACTGCAGCACGTTTTAATGCAGATAATAGGTTGTTATATTCTGCATCAGGAAGTGCAGGTAAAATTGCTGTATTTGCGTTACGACTAGATACTTATAAGGCTCCTAAAAAAAGTAAAGTATTTTATGTTGGTTCGAATAATCAAGATGATTTTTGGAAAATAAGAAGAGAAATTCTTAGGAATTTCAATGAACTTCCAAGGCTTGGAGATTATATGCATAGGGATTGCTATGATGCTGCAAAAAAATACAGTAAGGATACTTTTATAGTAATTGAAAAACTTGGAACAAACTTTCTACCGTCACTTTTTGAATTCAAAAGAATTGTGGATATCATAGCAGAGAAAATTAAATTTCTTCCTGAAAAATTCTCTGATAAATTAATGCAGTTCTTAAGTAATTTCTGGCCAAATCATTTACCAAAAAAAATGGAAGCTTTTAGAGATCAATTTGAACATCATTGGATAATAGAAATGACCGATGATGGTATAAATGAAGCTGAGATTTATTTTAAAGATTTTTTTAAGGATAAAAAAGGAGATTTTTTTATATGTAATTCAAATGAAGGAAAAAAAGCAATGCTTCACAGATATGTTTCAGCAAGTGCAATTGGTAGATATCAAGCATTAAATAAAAAAAATATTGGTGAAATGATGTCTTTGGATATAGCATTTCCAAGAAATGAAAAAAACTGGCTCGAAATTCTTCCTGAAGATATTAATAATAAACTTGAATTAAAGTTTTATTACGGGCATCTATTTTGCCATGTATTTCACCATAATTATATTTTAAAGAAAGGCGTTGATGCTAAGAAATTAAAAAAAGAATTATTAGAAATATATGATAAAAGAGGAGCTGAATATCCTGCTGAACATAATGTAGGTCACGAGTATAAAGCAATGCCTCTTCTTACTGAATTTTATAAAAAATTAGATCCTACTAATTTTTTCAACCCTGGAATCGGACAAACTAGTAAATTAAAAAACTGGAAATAGACAATGTTTTCAATTATAAATCTATTGACTTTTCTATAATAAATATTAGACCTATTTTTGTTTAAAATATTAAAATGGCTGGAAATACATTTGGTAACATATTTAAATTAACAACTTTTGGCGAATCCCATGGTCCAGCTCTTGGTGGTGTTATTGATGGATGTCCGTCTGGAATAGAACTTGATTTAGATTTTATTGAAAGTGAAATGCAAAGAAGAAAGCCAGGGCAATCTTCAATTGTTACTCAAAGAAAAGAAGAAGATTCTGTTCAATTTTACAGTGGAATATTTGAAGGTAAAACAACTGGAACACCAATTGGTTTTTTAATTCATAATAAAGATCAGAAATCTAAAGATTACTCGCATATAAAAGACACGTATAGACCCTCACATGCAGATTTTGTATATGACAAGAAATATGGTCACAGAGATTATAGAGGAGGAGGAAGAAGTTCGGCAAGAGAAACAGCCAGTAGAGTAGTAGCTGGAGCAATTGCTAAATTAATCTTAAAAGAAATCAAAATAACTGCTCACGTAACATCTGTCGGAAATATTAAGGTTGATGCTCACTATTCAAAATTAGATTTCTCAACTATCGAAAACAATCCAGTTAGATGTGCAGATCCAAAAACTGCTGTTGAAATGGAAAATTTCATAAAACAAATTAGAAAGGAAGGTGATACAGTTGGAGGAGAGGTTAGTTGTGTAATTGAAAACTGTCCAATTGGTTTAGGTGAACCAGTATTTGATAAACTACACGCTGAACTTGGTAAAGCTATGTTGTCTATTAATGCAGTTAAAGGTTTTGAATACGGAAGTGGTTTTGATGGCTCAAAATTAAAAGGAAGTCAACATAATGATTCATTTAATTCTGACGGTAAAACAGAAACTAATAATTCTGGTGGAATTCAAGGCGGAATTAGTAATGGAATGGATATCTACTTCAATGTAGCATTTAAGCCTGTTGCAACTATTATGAAATCTCAAAAAACAATAGATTCCAATAATAATGAAGTAGAAATGAAAGGTAAAGGAAGGCACGACCCTTGTGTTGTTCCTAGAGCTGTGCCTATTGTGGAAGCTATGGCAGCTTTAGTATTAGTTGATTATTTACTTATTAACAAATTGTATAAATAGTTCAAAACGCAGCAGAGTTAATCAATAAATTGACCTGGAATATTAAATTTAGAAATATCACACTTATCTAATTTTCCAAAATATTTATATCTATACTTAGCAACTTTACTGTATATCCAATCGTTAAATCTTGTTGGGAGTAAATTAAATATTAGAAATATTTTGTAAAAACCTCCAATACTTTTAATTATTTTAAAAACAGCTGTAGACTTTGTGTAAACTTGATCATTAACTTTAAAAAGAACTGTGTTAAATTCGTTCAAATCCATTTTTAAAGCAGAAAGCAAAGTTTGACCAGATTTACCTTGTAAAGATGAAAATTTCAAATTGTTGTTAGTATCTATTTTAACCAATAAATTTACAAACCAGTCACACAAACCGCATATACCATCAAAGTAAACTACTTTTTCAATTTCTTCTTTCATTTCACAAATTCTAATTTACTTATGTTAGTTTTTGTAGTAAATGTATCATAATTGACTACTGCATTATTTTTCTCAATATTATCAATAATCCCTATAGTTGAACTTCCTTCAATTCTTACTTTATCACCAACTTTAAAAACAATATTATTAAGTTTTTTGACTGGTTTTAATTTATTCTTTTTCTTTTCTTTTCTTATTGACTGAAGTTCTTTATCTAAAACTTCTTTAGTCTTTTTTACTTTCCTTTTTTCCAATTTTACTTTTGAAAAATTAGTTTTTTTCCTCTTGGAATTTAGTGTATCAACCAAGTTCAGTAATTCTGAAATAAGTATTCTTTTCTTACCATTGTTAAAATATCTTTCAGAAATATCATTTAGTTTATTACCAACAGTTATCATTCTTTGATTAGAATCAAAAAGTTCCTGATAATTTA